>Ga0206116_1000632_pt1 | contig 30680 bp, 26 predicted proteins | sample 3A1Ametagenome_FD_178000 | JGI IMG/M metagenome (GOLD analysis project Ga0206116, IMG submission 178000) | Enriched microbial communities from leaf-cutter ant dump, University of Wisconsin, Madison, United States - 3A1A | ecosystem: Environmental > Terrestrial > Nest > Insects nest > Nest dump...
CTGCAAAATAAAATCGATAACCATAGTCGTTCCGCCAAATAACGCAGCACGGGTTCCGGTTTCATAAGAATCGCTGGAAAAAGTTCCCATAAACGGCATATCCAAATGAACATGCGGATCTATTCCTCCAGGAAAAATCAATTTTCCGGAAGCTTCAATGACTTCATCCGCATCATAATTCAAATTCTTTCCGATGGCCGAAATCGTTTCACCTTCGATAAAAATATCGCCAATGAAATTTTCTGAAGCTGTGACTATATTTCCGTTTTTGATTAAAATACTCATACGTAATTATAAATGGTGAATGATAAATTATTAATGATGCTTTTTTGGTTCTTTAATTTTGTTTTTCATTAAGATGAAATAAACCAATCCGCTGATGAAGAATCCGACAAACCAACCATAGTGATAAAGGTTTGTCAGCCATTCCGGAACCAAATCTGCAGGAATTAATTTAACAGTAACTAAAAATCCAGGAATATTAGGGAGAATTCCAAGAATCAGTGCCATAATGGCTTTGGAATTGAATCCGTTTTTGTAAGAATAAGTTTTTCCTTCCTGATATAATTCTTCAAGAATCAACTTTTGCTTTCGGACAAAAAAGTAGTCTGAAATCATAATGCCGCCAATCGGTCCAAGCAAACTTGAGTAACCGACCAACCAGGTAAAAATATACCCGGAAGGATCTGCAATCAGCTTCCAGGGACATATTAATATCCCAATAATACCCGTGATATAACCACCCGTTCTGAAAGTAATTTTAGTTGGATTGAGATTGGCAAAATCATTGGCAGGACTTACAATATTCGCTGCAATATTAGTTGCTAAAGTAGAAATGGCGATTGCTAACATCGCTAAAGTCACCAGGATTTTATTTTCAAATTTTCCCGCAAGAATTACCGGATCCCAAATTGTGGTTCCATATATAATCGTAGTCGCTGAAGTCACTACCACGCCAATGAATGAGAAAACTGCCATAGACGGAGGCAAACCAATCATTTGTCCGTTGATTTGAGCCTTCTGGGAAGTAGCATATCTTGTAAAATCCGGGATATTCAATGATAATGTTGCCCAGAATCCAACCATTCCCGTCAGAGCAGGAAAAAAAAACTTCCAGAATTCTGAAGATGTTTGAAACTTAGAGGGTTGATCTAGTATTCTGCCCAGACCATCTGTTGAATATATTGCCCAAAATAAAAGAGCAAAAGCTGCAGCCGGAAGGAATACTGCTTTAAAAACCAATAATTTACGAATGCTGTCTACTCCAAAATAAACCACAATCATATTGATTGCCAGAAAAATCAGAAAGCAGACCATTTCCAAGGCAGGAGGGAAAAATCCCGTGACCATTGGCTCCGAAAGTGAAGGCAACCAGACTCTCAAAATCTGATAAAATGAAACTCCACCAATCCACGTCTGAATCCCAAACCATCCACATGCGACAATTGCTCTTAATAATGCAGGAATATTAGCGCCCGCAGTTCCAAAACTGGCTCTTGCAAATACAGGAAAAGGAATTCCGTATTTTGTCCCGGCGTGACCGTTAAGAATCATCGGAATCAACACAATAAGATTTCCTAAAAATATAGTCACTACCGATTGCCACCAGTTCATCCCACCTTCTATCAGAGAACTTGCCAGCATATAGGTTGGGATACACATTGACATACTGATCCATAATGAGGCATAATTCCATGTTCCCCAGGTTCTTTTATTTGGAGAAACAGGAGCCAAATCTTCATTATAAAGTTTTGGATCAAAAACAGGATCAGTATTGATATCCGGCATTATTTAATAAAATAGTGTTAGTATGTAGCTTCGTCAGCAATCTTAAGAGCTTCTGAAATAATTGCCAGCCCTTTGTCGATTTCTTCTTTTGTAATAATCAATGGTGGCGCAATAAAAATATAACCCCATCTTACGAAAGTATACATTCCCAGTTCTTTGATTTTAGCAGCAACCTTATTCATTACCATCATTTCATCCGGTTTTGCATTGAAAGGCGCCATTGGTTCTTTGGTTTGCCTGTTTTTCACCAGCTCAAGACAGCCAAGCAGTCCTGTATTCCTAAAATCACCGATTGAAGGATGAATCTTTTTCATTTCTTCAATTCGGGACTCCAGATATTTTCCCATTTCTGCGGCTCTTTCGATAAGATGATCTTCTTCATATATCCTGATCACTTCCATAGCGGCAGCACACGAAACAGCGTGAGCGGAATAGGTCAGCCCTAATGGCAATACCACATCATCATATTTAGAGGCGATCTTTTCTGAAACCATTACACATCCCAATGGAAGATAGCCACAAGTAAGACCTTTGGCCATAACAATCATATCCGGAATAATATCATGATTCTGAAATCCGAACCATTTCCCAGTTCTTCCGAAACCTGACATTACTTCATCCATGATCAATAATATACCATGCTTATTACAGATTTCTCTCACTTTTTTCAGATAACCTTTGGGATACTGCAAGCAGCCGGAAGTTCCGGATTCGCCTTCCAGAAGAATAGCAGCAATAGTTCCGGGACCTTCATATTCAATTTGCCTTTCCAATGAAGCAACCGCATCTTTCAGGAGGTTGTCTTCACCGTATTCGTAACGATAAGCATAAGGCAAATCGAAGTGAATAAAGTTGGGCGCTTGCTGGGCATCTACAGGGATTTTCCTAGGGTCTCCACCTGCTGAAATGGCACCAATAGTAGCACCATGATAAGACTGATATCTTGTAAATATCTTATGTCTGCCTGTATAAAGTCTAGCTAATTTAATAGCATTTTCGTTAGATGTTGCTCCACAAACCGTGAAGAAAGCACGGTTCAGATCGCCTGGACAAATTTCTGCAAGCTTCTTACCCAAGTCGCCTCGGACCTTTGAAACACAGCTTGGCGAAATGAAGGCTACTTGCTGCATCTGTTTTACAACAGCATTTGTCACACGCTGGTCTCCGTAACCGATATTGGAATTCATGAGACCGGAAGAAAAATCAATGATTTTTTGCCCGCTGTAATCATAAAGATATACACCTTCTGCTCTTTCTACAGCAAATGGGTCGATTCCTTTCTGTTTGGACCATGACATTATCGTGTAATCGAGCGCATTGTCAATTACTTCCTGTCTATTGACTTTATTTTCTAATGTTTCTGACATCATTGATTTGAAATTTGAAATTCATAATTTGCAATACTTTAGCTCATCCAGTTGATTCCGGCTTCGGGATTCCATTTGGTAGTCATCTTTTTCAGCTTGGTCCAGAACTCGATAGAACTTTTCCCGGTAATATCACCCACCCCGAATCTGGATTCGTTCCAGCCTCCGAAGGAAAAAGGCTCTCTCGGTACTGGCACACCGATATTAACACCAATCATGCCGGCCGAAGCATTTTCCATCACATATCTGGCAAGCCCTCCGCTCTGTGTAAAAACGGAAGCCGCATTGCCATAAGGATTTGCATTTTCAATTTTCAAAGCATCTTCGAGACTCCGGCTTCTGATAATGGAGATAACCGGCCCGAAGATCTCTTCTTTTGCCACAGACATTTCCGGTGTCACAAAATCTATAATTGTAGGACCGACATAATAGCCGTTTTCCTTACCCTCAACTTTATAATTTCTTCCATCCAAAAGTATTTTTGCCCCGTCTTTCTCAGCCTGGGTGATATAATTTTCTATTCTTTCCTTAGCAGCTTTTGAAATCACGGAACCAAGGTTTTTCCCGGGAATCACATTTTTAGCTTCCTGCACCATTTTTTCAATAATATGATCTGTCTGCCCAACAGCCACCATTGCCGAAGCTGCCATACATCTTTGTCCTGCGCAACCCGACATTGATGCTGTCACATTAGCAGCAGTCATTTCGGGATTCGCATCCGGTAAAACCAAAAGGTGATTTTTCGCACCTCCCAGCGCCAGGCATCTTTTAAGATTAGATGTAGCTCTTTGATAGACAATCTTGGCAACTTTTGTGGATCCTACAAATGATACTGCTTCTATATCAGGATGATCACAGATAGCTTCCACAATCTCCTTTTCACCATGTACGATATTGAATACACCATCCGGAAGACCTGCCTGCTTCAGAAGCTCTGCAATTTTCAGAGCACTCAAAGGAACTAATTCTGATGTTTTCAGGATCATCGTATTGCCGAGTGTTATTGCATTTGGGATTGTCCAATTAGGCACCATTGAAGGAAAATTAAACGGTACAATAGAGGCAACAACACCTAAAGCTGCATGTTCTGTTCTGCATTCTACCCCTTTGCTTACTTCCAGAATCTCACCCTGGATCAACTGAGGAAGTGACACAGCAAACTCAGTCAGCTCAATACTTTTTTCTATCTCGGCCCTGGCTTCGTCCAGGGTTTTCCCGTTTTCTTCCTGAATCAAAGCTGACAACTCATTAATGTTCTGTTCCAGGAGTCTCTTGTATCTGAAAAAAACCTGAACCCTATCCTTTATTGGAGTTTTTGACCATGTTTTAAAAGCTTCTTTTGCTGCCGAAACTGCTTTATCCAAATCGTCTTTTGAAGATATAGCCACTTCCGCAATCACTTCACCGGTTAGCGGAGATTCCACATTCATCCAGCGATCTGTAATGGTTCCAACAAAGACTCCATTAATATAATTATTAACTTTTCCGTATTTATTTGACATTTTTATTAATGATTTTATAAAGATTTTAACGAAAGCTAATCTAAAAAACAATTTTCAATAATATGCAATTTTTTACAATAATTTATAATCATTCTAAAAAATTTGCAAAAATTTGATACTTTTGTGTAAAATTTATTTTAAATGGAAAATAAGCTGGACGAAATTGATTTTCTAATTCTCAAAGAACTCCAAAAAGACGGCCGTGCATCATTTACAGAAATAGCCGATAAACTCAAAGTTTCTATCAGTAATGTTAGAAGCCGCGTGACCAAACTTATCGAGGAAAAGACCATCCAGATCGTTGGAAGAATCAATCCTCAGAATGTCGGTTTCAATGCTTACGCTAATATTGCAGTCTCGGTGCGTCCTGCCAACCTGATCCCAAGTGTGATAGATACTCTTCTGAAAATGCCGGAAGTCAGCTTCCTGGCCAATACAGCCGGAGAATTTGATATCGAAGTCGATATTATGAGTAAAAATAATGAACAGCTTCACCAGCTGGTCAATCAGAAAATTGCTAAAATAGAAGGCGTATTTCAGACTAAAACTACGCTCTACATGAAAGTGCACAAATATGCCCAACCCGATCTGGATCTGGTGAAATAACGGGTAATCTTTTATTTTCTGAAAATATGCAAAAAAAATTGAGCAGTAATTGCTCAATTTTTCAACATAACTTTATTATTTAGCATCTATTATTTGACTGCCGATTTGGCTTTTTCTGATTCCATAAGGTGATGTTCCAGAGTCGGAACGGTTTTGCCGGCAAATGCTTTTAAAGAAGCCTCTGATCCTTTGGACGCTTCTTCTTTGAACTCCGCAATATCTTTTTTATGATCGCTAACCATAAGATCTGTATAGGCACGGTCAAAGTCTGCACCTTTTTTAGCCTTCAGATCATCATACTTTTTCTGCTTATCTGCATCCAGGCCTGTTGGCAATGTATAACCCACAGCTGACGCCCATTGTTTGAGCTCATCATTCGCTTTGCTGTGATCCTTAACCATCATTGCTCCAAGAGATTTCACAGCTGCATTGGAAGCATTGGTGGAAGCCAGCTGCCCCATTTGCACTTCCATTATTCCACCTCTTGCAGCAGCATCAGCAAACTTTTTATCCTGCGTACTCAGATTAGTACCGGTAGTTTTCCCTGTTCCGGCAGATGTGGAATCTGCAGGCATCACTGTACTGTCGGTGTTCAGTGCAGCAGAATCATTAGGTGTTGTTATAGCGGTGCTGTCACCAGCTGTATCCATTGTCGTCGTTTCACTTTTTTTGCAGGCTACCAATGCCGCTACAACTAGAAGACTTAAGATTGAATTTTTCATAATAATATTATTTAGTGTGTGATGCTTTTTAAATTAACAATTTGTCTGCCAAACAATTACGCCATCTAAATAAAAAGGAGAGAAACAATCTGAGCTGCTTCTCTCCATGAGTAAAATATAATTAATATATGGATTGCCAGGAAAGAGGACATTGCTGCCCTCCTTATCAAAAAATCTAATACACTATGAACTAGATTTTCTTGAAATTTCCACATCAAAGTATTTGCCAAAATCGGAAGCTTTCAAATCGAAATTTTATATCAAGTCCAATTGATATTGTTTATAATCAACATGATATAAAATATTAATTACATTTAAATAAAAAATTAACATGATAACTATAAATACAAAGACTCATTACCGAATTATTTGTATCAAACATTAATAAACACATAAATGATAATTCGAATTCATTTATGGTCTTAAAATTGATATTGAATTTTATATACCACTATTAATTTGATATTAACTTAACACTTTTTCACAATGATATTCGATAAAAACTTTTTGAAAATGCCGGGAGACGACGGCTTTTTTATTTACCAGGGAGAACAGGATAACAGCAATTTTGTGAATCCTTATAACGATAATCCTTATATGATCAGCTCCCTTCAGAAACTTAAAAAACGAATGACCTGCAGAAAAAAACAATCCATTGTCAATCAATGTCTGGATGAATATAAAGATCATATGGTGGAAAATCCCCAACTCAATCACGTTTTCGAAACAGAAGACATACGGCCGTCAAAAGCGTCTTTTGCCGAATATGCTAAATCCTCTTATCAAAAAGTGCTGAAAGACCTGGAGAATATCCAGAAACTCATTGATCAGCTGAGCATCAATGAAGTGCGTCTGTAAGCCCAAATCAATGAATGCTTGTCAATAGATATAAAAATCCCCGGAACATTTGCTCCGGGGATTTTATATAATATTCTGTTCTAGAGATTCTGATCTTCGTGCTTTCCTTCTTTGATCTCTTCTACCATTTTCGCATTGAAAGCCGGTAAATCTTCCGGTGTACGACTGGTTACCAATCCATTGTCCACCACTACTTCACTGTCTTCCCATACTGCTCCGGCATTTTTAAGATCGGTACTGATGGAATTGACAGAGGTCATTTTCCTGCCTTTGACCGCATCTGCATTGATAAGGATTTGCGGGCCGTGGCAGATCGCTGCGACCGGCTTATGCTGTATGAAAAAATCCTGAACGAAAGACAACGCCTTTTCATTGGTCCTTAATTGATCTGGATTGATGACACCGCCCGGCAAAACCAAAGCTTCGTAATCAGAGGCCGATACGCTATCCAGGGTTTTGTCCACTTCATATTCCTGTCCCCAATCTTTCTCTGCCCAGGCTTTGATTGTTCCCGGTTTTGGACTGACGATATGTGCTGTCCAGCCTTGCTGTTCCAGATGTTCTTTTGGGGATTTCAATTCGCTTTCTTCGAAGCCGTCTGTTGCGAGTATTGCAATTTTCTTTGACATAACATTTATTTTTTGGTGATTAATATATCACATCAAAGAAAATATAATGCCGAGCGGGATTTATGAATTATAAACTTTGTTAAAGGTGCAACTTTTAAATCTTGAATGAAAATCCTATGTATTGAGATAACCAACATATCTGGAACACCTGTTATGGTTCTCAGTATTTTAGATAGCCTTCTAATTTCTCCTGCTCTGGCTATCTGTAATACCATTTTAAAATCTATTTCTATATCTTATTTAAAAAAAACAGTATTGAAATTCAATACTGTTTTTATTTACCAACTTGTTTGGAACACTACCAAATATCATTTGGCGTTCTAGAAATCCACGATGCTCCAAATACTGCAACTTGAGTGTCTTTTTGAGCTCCGTAAGCTTCCACAAGGGCACTTGCAAAACCACCTGTATCTGGAAATAAACAAAAATAATATTTTGAAATTTTTCATTATTTCTTTTCTAGCAAAATCCAATTTGAAATAATATGTGATTTGTTTAAAGAATCCTTGTATAAAAAATGCAACCTTACTTTCTTATCAGTTGATCTTGCTTTTAGAAAATTAGGATCTACCAATATTCTTTTTTCAGAATAAGAATTCTTTTCAGTAAGTTTAATTTTATCCAGTCCTCTGCAGTGTGTGCTTCCGCCAGTTTGTATATTGTCTTTTAAGGGATAAAAATTATTAATTCTTCTAAACTCACCTTTTTTATTTTCTATGAGTATATTATCAAAATAAGAATTCTTTTCTAATATTGAATTAAAGTTTTGTTTTGTATAAGATTCTGTAGAGTCTCTTACTGGTTTCATACAAAAAATTTTAAAATAATCATTAGTATAGTGTAAAGTTCCATTCCCTTTAAACTCTAATGTTAGATAACTTAATAGAGGCTTTTCTTCAATATCTAATTTTGCATTCAGAATTATTTTTTTGCTGTTACAACCAATGACAGCAAAAAATACTATAATAATTTGTAATATTTTTTTCATAAATTAATGTCCAAAAAATCTGTTCTTTACATAATTATTCACACTTCTCTTGTAAGCTTCTGTAGTTTTTGACCAAGTTGCAGTTGATTTTTGGTAATTAACAGCACTCGTTTCACTCCTAACACCATAAGATCCGACCATTTCCCAATTAACTTTTGACGGATCAGTTGGTAATGCCGAAGCTTTATCATAATGTCTTTTTTCATGCTCCATTGTGCTTTTCAAATTATAATAGGTTTTATTAGCTTCAACATCATTTTGAGCAATATTAGCATTTAATGTAAATGGATTTAACCCTTTTGTAAATTTCCCCAGATAAGGATCAGAAGGGTTTGATGTGTAAGATACATATTGTGTTTCAAAAGAATAACTTCCTGATTCACCCCGATTAATGCTTAAGATAAAATTATCATTATCCAAAGGTAGTTCAATGTTGTTGGCTATTGCTATAACCATATCTTTATATGCATATTCATCCTTTACATCTCCATTTTCTGCAACTAATTTTCCTTCTTTTTGTATTTGTTCTACATTATTAGGATCTACATTATTTTGCACATAATATAATTTATTATCATCCTTTCCGTCGTCATAAAGTAATTGTCCACTATTCCCTACCCAATGTCCTTCTCCTTTTCTTCCATCCGGGTCTATAAACATCAATGGATTATTAAACACATAATTATAGGGAGAATATCTTCTCATTTTCTCCGCAAGCGGATCCACCACACCCCATCTACCAATGTCACTCATATACATCCTCGCACCATAATCATACATCCCGGTCTCCTGCAATTCCTTGCCATTGTACTTGTAGTTATGAGTATTTACAAAACCAAATTACATAGTACCTATTTACAATGTTCCCAAAAAGCCTTGAGTTGTTGATCATCCTCGATAATGATTCCATTTTTAAAATATGCAAATTCTCCATATACTACATCTTGACTCTTTCCGTCAATATTCTCAATATTGAATTTAGATGGTTTCAATAATTTATCTAAAACTTTTACTGCATATTCATTCTCTTTATCAGTAGCATTAGTAAAATAAAAGACGGGAAAACCATTATATTCATATGCTTTGTATACGGGTAGCCCATCACTAGAAAGCCATCTTTCAACAGAAAAAACAATTTCGTTATCACAATTTTTAACAAAAAGTATCGCAATATAATTTATCTTTTTTCCTTCGTTAAGAGTTCTGTTTAACAATTGATAAAAACCAATGTTCCTATTTTTTTTGACTTGTGCTGAATTGCAACCTAAGGCAAATAATAGCAAAAGTAAAAAACTAATCTTTTTTATATTTTCCTTCATAAGCTTTTAGCATTGTGGTGTTATTATAAATAATTGTTGTGTTATGTTTTGGTACGGTTATGAATGTTGTACCATTTGGTGTCGCTGCTTTAATATCGTGCACATTATTAGTATTTGAAACTTGGAATGTATAATTGTTTTTTTTGTTGGAACAACACTTAATATAACGCCACTTGGACTTAATGGCCCGGTACTCAAATGACCCGGTCTTAATGTTGTGGAATCCAATTTGTCATTATGTGTATGTCCTTGCAATGTAACATTTACAGATTTATTGTCATAAACAGGTGAAATAGTACTACCATCTGATACTCCTGAATACACAACAGTATGTTCCGCACCTGTTAATTGAGCTGTTTGAACACCAAATTCAGCACTAACATCTCCTGAAGCTATCCAATCAGCAGCTTGATTGAAATATTCCAATCCTTTTGCTTGATCTGCCCCGAAATCTAAAAATTCACTTGATCCATTTGTTTTAGTATGATCGCTTATATATCCTTTATCCCCAATCGTATATCCTCCATCATTATCAGCTTTCAAATTTCCACTACTATCAAAATTTTTAGATGTATAGATTACATCTGTATCTGATGCGGCTTTCCAATTAAGGTTTCCACTATCATCCATTTCATAAATGTCTTCATTTCTACCATCTGGGTCAATAAAACTAATTGGGTTATCATAAGCATATCGATAAGGACTCCATCTTCTATCCAATTCCGCTAGCGGATCCACCACACCCCATCTACCGATATCCGGCATATACATCCTCGCACCATAATCATACATCCCCGTCTCCTGTAATTCCTTCCCGTTGTACTTGTAGTTCTCTGAACTGCGTCTTGGCTTCTTTAATAGGTGGATTTAATTATCTTTAACAATACAAATATTATTATTGTCATTGATATAAGAAAAACTATACCTGTTAATATAGAAGAAATACACTATAGTATTCCTTTCATCAATACTGAGGTTGTTACTTTTAAGTACAATACATTCATTATTTACTTTTGTGTATAATTTTTTAAATGCTTCAAATCTTATTCTTCCGTAGTTTTTTTTTATTTTGTCATCTAATAAAAATGATTTAGCATCTGGGTAAATTTCAATTAATTTTTTATCATCAACCTTGAAATCAAAGTTCATTACTTGATAAAAAAAATCACTTTTATCAGGAAAAACACTCTGATAATATGAATTATACAAGTCCAAAAGCACACCTAAATTAATTTCATAATACTCTGCTTTAACATTTTGTATAAATATTTTTTTTTCTAGAATTTCACCATAATAGTAGTTAGTCCCCTCTATTGGAATTGACCTATCTATTATTTGTAGAATATTATCTATTTCAGACTTGTCATATATTTTAAAATCTTTATTAGTACAAGAAAATAGAAAAAATAAAAAAATTATTTCAAGTATTCTTTTCATTATTTATTTTTTGGATTTGGTGGGTTTTTCAATTTTTGATCGTCAATCTTAATTCCATTATAAGTTTCCCGTGGAGCAAGTCCCTCAAGCGCTCGTCCCTTATTCTCGTTATTAACCGCTCTAATTTCAGCAGGATCTCTATAACTATTTTCTGGAAGATTGTCCATCATATTTCCTTGATCGTAATCATATTGATGGCGCATTTCGTGAGTAACTGTTCCAAGAACAGAATCGGAAACACCTTCAGTTTTCTCAAAGGAATTTTTTGATTCATTAGAAAAATCATAATTAGTAATTGTTGATTTTGGATCACCTTCCGCTGTCGATTTACCTTTATTTGGATTTGGGCTTACAGGTAAATTTGTACTGACATCATTCTCTTGCATCCCCTTTTTACCTTCTCTTATTAGATGAATATTTTTGGAGTTCTCCAAAGTATGCAATTGGCCTTTTAAATCTTTGTCGTTTGATTTTTCTATAGTGCGATATGCTCGAGCTAATTGAAATAAAGTTGTGCTTACTCTATCTTTACGACCATCATATTTTTGCCCCTTCATATCTCCGTTGTTATAATAAAAATTTCCTTTTCTATACTGCAATTGATCACCGCTTTTCGTAATAAAAATAATATCCTTTCCATCTGGATCAATTGCATTTATAGGGTTATTTGCCACATAATTATAAGGTGAAAGCCCATTATATTTATTAGCCAATGGGTCTATTACGCCCCAACGTCCGATGTCACTCATATACATTCTCGCGCCATAATCATACATCCCGGTCTCTTGGAGTTCTTTGCCATTATACTTGTAGTTGGTAGAACTTACACGGATTTTCCGGCTTCCTTTCGTTCACTCTTGTTCTGATTTTTAATAACTTGACTTTTGCCCATAGTCCACTCAACTAATTAACAAAGGTTAATTTTATTCACGTCTTCTCTATCAGAACGGTAACAAATTTACCATTTTGATAATTATCATACAATAATGTAAAGTTTTTTTTGTTACTTTTGTATGCAACGCCAATATTTGCACGCCCATTTACTTCTCTGATATGTAACCTTTTAACCAACATATTATGAGCAGACAAAAAGGCATTATTAAATTAGTAGGTAACATTGGAGGGATGTCATTCTACACCTCCAACGGCGAGTACCTTGCCAGAACCGCCGGAGGACCTACCAAAGAGCAGATTAACAACGGAGCCAACTTCGTGAGAACCCGTGAGAACAATAAAGAGTTCGGGGGTTCTGCAAAAGTGGGTAAGGCTCTGAGAACCGCCTTGAGCGGTGTCGTACAGACTATGGGCGGAAGCAACCTTGCTTCCAGGCTTACAGCAGTTTTCAAAAGCATCAACAGCAGAGCGACAGGCATCAGAGGTCAAAGACCGATTGCCCTGTCCACCAGCAAGGATATGCTGAGGGGATTGGAGCTTAACGACAAGGTAAGCTTTACCAGCGTTTTCAATGCGCCCTACGAAGTAGAGGCCAATGCAGAGCGCACGGAGGTCTCCCTGACCATTCCGGAGTTCATCCCGATGAACTTCATAAAAGCTCCCGCAGGGGCTACAAAGTTCCGTGTAGTAATGGCGTGCGGACTAGTTTCCGACTACAACTTTGACGATAGTACCCGCAACTACGAACCTGACAACCCGTCCCAAAATGCACTGGGTACCACTTCCGCAGGAGAGGTAACGGAGCTGGGCAACAAGCCTGCGACGTTCTCCCTGACGGCAGTCGTGCCGAACAAAATAGAACCTGACAGCGATGTAAGTGTAGTGACCTGCTTAGGCATTGAGTTTTACCAAGAAGTAAGTGGAACGGACTATCTGTTAGCCCAAGGTAATACAATGCAGATAATTGGCGTTTTCTAAGCGGTTTTTAAACTTCTTTGTACAGTCAGCCCTCTCAAGTGAGAGGGTTTTTATTTTGCCCTTGTCCATCATTTCTCCAAAGGAGTGAGTCGGAAGATAACCGACATTTGTCGGCTTATCTACGGCTTGTATTCGGGACGTCATCGGGATATCTCTTTATTCTACTTGTATTTTCAAGATTTCGTGATAAAGTGTTCAGATTTTCTAAACACTTTATTTAAGCAAAGAGACATTTGATAAGATACCGTATTATATTTGTGGTATGAACGAGTACACACTTTTTCTCACGATGATTTTTCTCGTTATTATGGCGATGACAACCCTGGTCATTGTTTCAAGTAACGTAGGAAAACAAAAAAAGTGATTGCCAAGGTTAGTAACAATCACTTAACACGATGTATGTGTTATTAGTCCGCCCTGCCAGGCGGACTTTTTTTTTACAAAGATATATTTTATCATTGACTTTCTTACTGGATATGGTGGATTCGCTGTCGCTGTTGTTGTGGATGTTAAAATGTGGGTAAAATGGCGGTCGGATTCGCTTTGGCTTTATCCACATTTTAACATCTTTGGCTCGTAGATTCGGTGGCATTCCGTCGATTCGGAGTCGTCACTATGCGGTGGGGCATTTTTCCTTATTCGGGGTGGTTGCAGGTGCTGGGAAAAAAGTCTTTTTCCTCGATGGGAAGGGATTCGGGGAAGGTGGGAAGCGGTTGGCGCATAAGGGCTTTGCCCGTTGCACGGAAGGCATTTTACATAATCTCACATTATAGGCAAAGATGGTGCTGGTTTGCACGTAACGAAGCTTGCGGAGTGGAGAGCAACGGTTTGCGATGGCCGTTTGACTATAATGTCTATTATGTAATTTGCCGTGGCGATTAGCGTCGGAGAGCGTTGGATTCGGGGCTGGGGAAAATGTCTTTTTTTGCTTGGCGGGCGGGATATTTAATCAAAATGCTAGCGGAGGGCTATTTCGGTTCTTTTTTTTCGTATATTTGGATTATGGACTTCTGGACAATCATCGGTATCATTTCTTCTGTTTTAGGGATTTTTTCTTTCCTAAAGAATGATGCTTTTTCCTTGGTTTCATTTAAAAAAAAAGATTTAGTTGTCTTAATCTTAAGACAAAATACCCTTTTTAAAAAAATCTAATTTCAAAGTTTTTGCAAACATAAGGGGCATATATTTGCAAATGTTAATTTTTAACTTCATTTTTTGTTAGCAAAAACATTTTATTGGAGCGGATGGTATTGATTTATTTCAGTTTGTAAATCGTCTATATCGTTTACTAAGTAGAGTTCCGTAGCGTAGATATTTTTATGTCCTGCCTTGTATTGTACTTGTCGAAGATTATATTTCTTAAGCCAGCTTACAATCACGGATGTTCTGATATGTTGCAGATTGATAAGTTTCGGATATTGTTCTTTTAATTCTTTTGTCAGCCTTTTAAATATGTGAAGCGTTTCATCGGATTCCGTTTTTAGTTTCCCTGATGGTGGCATACTTAAGAAGAGTTTTTTTGTTTCCATATCGTTCTGGTATTTCAACAGTTCCGCCCTTGTCTTATATTGGTATTCCATCAAGTCCATTATCTGATGGGATTTGAGTTCCATCGTTCTATCTTTGCCGATTCTTCCGCCTCTGATGTCTATCTTGCCATTTCGTAAATCTAAATCCTCTAATAATATTCTTCCTATTTCCGTGGTCGTTATTCCCTGATAGATTAGTAATCCTAATATCACTTTGTTTCTTTCCCTGCTTATCCTGTAGTTATCGAACCAGTTGTGATGACTTCTTTTATCATCCATTTTCGGGATTTCGTAATTCTGATAGATACTTTGCAGTTCTTGTGTTGTAATGCTTGGATATACTTTCTGTTTTACTGTTCCTTTTATTTTTATTCTTTTAGCTGGGTTATCTGTTCTGATTCCTGTTTCTATCTGATAATCGAAGAAGTGTTTTATGGCATATATCCTTAGTTTCTTTGTTGCCTGGGATATCTCATTTTTCTGTAAACTTTGCAGATACAGCATTATTTCTTTCTCTGTACAGTTTTCTATTTCGGTATTATCTTTATCCAAAAAGCTAATAAAATTCATTGTATGCATATAGTACATTTCTCTCGTAGACGGAGATAGCTCTATATTTTGTAAGTATCTTTTAAAATCCATTGTTTCTATGCTTCTTCGATTAGATGGGTGTATATTTCTGTTGTATCAAGACAGCTGTGTCCTAAAAATCTCTGTACCTTCTGTATGTCCATTCCTCCAGCCAGTAAGTGTGTTGCTATACTATGCCTTAAACTATGTAATGTGATGGTCTTTTCTTTGAGCTTTATATTCTCGCTCTGCAAAATGATTCTCTTCAATCGGTTTCCCAATGTACATCCGCATACAGGTTTTCCTAAACTGCTTATAAACAGGCGGGATTCTGTTTTATCTTTCAGTAAAATCATCCTGTATTCATACACCCAGCGGGTGAGGCAATCTTTTACAGCTTTGTTGAATGGGATTAGTCTTTGTTTATTTCCCTTTCCTTTTTTTACGATAAGCACCTGTGTATCCAGATTGATATCCTCTAAACATAATGCCCTGCCTTCACTGTTTCTTAATCCACACCCATAATATACTGCCAGTAATACTTTGTCCTGATAATTAAGTGCTTCCTGCTTTGGTGTGATGCATTCCTGTTCTTCCAATATCCTGTAGAGTTCCTTTATTTCCGCTATGCTTAGTATCTCTCTTTTCATATTTTCTATCTCCAGCCTACGGATATTGATTTCGGGCAGGTTCTTTACGCCTTTGTGTCGTAGGAACTCAAAGAACTTTTCCAGCGATACCAGCTGGGAGTTGATATAATGACTGCTCAATGCTCCGCCTTGTCTTTCACTTTTCCTGTTCTGTAGGTGGTCGTAGTAATCTTTGATATTCTGAGGCTTGACCGTTGATAGCTGATGGATGTTATTCTGCTCCAAAAAGTGTAAAAATTCTCTACTATGGAGAGGCAGGTTATAAATCGTTCCCTCCGCATAGCCCAATATGTCCAGCCATTCTTCAAAGGCTTTCAATAAGTGGATGTAGCTTGTATTATTTATAGGGAGTTTTTTCATTTTTCTATTTCTGTTTTTTCAGATGGCATAAGCTTTTGGGAGTTTCGGGGTTTCGGTTGCTCTTTTTCCTTTCCCACATTGGTTTTATCCGACACAGGCATAGTGATGTTTCGGTATGTTTCGGTGTTCCTCCCGCTTATCTGCAATAATGCACTGTTCAATATCTCATTTATCTTGTTTTCGAGATTCTTGTAATCATTCTCGTCGGTCAGCTGATAGTAATAGGTCTGGGTCTCCTTGTTATGTATTTTCTTTATCAGTCCTGTTTCCTGCCATTGGTTCAGATATCTCTGCGCTGTGGTCTTTGTTACTTTAAGATTGTATCGTAGTTGTAGATTTGTAAATGTTTGTCCTGGATTTTCCAATGTATTCTTAAATTTCTCTAACTGGTTTCTGCTGTTTCCTGTAAGTAAATCACTTTTCCGGAGCAATATTCCTTTCAAAAGCTCATTGGCATTTCTGATATCTTCCATCGTGGTCTCTATATATTCTTCGCCCGTGGATTCATCTACTTTTCTTTCTCTCTGATACTGGCTGTAATAGGTCACGACTTCTATAAATTGCAGGTAGTGGGCATTGGTTCTCCTCGGCTTCAATATCTCTTTCGGGAGCTGTAGATATTCTGCATAGGGATTCACAACTTTTATATTGTCCAACAGTCTTTGACTGTTTTTTAACAGCCTCCTGGCTGTTTCTTGTTTTAATATATCTATTTTTCCTGCTGATAGTTTCCGCTGGTATTCCATAATACGCCCGTCCTGCTCAGGACTTTCATCGAGATAAAGCAAAAAACTCCTGTTCGCATTATCCTCATAGATACTTTCCTGTGTTGTACATCCTGCCACACATACAGGACCTTCTACGGTGATATTGACGCTTTTCGTTTCTCCCTTGGTATTTTTAAAAGCGATGGTTTTACTTATCTTCTTTTTGGATTGTAATTCTCTCAATGGATATAGTGCCTGTAGAACTCCGTCCAAATCTTCTATCAATATCAGTTTGTTCTTTAGTTCCTGCTGACCGAAGTAATAAAAGGCATTTTCCGATAAGGTTGTTATCTCTATCTTCTCTTCGTCCGGTATAAGGTTTCCGATGGATTCCTGCAGATGGGTCTTTCCTGTTCCGCTACTGCCTAAACTTACTACGTGTAAAGGATGGCTTCTTTTTCGGCTGGTGAATATTAAATACATTATAAGTCTGTTCACTTCTTCGCCTATCATTCCGCTTTGTCCTATTAGTTGATTGGTACGTTCCAAAAGGTTTTCGGATTCCAATAGTTCTAATGATTCTTTTCTTTCCTCTTCTGTGAGTTGTTTTATTTCTCTTTCCGTATGCTGGTTTTCCAGTTGTTCCAGTCGGTGTTTTTCTAATTCTTCTATCAGTTCATTGATACACGCTTCTATGACCGAATGTCCTATCTCTAGTTTGCTTGCTGTTTTTCTTATCAGTTTCTCCACCTGTGTATCATTGTATAAATCCAGATTGTGCCTTACGGCTATCAATGGAGTTTGAGGGCTATAAAGTTTGAGAGTTACTCGTAATCTGTCCAATCCTTCCAATCTTATCCCGCCTAATACAGCGATGTGCAGGATTTGATTTTCATAGTTCAGATGATTGGGATTTTCTGTGTTGATTGTGTTTTTCATACGATACTGGGTTTTGTCAGCAGTAAAAATTTTAATTTTTTACTATAAGCATATTTGACTACAAACTTATACAATATGTTTTATTTTACAAAATATATATGCTTCCTTTTTTACACCAATTGATACTTTATGCTTCTTTTTTATTTACTTTTGTGACACTCTTATATAAAACATTTGTATTATATAGCAGGATAAATACTTATTATATGACTTCTTTCGGAGAGAATCTAAAAAAATTAAGAGCAGAGAAGAATATTTCACAAGGGGAACTTGCCGAACTTGTAGGGATGCACTCTACCCATATCTCAAGATATGAGCGTGAACTCACACAGCCTACTCTGGAAGTGATTAAAAAGATGGCAGATGTTCTGCATTCTTCTACCGACGCTTTAATCTACGGCAATGTAGAGCAACAGGCTAAAAATAAACTCAAAGACCCTGAACTCTTATCGATGTTCAACAAGATACAGTCACTTGACAAAAAGGATGTAGATGTAATCAAAAGTCTTCTCAACGCATACATTCTTAAAACCGATTTGCAGGAAAAATTTAAAAAGTAAAAGTGTGATATCTTTAATAAAGGGAGACATAACAAAAATAGAAGTAGATGCAATTGTCAATGCAGCAAATACATCTTTACTTGGTGGCGGGGGCGTAGATGGTGCAATACATAAAGCCGGAGGCAAAATAATACTTGAAGAATGTCAAAAAATCAGAAGTCGACAAGGAGGATGTAAAGTTGGAGAAGCGGTTATTACACTTGCAGGAAAACTACCTTCTAAATATGTTATTCATACTGTCGGACCTGTTTGGAACGGAGGTCATAAAAATGAAGAAAATTTACTCGCAGCAGCGTATTATAATAGTTTAAAACTTGCAGCAGAAAACCATTTAAAGTCTATTGCTTTTCCAAGTATAAGCACAGGTATATATAAATTCCCTAAAGATAGAGCTGCTCAAATAGCCGTTGATGTAGTAAGTAATTTTATAAAAAATAACAATATTGTAGAGGATGTTTTTTTCATTTGCTATGATGATGAAAATTATAATATTTATAATAAATATCTACAAAAATAAAGCAGAGTTTTAATTTTTAAAACTCTGCTTTTTATCATAACAATTCTTTTAGCTTATCTAAATATTCCTTTTTTTCTTCTTCTTGGTCAGGATTCAAAAATATATTCAATATTTCTGCTTCTTTTTCATAATCCCAAATAAAGATACCAAGTTGACCCAATCCCCAAAAATCTATATTGCCACCTCTCTTATCATTGTTAAACTCTACTTGTTCTAACGAGCCAAAATCGCCTTCATCAAAAGATTTGTATTCTATTTCATAAGCTTTCAAATATGATGCTATATAATTATTATAATAGTCTATATCCTTTTTCATTATTTTACTTTTAAAATTGGAGTAAGGTTTTTAATCGCTGGCAGCATTTGCCCTCCTTGTTTTTCTAAAGCAGCTTGCATTGCTTTTCCCGCACTTGGACCTATGGTTTTAAACCAACTAGCTTGTCCTCCCTGTAATAAACTATTTGACGCTACATCAAACTCAGCATAGACAGACCCTTTTGCAGCTGCCGTAAATGCATTAGGACCACCTGTTGCTACAAATGTTTGACCACCCGCTCCTTCTACCATTTGGCCCGTTGTTGCCATAACTTCATATTCTGCTTTTGACATCCATCTTCCTACCGTTGTCATTGCTACTTTTTTTGCAGGGCTAGAAATTAAAGCTCCTAGAACCTTCTTCCCTCCTTTAAACGCTAATCCACCGCCTAAACTTCCCGCAGATGTATCAACCAATGCGTGAACAAAGCGGTCATCTACCGGGTCATACTCCTTATGTTCTACAAAATAATCATCATCTCCTCCAAAGAATGCATTTATTTTATTTCCAATTTGAGCTCCAAGATTTCCTGTATTTTTATGATATTGTTTACCTCCAATAGTAACTAACTGACTTAAAGATTCTTTCTCAGACATTCCTGCTGGGGCAGAGCCCGCCTTCCTATCATTTTTCTTTTTTGGGTCATCTTCTCCACCATCAAATTTACCATTTCCACTGTTCGTCCAAGTACTCGACCCTGAAGTGTTGTCCCACATTTCTTGCAAAGAACTAACTGACAGCATCCCATCTGGGTCTACAAACATAACAGGATTATTTGCCCCATAATTATATGGCGTGTGTCTTCTCAATACTTCTGCAAGTGGGTCAATAGTTATCCAACGACCTATATCAGCCATATAGTGACGTGCACCGAAGTCATACATACCAGTCTCTTGGAGTTCTTTACCGTTGTACTTGTAGTTCTTATACGTCGCACTTGGGTTGTATAACTGAGCAATCTGTCCAGGTGGATTGATAAAGTTCAGTCCAAACGGATAGTAGTCATTACTGTCCTCCTTAAAAAGAACGCCATTCTCATCTCTTCCAAAGTTCAGCCTCGTGTTACCAAGGTGGTCTTTGTATTGGTAAATATACCTAAAATTATCATAGTCATAAAACCCTTCTGCCGTTGAAAAGAAGTTAGGCACACTTTCCTTGGCTTCTACAGGACCGCCGCCCGGATCTTTTATGATTGCTTTCTCCGCCAGCTCAAAAGATTCCGGCTGACCCGCGGCCGACATCTCTTCTGCTGCCTGGGTCTCGCGCAAAGCCATTTCTATCTGATTGCTGTAAGGCGTAGTGTACACAAAGCCGTCCAAATAATCGGTATCGATGTTCTGCCCATTCACCTCAAACAGCTTATGCACCTTAACGCCATCCGCCCTGTAAGTATAAGTTACCGGTTGGCCGTTCTTGGTGATCACCTGCGGCAGGTTCAGATAGTTGTAAACGATAGGATCTGTGATACCCTTGTCCGGCATTGTCAGCATGTTCCCGTTCTGGTCATACGTCATCGGCTGTGCCGTGGCAATGGCAGGATAGCCACTGTTGTTCTGTGCATTGTCATACACTGTGGACAAACGATTGCTCAGGTTGTTGTTTTCATAACCATAGCTCAGGTTGTCCACAAGGGTGGCTGTGGTTCCTGTCTTGGGTCTGGCATTACGCTTCAGGGTCTTGATATTGCCGTTGACATCATAGGTCAGCTCTTCGTTGAAGTGTTTGGAGTCTGAGGTCGTGGTCTGGTTAAAGGTCTTGTAGTTCCCTTTTTTCAAACGGTTCAGGCTATCATAGCTGTACTCGTAGCGGCTGCCGTTGTTCGACTCGTAGGTCCAGTCGATCTCTGCAATATTGCCGTTGTATTTCTTAAGAGCCGTGTTGACAGGATCATTGTATTTGATCTTATAGGAAAATAGCTTTCCAGTATCCAGCCCTCCGGATCCGTTAAGGTTGATGCCCGTCATCCAGCCACGGATGTTATAGCTGTAATTAATCGTCTGTAATGCCTGGGACACTGCGCCAAAGTTCGCATCCGACACTGTCCCTACTTTTTTCTCTTTTAATCTGCCTAACTCGTCATAGGTGTTCTCTGCCAGAAGCTCCTTCGGGGTTTTGCCAACCACCTCGTGGTAATGCTTCGTAAGCCGGTTCTGAGAATCATACCTAAAGTCTTCCACAATGTGCAAAGGCATCTCGGTGGACAGCTTGTTATGCCAGGTTTCCGTCTTCTGGACCACGCCGGCAAAGTCCAGCTTCATTTCCGTCCGCGTCCTCCCGCCAAGATGGTTGATGCTGGTGCTCCCTATCGTTCTCCCTTTGCTGTCATAGAAGGTGTAACTTTTAGTCCACCTGTCATCATTGATGTTCTTTACCATTGTAGCTAACGGAAGGGACTTCGTAGAGCGCCCCTGCGCATCTGCGGCGGAAAGAAGGATATTCTCATTCTGGATCTTGTTATCCACAGGAAACGGCGTCCCTGCTGGATAGGTATCGTAGTAGTTGACCGAAAGAACGGTATCAATACCGACAAATAAAGTGTTCGTATAGTAAACACGCAGACCACTCATTACAAAGCCGGTCGCATGGCGCTCTTCCGTGATGACATAGTTACCCGCCTGGCTCTGCATGCTTTCCCTGCTTCCGCCGGGGATCTGACCTGTATAGGCTACCCTTCCGAACTTATCATATTTGGTAATCAGCCATTTGCCCTGTAATGCCAGGTTACTGTCCTGCGTCATGATCAGACGGTCGGCCTTGTCATACACCATAGACTCCCAGCCTTTGCCCGGCAGCTTTTTCTCCACCAACCGGTTCCTGCCGTCATAGTTGTACTGGTAGCAAAGGCTGCTGACAACCGCATTAGTCCCATCCTTCGGATTCTGTATGGTCTGGGTATTATTGGCCCTGAACGTGTTGACAGCCAACGGTGGTATCACGAACGCCAGTTGGTTATATTCGTTATAGACATAATAGGTATCGACATAAGTGGCTGACGGCTGTGGTGCGGCAAGGCCTTGGGCTACTACAACACTGTTGTTCAATACTTTCCTGACCAGCAGGGTCTGCCCTTCTCCGTTCTTGAACTCGTAGGTCGTATTGCCGTCCTCATCGGAAACCATATTCTTATACAACGTGGAGTCCGGGTAAAACCCATTCACTTTAAGCTCGTAAGTGTAAAAAGCGCCTCCGCTCGTGCGGGTATCTGTTGAAAAACGTAAGACATCCGTAGCGGTATTCGTCTGGTAATCGTAAGTCACAGGGTGGTCCTGCCAGTCCGTACCCGGCTGGATCTGCTGGAACAACCTGTCCAGCGGGGAATTCTCCAGCACCTTCTCTGCATAGATCTTCTCCGTGCCATAGACCTGACCTGCATTGGATAATGGATTTAATGAATAGATCGCACCATCAGAAGTTCCTGTTTGTGGTACAGGTAAATAGTCTTTGACCTGCCTCCCAAAACCATCATACTCGATATGAGTAACAACATCATTGCCCTGGGGCGTTGCTTTTATATTAACAGTCTGTTTGGGCCTGCCCAATCCGTCAAAGTAAGTGACCGTCGCCGAGCCTTTGGCCGTGGTGCTGGAAGCCGTTACTGCCTCCAGATAGGTCTTCGTGGCGACATAATTCTCGTCCTGGCTGTACTGCGCATGGCCATGGATTACTATGGATAGCAAGCATATAAGCAACAGGCGACTTAGCCTGAAATTATATATCATATGGTCTTTTTGATTGTTCATATTCATCGGTTTGTGTTTTTATGGTTTATAGTGGTATTGGTATTCTTTTAAGACATTGCCGCCCAAATCCTTTACTTCTTTCAACCGGTTGGCTGTGTCATAGATATAAACCTCTCTTACCCCGCTCGGTGGCGTGATGCTTCTCACTCCTATCAAGGGATCGTATGTATAGGTTGTAATCTGATAGCCTGACAGTTCTGAACTGTTTCTGAAAGCATCCAGAGCATTGAGCAAATCCTGCTCTTTTGGATTGCCAACTGCAATATCAGCCGCATCATCATTGGAGGCTGAAATGATGGCTGCCGCCAGACTGCTTACCTGGGCATAGGTCGCACCCTCAACCTTAGCGATCGGCTGCGTCTGGTTGTAACCCCAGACTATTGCCGTGGAAATTCCATTCTTTGCCGTGTATTGCTGCAAGTTACCCTTGCTGTCGTATTGATTGTAGGTTAACTCGGTGGACATATTGCCGGTTACCATGTCCAATGCGGAAACAGATTTGGGGAGAAGGAGGTTTCCTGTCTGGCTATCTGGTAAAACATCAGGATAATCTGTATAGGTTTTTGAAATGGTCTTGCCCGGATCGGTAGCAGTCTGCTTCTTCACAACAGTGGTCTCCAAAGGTATACCTACCATATTAGCTTCTATTAACTTCGTCTTGTTCTTTTCATATGCATACTGGTAAGTGGTTTCTTGAAGGGTATTGTCTGAATAGGTCGTTTTCTGATTGGTTAACTGGTAATGCAAAGGGTTATTGTAAAAGTATTCTGTTGTCGTCTGAAGTGGTACACCATTAACATAGTCGGTAGTTGTCTGTGATTGAAGGGAAGTAAAGCGGGAAATATTTTTATATTGTACAATATCTAGATTTTCAAAAATATTAGGCTTTATTATAAAACTGTCTATTGGACGATCTTTACAATAGCCATCATATGTAACCCACATATCTATATGTCCAGGAGCGTGACAAGTTTCCGAAAAAGAATACCAAATATGAGTGTGATTTGCATTACAATAATATTGTTTATAGGTTGTATTAATATTTTCCGCAGTACATTTAAGAGTCACATTAGATGTATAAACAGGTGTATATTTTTTTCTTATAGATATACCATCCACAGATGTACTACTTAAAAGATCCTCTAAGTAATTATAATCAATCTCTTTAAGTTTATTATTCTGAGAATCAAAGTATGTTGTTTTAGTTTCTTTACCATTATTCCAGCCAAAATTTGTCCATGGGCTGTTCTTAATATCATTACCAATAAGTACATTACCATAATAATCACTTTCTGTATCAAATTGATGAACAATTTCGCCTTTTCCAGTAATTTTTTCTCTAACTGTCTCATAAAAAATATTTGGGTGGTTTGCATTTAATGAATGTAAATTTGTTGATGTTAAGCTATAATAGTAAAGCAATTCTTGATTTGTTTGACATGTTGTAGCCTTAGTTTGTTTTTCTAAAAAATAAGGACTTCTTACAATGATAGGTTTTGAATAGTTATAATTCCTAACAATAGAGTTTCCATTGTTAGAATCATCTCTAGTTGAAGAAACTCTTAAAATACCATAAATATTTTCTTTAGTAATTTCTCTCTCAGAAGGCAAATACGTAACCAAAGTGGCATAAGTACAAAAGAATCTGGCTTGAATATAAAAAGTATATTTCTTTCCTTTTACAGCATTAAAAGCCAAGTTTTGTTGGGTTTTAACAATTGCACTATTTGCATTTAGGGGTGCATAATTATTACCATCATGTATTAATAAATTTATTTTATTTCCATTTTCATCCGTAACATATGTATAGCCTCGTCCTTTTTGTGTTTCTGCATTGGCTTCACAATCTCCACGATTATCCATTGAAACATATACATCAAAATTAATTTTTCCATCACGTATAGCCGTAAAAGAACTTTGAGTCAAGGGACCTAATGTTGAACTTAAGCTAGTTTCAGAATGCAATTCACCTTGGCTATATTCAACAACTGTTTCTTTAATTTGCTCTGTAGGTGTTTCATAATTTATTACGGTACTACCACCTGTAGGATAAATGACTTTTTTCAAAGCACCATAAAAATTAACATTATTATTAACTTTCTGATTAGCCCCATTATAAACTACCAAAGGATCATAAGAATCAAAGATTTGGGGTATTAATACATTATTTGATTGTCCATTATAATAACCCCAAATATCCTTGCTATAACTTAATCTTGCGGGCAATTCTTCTTCATTATAATATTCAAATTCATATTTTTTTTCTTTTTTTTCATCTACAATCGTTTTTAAAAAAACTCTCCCGTTAATTGTTTTAGAATAATTAAAATTCATAGTAAATGATTCTGAATTTATTGACCTATACTCTACAGACTTTAACAACTTAGTATCATCTACAGAATCAGGATAGTAAGCGAAGTTCATTTCTTGAAGAATCAAGCCATTAAAATCTTTATAGTAAACTTTTTTTATTTGCTTTCCGAATAAACTTTGCTTTGACTGAACAGTATTTCCAATACTTGGGCTTACATAAAATGGCTTTGTTAATGAGCAATTAGTGTCATTTGGTTCAAATTGATATTGAATTAAATTTGATGGTGTATAAATCATTGTCTGAGACTCTTCTAAAACAATTGAATAATTAATATCATTATATTCAATAATAACTTCATCTCCTACTTCGTTAATAATTTTACTTAAATACCAAGCCGAGACGTAATTATTGGGAGGACTTTGATTACCTGTACTTCTAAAAATAGCACTTTCCCGCTCTGTAAAAAAATATTGTGTTCCCTTATCAGAAACTATTTTAAAGCTAGCTCCACCACTCTCTCCAACAATTACAAAATCTGATTTACTAATCTGAAATGGTCTGCCTGTTTTATCAAAGACAAATTTTATATTATTACCTAAAAAATTTGCCATATAAATATCTGGCTCAGAATCGACATTATCATCAATTGAAATATCATTTATATAATTAACTACATCAGGACTCCACAATCCTAAAATATCTATATTAGGAACCGCTTTAACTTGGTTAGATTTTTCATCTGGCAAATCCCTAACCGTTCTTGTAATAACACCTGCAGTGATAAGATTCCATCCTAATCCAGAAGATCCGTTCAAATCATTAATTTTAATCCCATTAGATGAATAATTTAGGGATATTGGAATATTGATGTTTTTTATTACAAAATTTCCAATTGGAATATTAATATTTGTAGCTCCGGTAAATAATCCTACCGGAACATTTCCGTAACTCCCAAATTTGAATGCTTCTGGAGAAGCTGGCATTATTTTAGGAGTATAATCAATAGCATTAGTAGATTGGGATAAAAATATATTAGTACCGAAAATAGCTATTTTAAGTCCAATAATTAATAATCTAAATTTTTTTCTCATAATTTATGCTTTTTTTACTCTTTCACGATTTTAGTAGTTAGTTTTTTGTTTTGTTGAGTCGGGATACTCGCTTTGATGATGTAAACACCCTGTGGTAGTTTACTCGTATCAATCTTTGTCACCCTGTTTTTGGTGTTGAATGTTTGGATCACCTTGCCCGTCATATCATAAACATAGACATCCGCACTCTCGAAGTCCAGCCCGATCTCCACATAACAGTAATCCTTCACAGGATTCGGGTAGATCTGGATGTCCTTATTCTCCATCAGATCTTCAATTTGTTTATCCTCCAGCTTCACCACCTTCCAGTTCTCTTTCCCCAATTCCTCAGCGCTTGTTCCTGCCAATATATATGAGCCGTCCCTATTGAGTAATGCAGATGTTAGTCTTTCTTCTTTTTTCTTGTCCCTGCCTTCCACATACTTTCTCCACACTTCCTTACCATTCCTGTCAATGTAAAGCATCCAGAACGTCTCATCATTCTTCTCAACCTTACCTTCCGACTGCGTGTAGCCGCCTATCAAAAAGCCTTTGACGGATTGAGACCCTTCGGCTCCGCTCAGGGTGACGTTGTGATTCCTGATAGTATTCAAGGACATCATCACATCCCGGTTCTTAAAGTTGTAAGACTGCTGCCACTCTTCGTTACCGTCTTCATCCAAAGCCAATACCCAAAGGTCAGTTCCCTCTTCCAGCTTCGCCCGCTTGTTACCCGAGGTCTCTGAGCGGCTTTCGCCACCAATAATATAACCTGAATCTGTCAATGCCATTGTTCGGACATGATCATCTTCACTTCCTCCAAAATTCTTTTCCCACTGGACATTACCATCCTTGTCCAGCTTCACGATCCAGTAATCGCCTTCGCCATAGTTGTTGCTGGTTTTGGGGTAATAATTAACAGATCCTTCGGCTCCGCTCAGGATGACGTTGCTGCTATTGCCGGATTGGGTATTTGTCATGCTGAGCGCAGCCGAAGCATCTCCATTATTTTGTCCCGAACCGTTTTTAGCGTTGACCGGAGTCGAAGAATTGCTGATCCTTGACCGCTTGTCATTAATCATTGATAATTCATCATTCCCAATAGCGCCGCTCCTGGAATAGATGCCCATCAGCACACCGCCATCTTTCGTCGGGATCACTTTCTCCACTTCATCCAGACCTTTGCCACCCAGAATTAATTGACTAATGATCCTGCCTTTCTTATCCAGCTTAATGACCAGAACATCTTTGGAGCCGTAACCTGATTTTGGATGATTGGTAGAGCCTGCAACAATATAGCCTTCGTCCGTAGTTTGGGTAACGCTTCGCGCTTCTTCGCTGTATCTTGTGCCGATGGTTTTCTGCCACTGTTCTTCCCCGTTCTCATCAATCTTGATAACCCAGATATCCGACGAACCATTAGATTTATCTTTCTTATCCAATCCTAAAGACGAATACGAAGTCCCTGCCAACAAAAAGCCACCTTCACGGGTTGCAACGGTGGCGCTGAGATAATCATGCTGATTCCCTGAAAAATACTTCTCCCAAACCTTCTGACCCTGTTGGTCAAGCTTAAGAATATGATAATCGTAACCTTTGTTTTGATTGTGGGTTGATGATGGATTTACGGCAGTTGAGCCGGAGCTCTCACCCTGAGCCTGCCGAAGGGTCTGAATGGATGATCCCGAAACTAAATACTGGCCGTCTATCGTAACCGCCAGTCCGGAAAGAAAATCCTGTGTCCCGGAGTCGAGATTCTTTTGCCAGGAAATCTTCTGCGAAAAGAGTACAGCAGAACCCAGCACCAATAGTGTGGTAGAAATCTTTTTCATAATTTGAGTTTTTATAGTTACTAATCAAATCAGTTGCAATATTATCAACTGATAACGTCAAAACATGACGCTTTATAATTTTTCCGGTAAAAATAATATATTTTTCTGAAATTAAATTATACTTAATAAAAAAAGACATTTTATAAAAAATCCACTCTTGCGAGTGGATCTCCTGCATCAGTTCACCAGATATTGACCGAGGTAGAAACTTATGGAAGCAGCCGTCTGCTTTTCATTATTCAGAAAGGCATAGACTTCCATTGTTTTACCCAGGCAATACGCAGGAAGCGTGACGTCTGCCATCAGGTCGGAGCGCATCACGATACCCTCATAGATCTCCCAGTTCTTCAGCTCTTCGCAGTAGCACACCAGGCTGACCTGATCTGCCGGTGCGGCATTGCCCTGCGTGCTGTTATCTTCCCACTCCAGGTGCAGCACACCGCCTGGCTGCGTAGTGAGCACTGCATTCTGGAAGCTGGTGAGTTCGCCACGGGTAATCAGTACTTTGTTGTAGATCAGCTCCGGCAGACCAGCCACCACCTGTATCGCCTCACTAATTGTATAGGACACCGCCAGGTTCACCCTGGATTTTACCCCACTCTCTGACCCGAAATACAACGACTGGATTGACTTAACAGGTTGCAAAAAGCTGATCGCCAGCTTAAACTTCATCTGCTGCTCAAGCTGCTTTTCCGTTGGGTTGCGTTTTGAAATTTTAGGACGGCTGCGGATGATGTCCAGACCACGCCAGTTAGCCCCTACTACTGTTCCTACTTTACCGGAGAATCCGCCAAGGATTCCTTTGTTTAATGTTGCCATATCAAAGATTTTTAAAATTTGTAAGACGAAGGTATTGCAGAAAACAACAGCCTGTACACCCCTGACCGGTTTTGACCGGTTCTGACTGGTTTTGACCGGTCATGTGTTGTAGTCCTTCGGCAATTGTTCGGAAATCCTTCGGGTCTTCTTCGGAAAAAACATCCTTTTTCCGAACAAATCCCGAAGAAAGGTGGGAGAAAAGTGGAATTAATCCGAGAAAACAACAAGCTTTTCCAGCTACAATCTGTTTTAATTTTTAAGTAAAATGTTAAAAACATCAAAATTTTATTACATTTGTTTCTTTCATAAATTTTTAACCTAATATGAGTTCACTTTTCAGAAGAAAACACTACGCAGAAAATACAGATAACGGGCAACTGAATCGGGTTTTAGGCACTTGGGATATTGTATTTTTTGGTATTGCAGCCATTATTGGTGCGGGAAGCTTCAGCAGTTTAGGAGAAGCTATTTTCCGAGGCGGTCCGGGTGTTATTGTTTTATATCTGATTTGTGGCTTTGCCTGTGCTTTTACAGCGCTTTGTTACGCCGAATTTGCGAGCAGGATTCCAACCGCAGGAAGTGCTTATACTTATGCTTACGCCAGTTTCGGGGAATTGATTGCCTGGGTTATTGGCTGGGCTTTGATTATGGAATATTCTTTCGGAAATATCTATGTTGCCTTTTCATGGTCTGATTATTTCACAAGTTTCATGGGAAGAATCGGGGTTCATATTCCGGATTATTTTACCTGCAGTTACACAGAAGCTAAAAAAGCAGTTCTCAATCATTCGACTAATACGGAATTGATTAATGCCTGGAAATCAGCTCCTGTCATTGGAAATCTGAGAATTATTGTTGATATTCCTGCTTTGATTATCAACGGGTTAATTACCTGGCTTTGTTATCAGGGAATTAAGGAAAGTAAGAACTTCAATAACTTTTTTGTGATTCTAAAGTTATTCGTGATTCTTCTCGTAATTGCAGTTGGTGTCGCTTATGTGAATACAGGGAACTGGTTTCCGACAAGTTCTATAGCTTCGGAACCTTCCTTTATGCCAAACGGATTTGCAGGTGTAATGTCTGCGGTTTCAGGTGTTTTCTTTGCTTATATCGGTTTTGACGCGATTTCTGTTCTGTCAGAAGAAACCAAAAATCCTCAGAAAGACCTTCCAAAAGGTATGTTGATCTCATTGGGACTTTGTACCGTTATCTATATTATTCTGACTTTGGTATTAACCGGATTAGTCGATTACAGAAAATTTGACGGAATCGGCGACCCTTTATCGTTTGTATTTGACAAATCGAATCTTAATCTTCCGTGGATGGAATTCATCGTTGCTCTTATTGCTATTGTAGCAATCACGACCGTTCTTTTGGTTTTCCAGATGGGCCAGCCGAGAATCTGGATGGCAATGTCCAGAGACGGGCTTTTGCCAAAGAAATTCCAGGAGGTTCACAGCAAAAACAAAGTACCTTCTTTTGCAACAATTATCACAGGAATTGTAGTTGGTGTTCCGATTCTGTTCACTGATAAAACTTTCGTTCTTGACTTTACAAGCATCGGGACTATTTTTGCTTTCGTCTTGGTTTGCGGTGGTGTTCTAATGCTGCCTCCAAAAGAAAAAATCAAAGGCAGATTCCATTTACCTTATATTAATGGCAAATTATT
>Ga0206116_1000636_pt1 | contig 30537 bp, 25 predicted proteins | sample 3A1Ametagenome_FD_178000 | JGI IMG/M metagenome (GOLD analysis project Ga0206116, IMG submission 178000) | Enriched microbial communities from leaf-cutter ant dump, University of Wisconsin, Madison, United States - 3A1A | ecosystem: Environmental > Terrestrial > Nest > Insects nest > Nest dump...
CCTCGGCATAGAGCTTGCCGCAATAGTTCGACAGCATGACGCCGTGGCCGGAATAGCCGCCGATCGAGGTGATGCCGGGCATGACCTCGCGCACATAGGGCTTGCGCGGCATGGTGATGCCGACCGAACCGCCCCAGGCATGGGTCAGCTCGATACCCTTCAGTTCCGGGTAGACCTCCTCGATCTGCCGGCGGATGGGCGGCGTCATGTCGTCGAGGTTTTCCGAATAGGCCTCGCGACCGCCGAAGAGCAGCCGCCCGTCGCGCGTCTTGCGGAAGTAGCGCACGACGAAGCGCGTGTCGGCGATGGCCTCGCCGCCGGGAATGACCGCCGGGAACCTGTCGAGCGGCACAGTCGCGCCGATGAACGAGCGGATCGGCATGACATGCGCCGCCGTCTTCGGCTCCAGGTTGCCGATATAGGCATTGCAGGCGATCAGCGCCCTGTCCGCGCGGATCGTGCCCTTCGCCGTGGTGATCACCGCCTTGCCGCCCACCCGCTCGATCTTCAGGGCAGGGGTCTTCTCATGCAGGTGCGCGCCCGCCGCCCGTGCCGCCCGGGCGATGCCGACGATGAGCTTCATCGGGTGGATATGGCCGGTGCCGGTGTCGCGGATGCCGAAGAAGAAGCGCTTCGAGCCGACGCGCTCTTCCGTCTCCGCCCGGTCCATGAAGTGCATGTGCGGATAACCGAAGCGGGTGGCGGCGATCTCGACGTGGTCGCGGAATTCCTTCTCGTAGCTCGCCTTGTGGCTGACATTGAGCTGGCCCGGCATGTAGTCGATGCCGAGGTTCTGCGCCGCCGCGAAATCGTGGATGTGGCGCTTGGCATTTTCGGCAAGGTCGAACAGCGCCTTGGCGCGCTCGAAGCCGAGTTCGGCCTCCAGCGCCTCGGCCTCGGCGCGCTGGCCGGTGCCGAGCTGGCCGCCATTGCGGCCCGAGGCGCCGTCGCCGAAGCGATGCGCCTCGATGAGGACGATATGGATGCCCTTCCTCGCGAGGTTGTAGGCGGCCTGCAGGCCGGTGAAGCCGCCGCCGACAATGGCGACGTCGGCATCGACGGATCCGTCGAGCGGCGCATATTCGGGGCGGTCCCCGACACTCGCCTCATACCAGGAGATGCCGGGGGAAATCGGGCTTTGCCAGGGCATTCTACATACTCGTCTTCAAGAGGATGCGGCGGCGCGCCGGGCGCCGGCCGCTCTCAGGCTCGATCTCGACAGGCGGTCCCGCTCACACGTTGAGCAGCAGGAACTCGCGCTCCCACGGGCTGATCACCTGCATGAAGGTCTCGAACTCGCCGCGCTTGACGCCGGCATAAAGGCCGATGAACTCCGCGCTCAGCACCTCGGCCAGCGCGGAATCGGATTCGAGCAGCGACACGGCCTCCAGAAGGCCACGCGGCAGGTCGATCGATCCCTCGTTGGCGGTGTCCTCCGTCGGTGCCGTCGGCTCGATCGCGTTCATGATGCCGAGAAGGCCGCAGCCGAGCGAGGCGGCGAGCGCCAGATAGGGATTGGCGTCGGAGCCGGGCAGGCGGTTCTCGATGCGCCGTGCGGCGGCGTCCGACACCGGCACGCGGAAGGCCGTCGTGCGGTTGTCGTAGCCCCAGGCATTGTTGACCGGCGCCGACATGTCCGGCGTCAGGCGCCGGTAGGAATTCACGTAGGGCGCCATCATCACCAGCGTCTTCGGCACATAGGCCTGCATGCCGCCGATGAAGTGGAAGAATTCCTTCGAGGCCGAGCCGTCCGGATTGGAGAAGACGTTCTTGCCCGTCTCGATCTCCACCACGGACTGGTGGATATGCATGGCCGAGCCTGCCTGTCCCTGCATGGGCTTGGCCATGAAGGTGGCGTAGATGCCGTGCTTCAGCGCCGCCTCGCGGATCGTGCGCTTGAACAGGAACACCTGGTCGGCAAGCTCGATCGGATCGCCGTGGCGAAGGTTGATCTCGAGCTGCGCCGGCCCCTCCTCGTGGATCAGGGTGTCGATCTCGAGCCCCTGCTTTTCGGAGAAGTGGTAGATGTCGTCGATCAGCTCGTCGAACTCGTTGATGCCGGCGATGGAATAGCCCTGTCCGCCCTGGATGGAGCGGCCGGAGCGGCCCTTCGGCGGATGCAGCGGATAGTCCGGGTCGTCGTTCATCGCGACGAGGTAGAATTCGATCTCGGGCGCGACGACCGGCTTCCAGCCGCGGTCGCGGTAGAGCTGCACGACGTTCTTGAGCACGTTGCGTGGCGTATAGGGCACGCTTTCGCCGGTCGAGCCGACGATGTCGCAGATGACCTGCGCGGTCGGGTCGGTTTCCCACGGCACGACGGAGAGCGTGGAGAGATCCGGCAGCAGCTTCAGGTCGCTGTCGCGCGGCTCGTAGCGGAAATTGCCGGTCTCTTCGGGATAGTCGCCGGAGATCGTGTGGCGGTAGAGGGCGGACGGCAGGGCGAGCGACGTGTTCGACGTGAACTTCGACGACGGCATCATCTTGCCGCGCGGCACGCCGGCAAGGTCGGGCGTGATGCATTCGATGTCCTCGATGCCGCGGGCGCGAAGCCAGTCTGCGGCATCCTTCCAGGTCTTGACCCCGCGCGGCACGCTGATGGCGGGAGGGATTTTGGTCGAGCGTGCGGCTTTCTCTATGGTGGGGGCAACGACTTTCTTTTTGGACGGCATGACACACCGGGTTTGGTTGACGATGGGCCATCATAGCCGGAGTTCGGTCCTTGGCTAGCTCCCCCCAGGGGGTAGAAAACGCGATTTTTCAGGAATTTGTGCGCCAGGCACCGGTTGACTTTCCTTCCCGATGGCCGAAAGGAAGGCGGCAAACGGGGATCGGATACGTGGCGGAACGGCGGGACGTCGTCATCATCGGGGCAGGCGCGGCGGGTATGATGTGCGCGATCGCGGCAGGCCGGCGCGGGCGCCGCGTGCTCGTCCTCGACCATGCCCGCGCGCCCGGCGAGAAGATCCGCATTTCCGGCGGCGGGCGCTGCAACTTCACCAATATCCACGCCGGGCCGAAGAACTTCCTCTCGGCCAATCCGCATTTCGCCAAATCCGCGCTCGCCCGCTACACCCCACGCGATTTCCTCAATCTCGTCGAGCGCCACCGCATTCCCTGGCACGAGAAGACGCTGGGCCAGCTCTTCTGCGACAATTCGGCGAAGGATATCATCGCCATGCTGCTCGCCGAGATGACGGCGGCAGGCGCGGAATTGCGCCTCTCGACGCCCATCGCTTCCGTCGAGCATGACGGCGATGCCTTCCGCGTCGTCACGGAGAACGGTACGGTGGAGGCTGCCTCGCTGGTGGTCGCCACCGGCGGCAAGTCGATCCCCAAGATGGGCGCGACCGGCTTTGCCTATCGCATCGCCGAGCAGTTCTCCCTGCCGGTGACGGAAACCCGCGCGGGCCTCGTGCCGCTGACGCTCGACCCGGCGACGCTTGCCGCCCATGAGGGCCTGCCGGGCGTTTCCGTGGACGTCGCCGCCAGGCACGGCCGGACGGAATTCCGCGAGGCGGCGCTTTTTACCCATCGCGGCCTCAGCGGCCCCGCCATCCTGCAGATATCGTCCTACTGGCGCGAGGGCGAGGAGATCGCCCTTCATATTTGCCCGGAGGTCGATTTTGCCGCCGTCATCGCCGCCGCCCGCAGGGCGAACGGCCGGCAGGCCGTGCAGACGGTGCTTGCCGACCACATGCCGAAGAAGCTGGCGCAGCTCCTCGTCGCCGAGCTCGGCATCGACGGGCCGCTTGCCGAGCTTGCAGGCCGGCGTGTCGAGGCGCTCGTGCAGAAGCTCGGCGACTGGCGCTTCCGCCCGCCGGGCTCGGAAGGCTACCGGACGGCGGAAGTCACGCTCGGCGGCGTCGATACGGCCGCGCTCGATTCCCGCAGCATGGCGGCGAAAGCGGTGCCGGGCCTTTATTTCATCGGCGAGGCGGTGGACGTGACGGGCTGGCTCGGCGGCTACAATTTCCAATGGGCCTGGGCTTCCGGCCATGCGGCTGGCGAGGACGCCTGAAAGGGCCGGTCCCGTCTTTACCGTCCTTTAAGGCCTGCGGGCGGATGCTCGCGCAATGTCGGCATTTCCGCCGCGGGCGGAGACACATGATGTAGGCCGGCTGACCGGATCACCGGGTTGCCCCGATCGTGTAAGGAGTATCGCCGCATGCCTGCAAACCGCCGTCCCGCCCGTGCCGTCGCCATTGCCGCCGCCGCGGAGAACCGTCGCCGCCTTATCGCCCTTGCCGTCAATTGCACGCTGGCCGCGAGCCTTCTCGCGTTGCTCGCCATTCTGGCGCTCTGAGGCGTTTCCATTGTCATAAATCGGTTTAAGCGGTGAGGGAATTTTAAAGATTGCCGCCGATGATCCGCCGATAGGGTTCCGGATGCCGCGCCTCCATGAGGGTTGACGACGCGGCCGGCAATGATTGCTCCCCCGGATACGCGGCATTGCAGCCGCATGATGTCGGTAATCCGGCGTCCGCATCCTGGGGAGGCCCGCAAAGGGCAGGGGTGGAGAGCGCCGACAACGGATAGTCCATCATGTTCATCGACAGGATTCTCGCGCGCTTCAAGATCCAGACCAAGGTTCTGGTGTTCATCCTGCCCTTCGTGCTCAGTATCTGTGCCGTGGGCTTCACCGGGCTCTATGCCTCCGGCCTCCTGCAGGGCCGCATGGAGATTTCCAACAGCGTCCTCCAGTCGCTCAACGGCTTCAAGGACGTCTATGCGGGCATGAACCGCTTCCTGCAAAGCACGAGCGAGGAAAGCCGCGATGCCGTGCACGGCCAGCTGAAGGCGCAGGTCGCCGTCCTCCAGTCCACGATGGACGGCCTTGCGCCCGACGCCGACAAGTCCAAGCTGATGGACGCCCAGACCCAGACCAAGGGCATCGAGGCCCGCATGGACGGGCTCTGGTCGCTCTACGTCAACGAGACCAGCCTGCATGAGACGATGGGCAAGACCCTGACGGCCCTCGGCGCCGAGCAGGTCAAGGTCCTCGACGAGGCGACGAAGCTCCAGCGCGAGGTGCGGCAGAACGAGAACTCCGCCAAGAGCATGCTGCGCGAGGCCGAGCGCCTGACCAATGCCAGCAAGTTCTTCTCCGAGCTCCTCACCGATTTCAGCCGCGGCGCGACGCCGGAAGACCAGCTGAAGGTCGCCAAGGAACGCTATCCCCTCATCTCGAAGACCGAGCGCTCCATCACGTCGATCCTGCCGAAGAGCCAGAAGGTCATTTCCGTCACCATCCGCAACACGATCGACGAGATGGGCGGCTTCCTGTCCTCCACCGATCCGGCTTCCGTCACCGTGCCGGAAATCTCCCGGCGGGTGAACCGCTTCCGCCAGGTCGCCATCCAGCTCCAGAGCGCGGCCGCACAGAAGATGCGCGACGCCACCCGCCTCTTCAGCGAACTCGACGAGCCGATCATCAAGTCCGAGGCGATCCTCGGCTCCACGCGCAAGCTGGTGTCCTCCATCGACGAAATCAAGGTCGCCGCCGCACGCTTCCTCGGCCAGACGTCGGCGGAGAACCGCACCAAGCTGCTCGGCCACGTCTCCATGCTCGGCATCGACATGAACGGCCTGCGCGGCAGCGCCAGCGGCCTGCCGTTCTTCGACAAGCTGGACGACACGCTGAAGCCGATGCTGGAGCGGATCACTGCCGACAGCGCCTCGCTGGTGGAGATCAGCACCCAGCGCGCCGCCGATTTCGAGGCCGCCGGCCAGTCGATCGACACGATCTGGAACCTTCTCAGCCAGTTCGCCGAGGAGCAGAAGACGAGCGCCGGCAGCGAGCGTGAAAAGGCCAACCAGGTCTCGGTGCTCGCCACCGTCGCCGGTGCCGTCATCGCCATCCTCGCCGGCATCGCCCTCGTGCTGACGCTGAAGGGCCCGATCGGCCAGATCACCAACGCCATGCGCCGTCTGGCCGATGGCTTCCTCGATACCGGGATTTCCGGCGAAGGCCGTGCCGACGAAATCGGCGACATGGCCCGCGCGCTCGGTGTCTTCAAGGAGAACGCGCTCTCGAAGATCCGGATCGAAGAGGAAAGCGAGCATCAGCGTGCCGCCGCCGAGGCCGAACGCGCCCGCAACGATGCGGAAAAGCAGAGCCTCGACCAGCAGATCGACTTCGCCGTCAATGCGCTTGCCGCCGGCCTCGGCCGTCTTGCGCAGGGCGACCTGTCGCGCCAGATCGACACGCCCTTCACCGGCCGCCTCGAGCAGCTCCGCCAGGACTTCAACGTCTCGCTCGTGCGCCTTCAGGATACGATGGGCCAGATCCGCACCAACGCGCTGTCGATCCAGCGCAGCGGCTCGGAAATGCTGCAATCGGCCGATGCGCTCTCCAAGCGCACCGAATCGCAGGCCTCCTCGCTGGAGGAAACGGCCGCCGCGGTCGAGGAGATCACCGCGACCGTGCGCTCCTCCGCCGAGCGGGCGCATGAAGCGAACCTCGTCGTCGGCACGACCAAGCGCAGCGCCGACAGTTCTGCCGAGGTCGTCAACAACGCGATCGCCGCCATGGGCCGCATCGAGGGCGCCTCGCGCCAGATCGAGCAGATCATCGAGGTGATCGACGACATCGCCTTCCAGACGAACCTCCTCGCGCTCAATGCCGGCATCGAGGCCGCCCGTGCGGGCGAGGCCGGCAAGGGCTTTGCGGTCGTGGCGCAGGAAGTGCGCGAGCTCGCCCAGCGCTCGGCCGATGCCGCCCGCGAGATCAAGGGCCTCATCGAGAAGTCGACGAGCGAGGTCAATGCCGGCTCGCACCTCGTGCAGGAGACGGGCTCGGTGCTCGCCTCCATCAGCCAGCAGATCGTCACCGTCAGCCAGCATGTGGACATGATGGCGACGGCAAGCCGCGACCAGGCGGCGGCGCTCCAGGAGGTCAACGGCTCCGTCAACCAGATGGACCAGATGACCCAGCAGAACGCCTCGATGGTCGACCTGACGACGGCCGCCAGCCGCAAGCTGGCGGGCGATGCCGACACGCTGATGATGCTGGTCGAGCAGTTCCGCCTGGAGGCGGACGAACAGACGGCCTACCGCGCGGCCTGAGCTGGCCCGCCCGCCGTTACCGGAAACGAAAACCTCCGGCGCACAGGGATTGCGCCGGAGGTTTTTCTTTGACCGGATTTATCGTGCCTGTCAGCCGCGGCCCTGCGCTACGATCACGGGGATCAGCAGGTCGCCCCAGTTGCCCTCTCCGCCGTGGTGGCGGGCGGAGCGGACGAGCTCGACCGAGACGCCGGCCTCCACCGCCTTCATGACGGACTGGTTGAGGCGATGCAGGTCGTTGGCGACCATGCGGATCATGGCCTGCTGGTCGGGGGTCATGGCGGAAGCCTGTTCTTCCGCCCGTTCCTTAACGCGGGTCTGGACTGTCATGGCATTTCTCCTCTTTTGAGCGGGGTTCTTGAACGGTGACGGGTCGGGTTATTCGGCGGCCGGGCGGAACTGTTCGTGCTCGGTCGATTCATGCATGGCGGTGGTCGAGGACCGGCCGCCGGTAATGGCCATGGAGACGGCGTCGAAATAGCCGGTGCCGACTTCGCGCTGGTGCTTGGTCGCGGTGTAGCCGTTGGCTTCCGAGGCGAACTCGGCTTCCTGAAGCTCCGAATAGGCGGCCATCTGGCGGTCCTTGTAGCCGCGGGCCAACTCGAACATGCCGTGGTTCAACTGGTGGAAGCCGGCGAGCGTGATGAACTGGAACTTGTAGCCCATGGCGCCCAGCTCCCGCTGGAACTTCGCGATGGTCGCGTCGTCGAGGTTCTTCTTCCAGTTGAACGAGGGCGAGCAATTGTAGGCGAGCAGCTTGCCGGGATGGGCCTTCTGCACCGCTTCGGCGAACCTGCGTGCCTGTTCGAGGTCCGGCTTGCCGGTCTCCATCCAGATGAGGTCGCAATGCGGCGCATAGGCGATGGCGCGGGCGATGCAGGGCTCGATGCCGTTCCGGACCTGGTAGAAGCCTTCGACCGTGCGGCCCCTGTCCCTGTCGACGAAGGGCTGGTCGCGCTCGTCGATGTCGGAGGTGAGGAGCTTGGCGGCCTCGGCATCGGTGCGGGCGACGATCAGCGTCGGCACGCCCATGACGTCGGCGGCAAGGCGCGCGGCGTCGAGGTTGCGGATATGGGCGGCAGTCGGGATGAGGACCTTGCCGCCGAGATGGCCGCACTTCTTTTCAGAGGCGAGCTGGTCCTCGAAGTGAACGCCGGCCGCGCCCGCCTCGATGAAGGCCTTCATGATCTCGAAGGCGTTGAGCGGGCCGCCGAAGCCGGCTTCCGCATCGGCGACGATGGGCGCGAACCAGGTGTCGACCGAAAGGCCGTTGCCTTCCGCCGTCTCGATCTGGTCGGCGCGCTGGAGCGTGCGGTTGATGCGCTTGGCAAGCTCCGGCGCGGCGTTGGCCGGATAGAGCGACTGGTCGGGATACATGGCGGAGGCCGTGTTGGCGTCGGCGGCGACCTGCCAGCCGGAGAGGTAGATCGCCTTCAGGCCGGCGCGGACCATCTGCATGGCCTGGTTGCCCGAGAGCGCGCCGAGCGCGTTGACGAAGTCCTCCTCGTGGATCAGCTTCCACAGCCGGTTCGCGCCGTTCTCCGCCAGCGTGTGGCGGATCTGGATCGAGCCGCGCAGCCTTTCGACGGTCTCGGCCGTGTAGGGCCGCTCGATACCGTCGAAACGGCCCTTCGGTGCGCTGGGAACGAGGTTGTAAAAATCGGTCATGATATCCTCCGCTGCGATGTCTCGGGATCGGGACAGGTGCATTTCGCTGCCCGATTTCATGTGACAGTATTTACATCGCAGCGCACAATAACGCGATGGAAAACCGGAAAATCAGCAGGATAATCGGGTAACGATGTCTTGCCTTTGACAAATCGCCTCTGTAAAAAAGTAAATTCTGTAAATTTCATAGGCGCACGGATGCGGTAAAGGATTTGACAGATGGCGGAGAACAAGATTTTTGCCGGCCCGAAAGTCCGGCGCATCCGCAACGCGCTCGGCCTCACCCAGACGGCGATGGCCGAGGGCCTGTCGATCTCCCCGTCCTATCTCAACCTCATCGAGCGGAACCAGCGTCCGCTGACGGTGCAGCTCCTCCTGCGCCTCGCCTCCGTCTACAAGGTCGATCTCGACGAGTTGCAGGGCGAGAGCGCCGGCCATGCGCGCCAGCTCCGCGAGGTCTTCGCCGATCCGCTGCTTGCCGGGGAATTGCCGGGCGACCATGAGCTGGTGGAGCTGTCCGATGCCGCGCCGAACGTGGCGAGCGGCATCGTCAAGCTCTATCGCGCCTATCGCGAGCAGGCCGCGCGCCTTACCGACCTTGCCGATCTCCTTGCTCGCGAAGGCCATGCCACGATGCTGTCGGGTGCGCTGCTGCCGATGGACGAGGTGCGCGACAGGCTGGAGGGCCGCCCGAACTATTTCGGCGGCATCGACGAGGCGGCGGAGCGGTTCCACGCCGCGCTCTCGCCCGGCGACGAGCTTGCCGGCGCGCTGAAGGCCTGGCTGCGCAAGGAGCACGGCGTCGTGGTGCGCCTGCTGCCGGTCCACACGATGCCGACGCTCCGACGCCGGTTCGACCGCCATTCCATGCGTCTCTTCCTGTCGGAGCGCCTCTCGCCCTTCGACCAGTTGCGCGAGATCGCCATGGAGACGGTGCAGCTCGCCCTCCAGGACGAGATTTTCGCCGAACTCGACCGCCTTGCCTTCTCGACGGCGGAGGCGAAGCGCATCGCCCGCTTCGAGCTGGCGCGCTATACCGCGCATGCGTTGATGATGCCCTACGAGGCGTTCCATGCGGCCGCGCAGCGGGCGCGCTACGACATCGACGTGCTGCGCGCGCGCTTCGGCGTTTCCTACGAGCAGGCGGCGAACCGCCTCACCATGCTCCAGCGGCCGGGCAGGGCGGGTGTGCCCTTCTTCATGCTGGAGACGGACAATGCCGGCAACCGCTTCCGCCGGGCCGGCGCGCAGGGCTTTCCGCAGGCGCGCTTCGGCGGCGGCTGTCCCAAGCTCGGCATCCATGCCGCCTTCTCCCAGCCGGGCCAGATCCTCGTCGACCGCGTCGAGATGCCGGACGGCGCGGCGTTCCTGACGGTCTCGCGCACGCTGGAAGGCCCGCAGGGCGCCTTTGCCGAGCGGGTGCGCCGCACGGCGCTGCTGATCGGCTGCGACGCGGCCCAGGCCGAGGAGACGGTCTATGGCGAGGCGGTGCGCCGCGAGGGGACGGTGGCGGTGGGCACGGCCTGCCGGCTCTGCGAGCGGCAGGGCTGCCTTGCCAGAGCCGAGCCGCCGGTCACGCGCCCGCTCGGGCTCGACGAAATGGTCGCCGGCCTCAGCCTTTTCGACTTCCAGTGAATTTCCGCTTGCTTTCCGGCAAGGATAGGGTTTCAAATATGATAGGAATGGGAACAATGTGATATCAAAATTCACCTGACGTTGCGTCGAATGCCGCTTGTCGCCTCTTGAAAAAACTCCATAATCGGCGACTGTTCTTCATGGCGACGTATAGGCCCGCGAGAAAAACTGGGAGATAAATCAATGATAAAACGTACTCTTTTGGCGACTGCCGCCTTTTGTGCATTGCTGGGTGCCGGCGCGGCCTTTGCGGAAGACAAGGTCGTGAACGTCTACAACTGGTCGGACTATATCGACTCGTCGATCATCGACGATTTCACCAAGGAAACCGGCATCAAGGTCGTCTACGACGTCTACGATTCCAACGAAATCCTGGAAACGAAGCTGCTTGCGGGCGGCACGGGCTACGACGTCGTCGTGCCGACGAACACCTTCCTCCAGCGCCAGATCGCCGCGGGCGTCTACCAGAAGCTCGACAAGTCCAAGCTGCCGAACCTCAAGAACATGTGGGACATGATCTCCACGCGCATGGAGCCGTTCGACCCGGGCAACGAATATTCGATCAACTACATGTGGGGCACGATCGGCATCGGCTACAACAAGGCCAAGATCAAGGAAGCCCTCGGTACGGACAAGATCGACAGCTGGAGCGCGCTGCTCGACCCGGCCAATGCCGAGAAGCTGAAGGATTGCGGCATCAACATGCTGGATTCGCCGACCGACATCATTCCGGTCGTGCTCGCCTATCTCGGCCTCAATCCCGACAGCCATGAGCCGGACGACATCGCCAAGGCGGAGGAAGCGCTCCTGAAGGTGCGGCCCTTCGTGCGCAAGTTCCACTCCTCCGAATTCATCAACGGCCTTGCCAACGGCGATATCTGCATCGCGATCGGCTGGTCGGGCGACATCTTCCAGGCGCGTGACCGTGCCGAGGAGGCCAACAACGGCGTCGAGCTCGGCTATTCCATTCCGAAGGAAGGCACGCAGATGTGGTTCGACCAGATGGCGATCCCCGCCGACGCGCCGCATGTCGAGGAGGCTCACGCGTTCCTCAACTACATCATGCGTCCCGAGGTCATCGCCAAGTCGACGGAATACGTCCATTACGCCAACGGCAACAAGGCCTCGCAGGCCCTCCTGCCGCCGGATATCATCAACGACCCGACGATCTATCCGGATGACGCGACGCTGGAGAAGCTCTTCACCAACACGACGCTGGATGCCAAGACGCAGCGCCTGTTCACCCGGACCTGGACCAGGGTTGTGACCGGCCAGTAAAGCGGCCAGAAGGAATTGCCCGGAACAGCCTTCCGGGCAATTTCATTTCGACTGACTGCCAGGATCGTAAAGTTTGGGGACAGGCCATGAAATCTCTCGGCAATATCCGTCGTTCCTTCGCGCCGTGGACGGATCCGGATGCGAAACCGTTCATCAGTTTCCGCAACGTCACGAAAAAGTTCGGCGATTTCATTGCCGTCGACGACCTGACCCTCAACATCTACCACCGCGAATTCTTCGCCCTGCTCGGCGCGTCGGGCTGCGGCAAGTCAACGCTGCTGCGCATGCTGGCCGGCTTCGAGCGACCGACCTCCGGTGAGATCATCCTCGACGGCCAGGACATTGCCGGCATCCCGCCCTACAAGCGGCCGGTCAACATGATGTTCCAGTCCTACGCGCTCTTCCCGCACATGAGCGTGGAGAGCAATATCGGCTTCGGCCTTCGCCAGGACGGCATGCCCAAGGGCGAGATCGCCGCGCGCGTCGCCCAGATGCTCAAGCTCGTCAAGCTGGAGCAGTTCGCCAAGCGCAAGCCGCACCAGCTTTCCGGCGGCCAGCGCCAGCGCGTGGCGCTCGCCCGTTCGCTCGCCAAGCGCCCCAAGGTGCTGCTGCTCGACGAACCGCTCGGCGCGCTCGACAAGAAGCTGCGCGAGGAAACCCAGTTCGAGCTGATGGACCTCCAGCAGGAACTCGGCCTCACCTTCGTCGTCGTCACCCACGACCAGGAGGAGGCGATGACCATGGCCGACCGCATCGCGGTGATGAGCCACGGCAAGGTCATCCAGGTGGCGACCCCCGCGGAAATCTACGAGGCGCCGAATTCCCGCTTCGTCGCGGACTTCATCGGCGACGTCAACATCCTCGACGGCAAGGTCTCGGCCAGCGGCAACGGCCGCATCGAGCTTGCCACGAACGAGGGCTTCACCGTGCGCACCGCCGTGGCGAACGCGCCGGCGACGGGCAGCGCCGCGGGCTTCGCCATCCGCCCGGAAAAGCTCAAGGTGACGCGCGCCGCCCCGGCGGACGCCTCCGTCAACGCGGCGCAGGGCGAAATCTGGGATATCGGCTATCTCGGCGACATGACGGTCTTCCACGTCAAGCTCGACAGCGGGAAGGTGGTGAAAGCCTCCATGCTCAACGCCCAGCGCGAGGTGGAGGACCCCGTGGCCTACGACGAGAAGGTCTGGGTCTCCTTCGGCGAGACGGCCGGCGTCGTGTTGAAGGATTGAGCGCATGAACAAGCTCGGCTCCGCCATCTTCAGCCGCCTTGTCATCATCATTCCCTATGCGTGGCTGCTGTTCTTCTTCCTCATTCCCTTCTTCATCGTCTTCCGCATCTCGCTCTCGACGACCGCCATCGCCCAGCCGCCCTATACGCCGGTCTTCGCGCTGTCGGACGGCCTTTCTGGCCTGTTGGCGAAGATCGGGCAGTTCCATTTCGACAATTTCGTCTGGCTGACCGAGGATGCGCTCTATTTCAACGCCTATCTGTCGAGCGTGTGGATCGCCGCGCTTTCGACGCTCATCACGCTGCTGATCGGCTATCCGATCGCCTATGGCATGGCGCAGGCGCCGCGCTCGCTGCGCCCGACGCTGCTGATGCTCGTCATCCTGCCGTTCTGGACGAGCTTCCTCATCCGCGTCTACGCCTGGATCGCCATCCTGAAGCCGGAAGGGCTGCTCAACCAGTTCCTCATCGGCATCGGCGTCATCCACGATCCGCTGATCATCATGAACACCAACTGGGCGATCTACATCGGCATCGTCTATTCCTACCTGCCCTTCATGGTGCTGCCGCTCTATTCGGCGCTGGAGAAGATGGACAACACGCTGATCGAGGCGGCGCAGGACCTCGGCTGCCCGCAGATCACCGCCTTCTGGAAGGTGACGTTCCCGCTGTCCATTCCCGGCATCGTCGCGGGATGCATGCTCGTCTTCATTCCGGCGGTCGGCGAATTCGTCATTCCCGATCTTCTCGGCGGGTCGCAGACGCTGATGATCGGCAAGACGCTGTGGACCGAGTTCAACGCCAACCGCGACTGGCCGGTCTCCGCCGCCGTCGCCACCATCCTGCTCCTCATCCTGGTCGTGCCCATCGTGTTCTTCCAGAATGCGCAGGCCAAGGCCGAAGAGCAGGGGAGGTAAGCCCATGAACAGCTGGTCCCGTTTCAACATCGTCTCGGTCGTCCTCGGCTTCACCTTCCTCTACCTGCCGATCGTCCTGCTCGTCATCTTCTCCTTCAACGAGTCCAAGCTCGTGACGGTCTGGGCGGGCTTCTCGTTCAAATGGTACGTCTCGCTCTTCCATAACCAGGGCCTGATGGATGCCGCCTGGGTGACGGTCCGCGTGGGGCTGCTCGCCGCCAGCATCGCCACTGTCCTCGGCACCATGGCGGCGCTCGCGCTGACGCGTTACACGCGCTTTCACGGCCGGCTGCTCTTTTCCGGCATGGTCTATGCGCCGCTCGTCATGCCGGAGGTCATCACCGGCCTCTCGCTGCTGCTGCTCTTCGTCGCCATCGGCTTCGACCGCGGCTTCTGGACGGTGACGCTGGCGCATATCACCTTCTCGATGTGCTTCGTGACGGTGGTGGTGCAGTCGCGCCTGCTCTCCTTCGACCGCTCCATCGAGGAAGCGGCGCTGGACCTCGGGGCAACGCCGGTCAGAACCTTCTTCGAGGTGACGCTGCCGGTCATCGCGCCGGCCGTGCTCTCGGGCTGGATGCTGGCGCTGACGCTCTCGCTGGACGACCTCGTCATCGCCAGCTTCACCTCAGGCCCCGGCGCCACCACGCTGCCGATGAAGATCTACAGCCAGGTGCGCCTCGGCGTGACGCCGGAGATCAACGCGGCCTGCACCATCCTGATCGGCCTCGTCGCCATCGGCGTCGTCATCGCCTCGGTCATGACGAAGCGGCGCGAGCTCCAGCGCCAGCGCGACGAACAGGCCGCCTTTGCCGGGCGATGATCAATCCTGCCGGCGAGGGTCCTCGCCGGTGAGGATGGAGATCGGCGAGATGACCGGGTCCGGCCAGGAGCCGCCGACGAAGAAGCTGATGGGCGGATCGGCCGGTGCGGTTCCCGCCGCGTGCGGTTCGACGAGCCGGCCGGCCAGCGCAACGCTGCCGGCGCGATAGGGGATCATGCCCGAGAGGGCGAGCAGCCTGTCGCTTCCCTCGATTTCCGCCTTGACCAGTTCGGCAAGCCCGCGGTTGAGCCGCGCGTCCACCTCCGCGCGGGTGAAGTCGAAGGAGCCGTCGGCGGCTTCGGACATGTTGAAGAACGTGTTCTTCGCCGCCCGCTCCTCGAAGGCCTTGCGGTTGAAATGGGTGAGCGTGCCCTGGCCCATATGGAGCTGGAAGCGGCCGGACATGTCGGAGGCCGTCGTCGCCCAGAGCGGCCGGTCGGTGGACAGCTCGAAATCCGCCGATCCGATGCCCGTGGGAAGCGGTCCCGGCAGGGCGAGCGCGCCGACGATGCCGCCGATATCCACATTGCCGAGCGACATCTGCGCCTTGCCGCCGCCGCGGAAGCCCTGCTCGGCCAGCGTGATGCGGCCCGTCATCCGCCCGCCCATGAAGGTGCTGTCGCCGACGTCGAAGGAGGCGCGGCCGTTCTCGATGCGCACGCCGGCGGCAAGGTCCTGGAGGGAGAAGGGCGAGAAATCCGCCGTCTTGGCGGAAAGCCGCAGGTCCATGCCGAACTGGTGGATGAAGGCGGTGTCGATGGTCGGCGCGTTCGGATCGGTGCCGGGAAGCGGCGAGAAGGCCGTCAGGAAGGCGCGCAGGTCGATCCTGTCGAAGGCGAGGGTGCCGCCGAGTTGCGGCACGCCCCTGGGCGGCATGGCGACGTCGAGAACGCCCGTCGCCTGCGCATTGTCGAGCGTCAGCTTGACGTTTTCCAGCTTTGCGGAATAGCCGGCGGTGGCGACCGACGCCTCCAGCGCGACCTGGCCGACATTGCCGACGGCCGGGATATCCTTGCCCTGCCAGGCGAGCAGGCGGGCGAGCGAGGGCGTGGCGAGCTGCAATGCGCCTGAAACGAAGGCGTTGACGGAGAGATTGGCGACCCCTTCGAAGTTCACCGTCGCGGGATCGGCCGAAAGGCCGGCATGCACGTTCGCGTCGCGGCCGGCAAGCAGGAGGAGCGGCCGGTCGCAGGAGAACGAAAGATGCGTCAGCTCGCCATTGACGATGCCGGAGAGCGAAAGCGCGATGCGCCGCCGCAGCACCGGCCAGTCGATGCTGCCGTTGATGTCGGTGATGCGGTGCGGGTTGCCGTCGCCGCGCGCGATGTCGAGAATACCGTCATGCACGTCGATCGTGCCGATGCGCTCGTCCGGCAGCTCCGTGGCCGCCTGCCCTTCGGATGCCTTCGCCGTGGCATCGATCGCCTGGGTGAGCCAGCCGCTGTGGCGCCAGTTGAAGGCGCCGTCCGCGTCCCAGCCGATATGCACCACCGGCCGCACGAGATCGAAATCGCTGAAGACCGGCCGGCCGCGCACGGCGCCCAGAAGATCGAAGCTGGCGGAAATGGTTTCGACCTTCGCCAGTTCCTCGCCCTTTTCGTTGGCGAAGCCGACGCGGCCGAGCGTCACGCGCGGATAGGGCCAGAAGGAGAATTCCGCCGGCTCGTCGACATGCACCGTCGCGCCCGTCCAGTCTTCCAGCGCCTGCTCCATGCCGCGCCGCACCGTCTCCGTCTGCACGAGGAAGGGAAAGGCGATGCGCAGGCCGGCAGCAACGAGCAGCGCGGCAAGGGCCGCCCGCCACAGGCGCTTCGATCGTAGGAAACGGGAAAGGCTCATTCGGGCGCGGTTCCTCTGCCGGGCGCATTCATCTGTCAAGCCGAACGGGGATAGGCGCTCGGGCGCAAGAAATCAAATGCCGCCGTGGCGGAATTGCGTGCGGCGACGGCGCGATCCGGCGTTCGCCGCTTTATACTGCGGCGCAACATGCTATATCAGGCCATGGAGTGGAGGACAGCATGACGTCAGAAATGCCCTTGTGGGAACCTTCGGCAGACATCCTGGAAAAGAGCCCGATGGCGCTTTTCATGAAGGCCGCCGGCAGAAAGGCCGGCCGTGATTTCCGGACCTATGACGACCTGCATGCCTGGTCGGTGGAGGACCGGGCCGCGTTCTGGACTGCGGTATGGGACGACTGCGGCGTGATCGGGGAAAAAGGCGGCACGGCGCTCGAAAACGGCGGGCGCATGCTGGAGGCGCGGTTCTTCCCGCAAGGGCGGCTGAACTTTGCGGAAAACCTCCTGAAGAAGGCCGGCCCGGACGATGCCATCGTCTTCCGCGGCGAGGACAAGGTTGCCTATCGCTGGTCCTGGGACGAGCTGCGCGCGCGGGTCTCGAAGCTCCAGCAGGCTTTTGCCGCCATGGGCATCGGCGAGGGCGACCGGGTGGCGGCCATGATGCCGAACATGCCGGAGACCATCGCCCTGATGCTCGCCGCCGCCTCGCTCGGCGCCATCTGGTCCTCCTGTTCTCCCGATTTCGGCGAGCAGGGCGTGCTCGACCGCTTCGGCCAGATCGAGCCGAAGCTTTTCATCGCCTGCGACGCCTACTGGTACGCCGGCAAGCTCCAGGACGTCTCGGCCAAGGTGAAGGCCGTCGCCGGCAAGCTCGGCGTGCCGGTCCTCGTCGTGCACTATGCGGGCGAGGCCGAAGCGCTTGCCGCCGCCCTGCCGGACGGGCGCACGCTGGAAGCGCTGACGGCGCCCTATGAGGCAAAGCCGCTGACCTTCGCGCGGCTCCCTTTCCGCCATCCGCTCTATATCCTCTTTTCCTCCGGCACGACGGGCGTGCCGAAATGCATCGTCCATTCTGCCGGCGGCACGCTGCTCCAGCACCTCAAGGAGCACAACCTGCATTGCGGCCTTACCGAAGGCGACCGCCTGTTCTATTTCACCACCTGCGGCTGGATGATGTGGAATTGGCTGGTCTCCGGCCTTGCCGTGGGCGCGACGCTCTGCCTCTTCGACGGCTCGCCCTTCCATCCGGACGGCAACGTATTGTTCGATTATGCCGAGGCGGAAAAGTTCGCCGTCTTCGGCACTTCCGCCAAATATATCGACGCGGTGCGCAAGGGCGGCTTCACGCCGCGCGCCACGCACGACCTTTCCAGCCTGCGGCTTTTGACCTCGACGGGCTCGCCGCTCTCGCCGGAAGGCTTCTCCTTCGTCTATGAGGGCATCAAGCCGGACGTGCAGCTCGCCTCCATTTCCGGCGGCACGGATATCGTCTCCTGCTTCGTGCTCGGCATTCCGCTCAAGCCCGTCTGGCGCGGCGAGATCCAGGGCCCCGGCCTCGGGCTTGCCATGGACGTCTGGGACGAGGACGGCCGGCCGGTGCGCGGCGAGAAGGGCGAACTCGTCTGCACGAAGGCCTTCCCCTCCATGCCGGTCATGTTCTGGAACGATCCGGACGGCGCCAAGTATCGCGGCGCCTATTTCGAGCGCTTCGACAATGTCTGGTGCCACGGCGACTTCGCCGAGTGGACCAGCCACGGCGGCATCGTCATCCATGGCCGCTCCGACGCCACGCTCAATCCCGGCGGCGTGCGCATCGGCACGGCGGAAATCTACAATCAGGTCGAGCAGATGGAGGAGGTCGCCGAAGCCCTCTGCATCGGCCAGGAGTGGGACGACGACGTGCGCGTCGTGCTCTTCGTGCGGCTCGCCCCCGGCGTGGCGCTGGACGAGGCGCTGGAGAAGAAGATCAGGACGAAGATCCGCACCGGCGCTTCGCCGCGCCATGTGCCGGCGAAGATCGTCGCGGTTGCCGATATTCCGCGCACCAAGTCCGGCAAGATCGTCGAGCTTGCCGTGCGCGAGGTGGTCCACGGCAGGCCGGTGAAGAACAAGGAGGCGCTTGCCAATCCGGAAGCGCTTTCGCTCTTTGCCGACCTCGCCGTCCTGAAGACGTGAGCCTTAACGGATTGCCGGCCCCCGCGTTAACCAAGTTTGCGAAGTTGTGAACGCGGGGCCTGTGCCGGAACGGGCCAGGTAAGGATTCGTTAAGCCGGAGCGGCGCAAGGTCGTGCCAACTTGAGCGCGCCCGATGATGGGCGTTCCGGTCTCCCGGCCCCGATGGCATGAAGCCGTTCATCCATGCTTTTGTTGGACAGCATTCGAACTATCGGGGCGGCGCGTGCCGCCCTCTTTTTTTTGCCTGCGATCCTGCCGCGTCAGTCCGCCAGCACCCGCGGGGAGGGGAAGACCACCTCCACCAGCGTGCCCTCGTTGGGCGTGGAGCTGATGGCGAAGCTCGCCCGGTTGGCGTCGACCATCGCCTTGGTCAGCGGCAGGCCGAGGCCGGTGCCGTCGCCGCGCTTGCGCGCGCCCGTCGTCACCTGCCGGAAGGGTTTCATGGCCTGTTCCAGCTCGCTGCGCGTCATGCCGACGCCGGTATCGCGGATGCGCAGCGCCACGCTGCCGTTCGCCTCGTAGGCGGTGGACACGACGATCTGCCCGCCGGCCGGCGTGAAGCGGATGGCGTTCGACAGGATGTTGAGCGCGATCTGCTTGATCGAGCGCAGGTCCGCGACGATCTGCGGCACATTGGCCGAAAGCGAGGTGCGGATGATGACGCGCTGGGCGTTCGCCTGCGGCTGCACCAGCGAGACGGCCTCCGAGATCGTCTCGTTGAGCCCGACCGCCGTGAACTCCAGCTCCATCTCGCCCGCCTCGATCTTGGAGATGTCGAGGAGGTCGTTGACGATGTCGAGGACGTGCCGGCCGGAACGGCCGATGTCGTTGGCATATTCGATATAGCGCGGATGGCCGATCGGCCCGAAGCGCTCCGTCGCCATCATGTCGGAAAAGCCGATGATGGCGTTGAGGGGCGTGCGGATCTCGTGGCTGACGCGGGCGAGGAAATCGCTCTTGTGGGCGTTGGCCGTCTCGGCGGCGCGCTTGGCGTTGCGCAGCTCCTCCTCGGTGCGCTTCCACTGCGTGATGTCGCGGATGACGGCGCAGTAGCCGGACGAGGAGGAGAGCCGCCCCATCGTCATGAAGAGCGGGATGAAGCCGCCGGCCGCCTCGCGGCCGATCACCTCGCGCCCGTCGTTGAGAACGCTCGCCACGCCATGGCCGGAAAGGCCGGCGAGATAGTCGAGCACCGCCTTCTGGCTTTCGTGGGCGAAGAGCATGGCGAAGGGCCGGCCGCGCGTCTCGTCCTCGTCATAGTTGAAGAGGGCGCTTGCCGAGCGGTTCATCGACCGGATATCGCCGTCCTGGCCGACCACCACGACGCCGTCCGTCGCCGTTTCGAGGATCGAGCGCAATTCGCCGACCTCGACGCGCAGCGCCGAGATGGCAGCCTGGTCCCCGGCGCGCTCGTCGGTTTCCGCCGGGGCGGGCACGGTCTCGACCAGCGAGAGCGCCGGCTTTTCATGCACCGGCGTCAGCGCCAGCAAAAGGGCGGTGCCGTCTTCCCAGCGGATCGACTGGAGGCGGGCGCGCACCGGGCTCGTCGTCTCCCCGTCCGAATGGCGCAGCGTCATGGTGCCCGTGCCGTCTTCCGTGTCCTCGTCGGGGCCGGCCAGCAGGATGTCGAGACCGCCGGAGGCCTCGAGGTCGTCGAGGTCGCCATAGCCGGTCAGGCGGAAGAATTCGGGGTTGGCGTGGATCAGCCGGTCGCCGACATGGACGAGCAGCGCGACGGGCAGCGCATCGACGACGGCGGCGGTAAGCCCGTAGTCCATCTGCCGGCGCGGCGGGGCGATGGCCGCATGGTCGCCGCCGTGATCCTCGGCCAGCAGGTCGTCGGCATGGGGGCCGACTTCAAGCCCCGGCATTTCCGCTGCCGGCTCTTCGGCCGTGACGGTCTCCTTCGGTGCCTTCCCTTCCGGCTCGCCGGCCGTTTCCGTCGGTTCGCCCGATGGGCGGTCCTCCGGCTTGCGCTTGCCGAAGGTCTCGCCGAGCTGGCGGGCGATCTCGCGGAAGGCCGCCTGCTCGCCGGTCGAAAGGCCGTCGAAGAGACCGCTGCGGTTGCGGCGCGTTTCGAGCTGCACGACCTTGTCCGACTGGCGGCGGTTCGGGGTCTCGACGAGGCGGAGCGCCGGGCGCTCGCCGCGGAAGGCATCCTCCTCGTCGGCGGGCGCTGTTGCGGGCTGTTCTTCGCTCTCGACGGCAGGGGTGTCCTCGGCTGCGGGCACGTCCTTCTCGGCGGAAACCTCGGCGACCTCCTCGGTAGGGTCTTCCTCCGCCGAAGGTGTGGCCTCGGCCGCATCGAGCGACAGGCCGCGGGCATGTGCATCCTCGGCGGCATCGGCGATGCGCACGATGCCGAAGCCGCGGAAGCCGTCGAATTCGCGGTTGCGCGAATAGGTCGGCAGGGCGGCGAGATCGACCGGCACGACGAGGCGCGTGCCTTCCACCGGCCAGAGGATCGTCTTGCCCGACCATGTATCGCGGCGGCGCAGGAGATCGCCGATCTTGCCTTCGGGATCGAGGTCGAACCGGGCGGCGACCTCGGTGAAGCGCTCGCCTGCGATCGCGGCCGCGTGTGGGCCGACGGCGGCCGCGAACTCCCCGGAAATCTCGCTGAAGCGGCCCTCGGCGTCGATCTTCCAGACGAACCGGACCGGCCGGCCCTGCGGGTTGAAGACGAAACCGCCCGGCGTTTCGTTTGTCGCTTCGGCCTCCCGGGCGGCTTCGTCGCCGGCGGGGGCGGCCGCCTCATCGACATGGTCCGGCATGCCGGTTTCGGCTTCGGAAGGCTCTTCGGCCTCCAGCTCCTCTTCTTCGGCAAGGGCGTATGCCTGCTCGGCCGTATCCTCGTGGGGAATGTCCTCGGGAAGGGAGACAGGCGCGGTACTGTCGCCGGCCGGCTCTTCCGCCTCTTCGACGGCCGCGGCCTGAATTCCGGAGGCGGCCTCGTCCTCGCCCGGATCGAGATGGCCGAGAATGGTCTCCACGGCGAAGAGCAGGTGCAGCGCCGGATCGTCGCAAAGGCGGCCGATGGCGGCGGGCAGGTGGCCGAGGCCGGTGGCGACGGGGCGCTTGACGAGGCGCTCGGCGCTGCGTCCGGCCGCCTCCACCAGCGCGCGGCGCGTCTCGGGGCTGATGGCGAGTGCCGCGAAGCCTTCCGAGGCGGCGACCACGGCGCCTTCGCCGTCGAGCACGGCCATATGGGTGTCGGGGTCGTCGAAGCCGGTGAGCATGGCGGCCGCCGCCTCTTCGGGCCGGCCGGCGGTCACGGGCGCGCTGAAGAGGATCGCTTCCTCGCCGGGGCGCAGGACGACGGCCTCGACGGCGGCGTTGACCGGCACGCTGCGGAAGCCGCTGCCGATGCGCATGACGAAGCCGCGCCGCTCGCCGGGCGCGCCGATCTGCCGGGCGGTGGCGGCAAGCTGGCGGAAGGCGACGTCGGCCCGGTCGGGGCCCTTGTCGAGGAAGTCGTAGATGTTCTCCTCGCCGAAGAGCGCCGCGCCGCGGCCGTTCGCCCAGAGCACCCGCGCCATGTCCTTCGAGAACAGCACCACCGCCTCGCCCCTTGCGAAGGGCAGGCGCACCCGCTCGTGGACGGCGACGTCGATAAAGGGATACTGCTTTGCGGACATGTTCAGGCCTGTAGCTGGCTTCCGGCGCCCCGGTCTTGAATTAACGCTTTATTAATAGCGGCCGCCGGGGGAAGGGTCCAGCGGCGGGGGCGCAAAGCCCCGGGCTTTCAGGCGAAAGGGTTAACGGGCCTGCGGCTCCCATCCTCGTTTATTGTGCATCGCACAAAATTGTTGCAATGCGAAAGGATATACCCTATATAGAGGCCATCACGAACCCGGCGCCTCTGGAGAGGGCCAAACAAAGGAGCGCATGCAATGGCTGCCAAGAAGACCGACGACGTATTTTCCATCGCCTCCATCGATCCGGCCAAGTTTTCCGAGAGCTTCCGCGAATTCGCCGAAAAGGGCGCCGCGCAGACCAAGGACGCCTATGCCAAGATGAAGGAAGCCGCCGAAGACGCCACGAAGACCGTTGAAGCGACGCTTGAAAGCGCGCAGGCCGGCTCCGTCGAACTCGGCCTCAAGGCCATCGAAGCCCTTCGCACCAATGCCGAGAATTCGCTTTCGCACATGGAAGCCCTGCTCGGCGTGAAGTCCGTTGCCGAGCTTTTCGAACTGCAGACCGCCTTCCTGCGCAAGCAGGCCGAAGTCGTCGTCGAGCAGGCCAAGGGCCTTCAGGAGACCTCCAAGAAGGTTGCCGAGAAGGTCACCGCTCCCGGCAAGTCCGCTGCCGAGAAGGCCATGAAGTCCTTCAAGACCGTCTGAGCCGCGCTTGGCGCGCGCCGGAACCGCATGATGGAATGGCCGGGCCGATCGCCCGGCCATTTTCGTTTGGAGCACCGTAAAAAACGCTTGATAAAAGCCGCGGCTGCCCGTATGTGACGCACCAAGCGCGCCAGACGCGCCCTGTGCGGTTGTAGCTCAGTTGGTTAGAGCGCAGGTTTGTGGCACCTGAGGTCAGTGGTTCAACTCCACTCAACCGTACCATTTTTCTCTCAATGATTACAATATGTTGAGTCTTCTGTGGGTCTCTCTTGGGACCTTTGAATGTTCCAAAATTGTTGCTATGGAACACGTCTGGAACATTTGCCCATTCAAAAGACGCGCGATTGTTCCATTCGATCAGACGATTCTCACGTCGATCGAAGTCTTCATGTCTGATGAAGCCGCGTCGTTCATAAGCCGATTCCGCCCATAAATTACGCCTTTGGCTTCAAAGGATCGTCATCGGGGTTTTCAATTTCTTGTGTTGTGTTTGGTGTTAAATGCCGATCCGCTTCATCGGGACCAGCAAGGCCATCACCAGGCTTCCGTTGCCTCTCCACCCAGGCAAGGGTGGCCTGTAGAAATCTGATGTTGGTGTCTTCCTCGCTGTCTTCCCGCCGAAAACAGAGGCTGAGCTCAGACCAGAGTTCCCGCTTTACGATGTCGTTGAACCAGTCGAGGGATTCGGCGGGGATGCGGGTTCGTAGTTCGTCAAGAGCATCGCGGCGGGTCGCTCCACCCAGGCGGATATGCTCGGACAGAAGCGCGTAAGGGACTTTGCCCTGACTTAGTACGATGTCGAGATACCGCGCCGGCACGCCAAGACGGCGGGCGGTCTCGTTCCTCTGAGACTGCCGTGGCGACATTGGCGGTGCGACGTAGGGGGCAGGCATCGGTGTGGCAATCGGCATTCGCCCGAACACCCCGAGCAATTGCAGGGCGGCCGATGCGGCGGGGTTGTTTGTTCGGGTACGACGGGCTTCAAGCCAGCGCTTGCGTGCGCGATCATAACAGGTGCGGCGTCTTTTCTTCTTGTGAATACCTGGTTTCATGATCTGATCCTCCTCGTCAGATCATAACGTGGGCTATGGCCCTCGATCGGTTCCGCCGGCGTGATTGTTTTCTGTACGCGCCTCGCTTCCGCAATCCGCCATGCAAGGCGATCCCTTTCCGGGGCGAGCATCGACATGATGGAGACGGCCAGTTCCATCGCCCGCCTGAGGAGATCGTCCAGGTCCAGTTTCGTAAGACGGTGTAGAAACAACGCCTCACGCGCTCGCGCTATCGACGCGGTAGCCGATCGACCTTTTCGGTGAGGCTTTTCAGCGCCGTGGCTTGCATGTGCTGCGCGTCGAGTATCGAACCCAGGATTTCCATGAGTTGCGCTATTCGGTCTGGCCCCTCTGGTGGCTCCAGAAGCGCGAGAAGCGGCAAGAGCCGCTCGGTGTTGCGCTCTGTCGCCACGATCATGCTCCGATACTCTGAGCGGATTTCTGCTGTGTCGTTCATAGGGGACTTCCTCCTGTAGATATTTCTCGAATTCGGCGCGCTTCACGCCGGCCGCACGGCACGCGGCGGAAACGAAGGCTCCGCTCTCGACGGAGACCAGGATCGCGCCCTTCTCGCCTTCGGCGAGACGGAGTCCCTGGCGGTGAAGTTCGGCGCGAAACGCCACGTCCCCTTCCGCAAAGGATTTTCTCAGGGCGGTACGGTCAAAACTCGGCGCAACCCGCTCCGCCCGCTTACGTGCGGTGTCGGAAAAGCCTTCTGCCCGGTCACGCCGTCTTTCGGCGCGTGTCGGCTGTATGATCTCGCCGTGGTCCAGTTCGTAACGACGGGCAAGGTCCTCAAGACGCCGATAGTCGTTCCTGCAATCGAGCACCCGCAACGTCTCAGGATCGACCTCGGCAACGGCAAGGTGAAAATGGCTCCGGCCATTTTTGATATGGCGGACGATAAGGCGCGGACGATTGGGACCGATATGGAATTCCGTATCCACCGATCTGAGGAATTCAGACAATTGCCCTGGGGTCATCTCCCGCTCGGGAGATATCGAGAAATGACGGATGCTATATCGGCAGCCTTTTGCGGAGGCGAGCGCGTGGGCATCATGAAGGGCGATCCTATCACCCGCCAGAATCTCGATCCGTTCATTTTCATCGGTTTTGTCGAGCAGATGACGAGCGAGATACTGAACGCCGCCGGCGCGATTGATCCGGGTCGTCTGCACGATCATCGGATGATCTCCCGAAGGCGACCGCGTAGCTTGTCGAGTTCTGCGAGGGCCGACGCGAGTTCGGCATCGTGGCCTGACAATTTGCCCGCGTTGACACGACGGGCAAGTTGATTGATATTTCCACCGATACGGCCCAGTTCGGCCAAGGTCTGAGCCAGCAAGCCGACATGAGTGGCATCGAAAGACCTGACGGGCATACGAACGCTGAGCGCGGCACGACGGAGCAAGTCCGACAATGACAGGCCTCGGGCAATGGCGCGGTCCTTCATTGCCGTCGCCTCGTCACGGCTGGCGCGAATCCGGATGATCTGATCCCGCATCGATCCTCTCCTGTTCGGCCCGTCTCGGGCCGTGAGGGGGTTCACGGGGGAGCTTGCTCCCCCTGACCAGCGGCGTGGGCACACGCCATTGCTGGCTCCCCTTTCTGTCTTCCAGGAGAAGGATGAGCTCGGGACTCCGCCGGCGCAAATTACACGCGGTCTCGTAGGGAGACGGATGGTCCCGCCTCCGCATGATCATCGTGGGTTTCGGGATGGAAGTGCGGGTGCGGGATGCCGCGACGACGGCGGCATCTATCCGGACCATGGTGATTTTTACCGGGTATCAAACATCATCCATGTCACGGAATCGCGTTCCACGGGCTTCGCTGACGGTCGTTTTTTGACCTGGAAGCCCAAAACAGGCAGATTCTCGGCATCTTGGCCTCAAGCGGCCTGTTTCAGCGTCGTGACAGATTCCAGCTCTGGAAGAACCGATACGGCCGACCGGCGTGGCTTCCGTTTCTTCTGGAGCTTTGATGCCTCGAATTCTGCGAGTACGGAAAGCGCCCGTCGTAGATCGCTTTTCGTGTTTTTCGGTAGCGAATCGAAACCAGACGCGGCTTCAAGCGCAAGGAGTTCGTGGCCAGCATCCGCAAATGTTCTGCCGTGAAGCAGACGCCGCGCTCTACCGACATTAGCCTTGATATTGTGTGCCGTTGTCCGGGTACGTCCGCCGCGGACAAGCCAGTCGATAAAGCGCCCCTCAATCGCGGGGACCGATTGCCCCTGATGGCGTTCTAGGATGACTTCCCCAAGTGATCGCGCTACCGGCGCGGGCACCGCGTTCGCGATCATTTGCAGGACATCGCGCTTGGCGATCTCGCCCCATGCCCAATCCAAGGGGAATCCCTGGATGCGGGCGATCTGATCGACGGTAAGCACCGCTGTATCCGTTGCCGTGACTGGATCGAGGTGGTGAGGAGCGCCGAGATAACGCGGCGTCGGCCGCTCCCATGAAGTTCTGGTGATCGTGGCAATGGGCTCATCGATCGTGCGGACTCCGCGTCCGCCGCGGACGGGGCGGGAATATACGTAGCCGTTTTCCAACAGGGCGATGTCGGCAGGATGATATCTGTGCCCATCCGGAAGCGGCCGGATCGACCGTTCCCGGATTGTTGGAGCCGATTCATCGGCCGCGTAGAAGGACCGTCGAGCGTCGGACGTTGCCAGAAAGAACATGGCTTCGGGCACGGCCGAACCGAAGAAATGACGCAATGTCATCGGTGCTGCGGATGCCTTCGTGGCAATGGCCGATTGAAGGAAACCGTCCTTCTCTCCCAATCGTCCAACGACAAAAAGACGTCGGCGCGATTGCGGCACCCCGAAATAGGCGGCGTTGATTTTGGATTCCGAAAGTCCATAGCCGGCGCGCTTCAGCATGGCGCGCGCCTCGGCCCATGCTTCGGATTTCTGGGCTTGGGTTACATTTTCCATGATGAACCACTGAGGGCGAACCGTCGTCACGACGATTGCGAACGCGATGGTCATGCTAGCGTTCTTGCCCTCCTCGCGTTTGCCGGCGAGCGAATAGTCCTGGCAGGGAGGGCCGCCACAAATGATATCTGGCGCAAGCGCCCATATTTCCGGAACGACGGTGAGGAGATTATTCAGGTCGGCCTCGACCACATGAGGTCCGATATTTCGGCGGTAGGTTTCCACTGCGGCGGGCCATGCATCGTATGCCCGAACAACGTCAAATCCCGCATCGACAAGGCCGCGGGACATCCCGCCAGCACCACAAAACAACTCAACCGCTCGCACGAAACCCCTGCCATGCCTATCATGTACTTGTACATGATAGCTTTCACACGCCAGGGGTTACGAAAATGCCAATGTCGAGCAGCGGTTTCAGCGCCCGTTTTCGTGTTGCTCGATTCTGAGGATGAGTTGCCAGGCTTCATCCAGCCGCACCCTGACATCGGTGAGTGCGCAAGAAACGTTGTATCCGTCAGTCGTTCCAAGGTAATCAAAGCGGTCTGCCGCGGTCTCAATCTCATCCCGAAGGCGACGATACTTCTCGACATTCAGAGGAAAATCTGGCGTTGGGATGTCGGTGAATTTCCTCATATCAACCTCGCCAACTTCGTCCATTTCTGCGTGCGATATGCGGGATTGAATGCCCGGACGTATCGCATTGCCAACGGTCGAGACGCCACCACGCTCCCTCCTCGTCGCCTTCAAAGCTGGGATTCGTCTTTTCCAGCGCATTGAGCGCCAAGCCGATGGTTATGCGCTCGGTTGTCGAGCCTGGTAGTTCTTCCACGGCGATTTCGCCACGCGCAACCTGGCCGATTTTCTCAATGATCTTTTCCTTCATGTCGTTTTCCTTTCAAGCGTCTGTTTTGGTGGATTGCTGACGGGCCGATCTGAGCGCTTTCGCCAGCGTTTCGTAGGACTCGTATGTCATTGCGTCGTCGGTGATGTTCTGGACGTGCCACCACCCGCGATCTGGTTGCCGTCGGCCGCTTCCGGTTACGTAATCACCCCCGAATTCGAGCACGTCGCCAGGCTGAACGGATTCGAGGTCAACAACCTCGCCAACGGCCCGCAGAAACGTCCGTTCGCAATTTGCCGCGTTCTTGCCACGCATGATCGCGGCCCAGTTTCGGCCGCGCCGGTGATTGCAGTAGGCTGGATTTTCGACGGATCGGCCGTCAAGTTCGATAGTTTTCATGCCCGCTTTCCTTTCTCTTTGAGGGCTGTTTGCACTAGGCCAGTGACCAGTGCTCTGATCGTCGTTTCACGCTGTGCGGCATGTATTTTCAGCGCCGTCAGCGTTCCTTTCGGAAGCTCGACCGTCAGCCTCTCGGCACGGCTCCGCTCATCCCGCCGAAGCAGGTTATTCCTTGATTTCGTTCCCATTTTCAGAGTTCCTGTTTTTGTGAGAAGGCAACTTTGTGCGTCGTCACATCATCATGCTGACGCCGATATCGGATGCCCACAAGGGGGCCGACGCACGATTTCTGAAAAAAGATCGAGATGCCCTGTGGGGCGGAAATGAATGTCGGGATTGCCGCGGCCTACGATCGATCTGCGCCACGTCGGCCTGAAGGTTTCAGTTCCGGGCAAAGCGTCGGAATGCCTGAATGCCATCGCGCTCGATCTCTCGACGTAGGTGTTCAGCGGCACCAGGAAGACGCGATCGGCGGATGAGATGCCGTGCGGACGCGGTTTCCACGTAGATCGATGCCACGTATCCGTTGAGATGTCCGGCCGCATCCCGATCGTGGAATTCTTCAATCAGAACATTGTATGCCAACCCTCTGAAAACGGTCGTTCTGATCGCCACGGAATGCCTCGATTTCCAGTGTTTCCAATGACTTGATTATAGCTTTCGCAATGCAGGAGCCCAGGAAGGAACGCGGCATGGTTGCATCATGCCGGAGGCACGGTGAGCGGAATCAGTAGAATTCTAGGGTTTCCAGATTGTCCTGTTCCCTGTTCGATGCGGGCCGCCGGCCGCGAGAACCCGCCCCATAGGGGCGGCTGAGACGTTCCCCGTCCCGATGCCTCAAAGTCGCCATCGCGCACAGCGGCAGTCACCCGGAAGGGCCGCAACGGAGTGAAGGATGTCCGCAGGACATTGACAGAGCGCGCACGGTGGCAGGCTTGCGCGTCAGGGTGGGGGTGGATTTCAGCAGGTATCTGAGGTCATCCGAAGTGTATATTAGTGCTGTACGAGCCTCCAGGAGCCTCTTTTTTTCGATGCCGATGCCCGAAATCGCGGAATCCGCCCTTTAGCGCGGTTTTCCGCGCCATGAGAGAGATGAGCATATCGGAGCCCCAAGCATAGCGACCCGATAGGGATGGGGCGGGGATTCGCGCATGCGGTAATCGGAGAGAGGGTAGCCGCAGGAAGGGTAGCATCGCGCCGCCGGCGGGCGGACCCTGGGACCGACTACCCCCGATACCGCATTCCGTTTCTAACCCATTCGGAGAGGTGCAAGGTCACGCCCTTCCCGTGCCCGTTTTTCGGCTCCATGGTTGGGGTGAGCGTCAGAGCAAGAGAAGGAGAAGGATTTTTCTATAGGATCGGGCGGGGGTGCAAGCACCCCCTGGCCTTCGGCCTCCCCCAGCCTTGGTAAACACCATACACCGTGACGAATCGTGACGGAGGCCGTATTTGCAGATTGTCGCGGCTAGCCGTCGGCGGCCCTGGCTTCTTTCATCGCATTGGAAATGTGGCCTGTCGAAACGCCGAAATGAGCGGCAAGGTCATCGCGGTTCATCCCGTCCTTGGTCGTGAGATAAAGACACTGCCTGCCGAGTTCCAGTCGAGCGGCCTGTTGCTCGTTCCGATCCTTCGCACCGCGTCGTCGTCGGCTCTCCGTCTGACGCTCGGCCTCGCGCTCGCGGCGTCTGTTCGTGTCGATGAGTACCCGGAGATCGGCGGCGCGCATTTCCTCGGGCTCGATCTGGAGCCAGTCAACGATCGTATCGGCGCGCATTCTGTAGCGGGCATCGAGTTCCTTGCCGCTGTAGGCCACCATCTTTCCAGAAGCGGCCTGTTGCGCCCGTTTTACAACGGCGCTCATTCTGGCTTTAGACTCCGATTCCGACCATCCAGCCGACTGCATAGCAAGAATACGGATTTCCCGTTCCATGTCGTCCGCCGCACGGGTCCAGGAGAGGGCATGGGCCGCGACGAAAAGCCAGATGTCGCGTTGTCCCGGGGGAAGGGTCCCCGTGATGGGATTGCGGTATCTGCGAAGGCTCTGAAGGTCATCGTGTACCATGGACCAGTAAGTCGCGCCGGTCAGCTTCTGGACCGACTGTCTGGGTCGTCCCTCACGCTCCTCGTAGCGGGCGGCGCGCTCTGCCTGTAGCGAAATGATCTGGGCCTGGGTGTATGGAAGCACCTCATCCGCTAACGTCCCGAACTGGTGGCGTAGCGGCGCATCAGGTGTTCCCTGGCACCATACCAAGAGGTGGCTCGGCAAATCTGAACAGTTGAGATAAGTGGCTTTCGGCTTTTGAACACGGCAGTATGCCGGGAACAGGAGCCATGATGACGAAACGACCCCGCCGCAACCACAGCCCCGCCTTTAAG
>Ga0206116_1000637_pt1 | contig 30468 bp, 29 predicted proteins | sample 3A1Ametagenome_FD_178000 | JGI IMG/M metagenome (GOLD analysis project Ga0206116, IMG submission 178000) | Enriched microbial communities from leaf-cutter ant dump, University of Wisconsin, Madison, United States - 3A1A | ecosystem: Environmental > Terrestrial > Nest > Insects nest > Nest dump...
GAGTTCGCCCAGCCGAGCAACGGCGTGCCGGCAGGCTGGAACGCCAGCAGTTACCAGACACCCGGCGCCGTTTACCAGACCGATCCCGATTTGCCGACCCTGAAACCTCAGGAGCTGCCGGCCGGCGACAAGGTCGTGCAGTTGTACCAGGCCGGGCGCAACGAAAGCGTCGAAGGCTACATGGAGCTGGGCCAGGACGTGGCCCAGGTCACGGCGGGGCAGCGCTATGCGTTTTCCGCCTATACGGCGGTGCAGGGCTCGAATGCCAGCGTGTTCATCTACTGGGTGGACGCTGCCGGAAAGATCATTGGCAACACCAGCCTGAATGGCGTGGCCAAGAACGCCGGCGAGGCGCAAGGCGGTACCAGCCTGGCCGGCTACCGGCGGCTGGTCTCGGAGGGTGTGGCGCCGGAAGGCGCGGTCAGTGCCAAGGTGATGATCCGCAAGAACAACACCTTGCCGGGGGCCGGGTTCTCGCGCCTGCTGGTGGTGCATGCGCAGTTCGAGGAACTGGCTGCGGGCAGCGCGGGTGCCAGCCAATGGACGCGTTCGCTGATCAACCCCAGTGCCGACGACCGAGTGACCCGTTATAGCTACGACGCCATCGGCCAGTTGAAGAGCGCCACCGACCCGCTGGGCTTCACCGAGTCCTACACCCACGACGCCTTCGGCAACCGCACCAGCCTGACCAACAAGAACGGCCAGACCTGGAACTACCGCTACGACCAACTCGGCCAGTTGTTCGAGGAGATCACCCCACCGGTATGGGTTTCCACGGTCAACGCCGCCGGCGAAGCCGACGCTCGCAGCACCACGCTGGTGAGCCGCAACGAGTACAACGCCTTCGGCAATGTCGTCAGCCGCAGCGAAGGCCGCATGCGCGCCTACTTCGGTGCCGACTCGGCCCTGGACAACCTGAGCCAGGTACGCACCGCCAGCTACGGCTACGATGCCCTGGGCCGCCAGGTGCGCAGCACCAGCCCGGGCTGGTACAACAAGGCCAGCGGCCAGTTCCAGCAGAACAGCGACGGCACCGCCAACACCTTCCAGGTCAGCACCGAAGTCACCTACGACGGCCTCGGCAACGCCGTGCGCAACCGCGTGCGGATGAACAACACCGGCGTCGCCGGCTTCGACTACGTCGATAGCTACAAGGCCTACGACCTGCTCGGTCAGGTGCGCTACGAAGTGGATGCCCTCAAGGGCGTGACCGTCCATGAGTACGACGGCTTCGGCCAGGAAACCCTGACCCGCCGCCATGCCTCGGCGTTCGCCGGCGCGGTGCCTGCCAGCGGCTACTATGGTGTTGCGGATTTCACCGCCGCGACCTTGCCGGCCAGCGCCGGCAACGACCGCACCCTGATCACCCGCTACGACCGCCTCGGCCGCAAGACCGAGGTGCAGCAGGACATCGTCAGCCTCTACAGCTTCACCGGCAACGTCGCCAGCTCCGCGCTGAAGAACGTCGCGCCGACCAAGGTCTACGGCTACAACGGCTTCGGCGAGGTCACCCGGGAAACCCTGGTGGCGCGGGACATCAACGGCGCCTCGGTGATGGAGCAGATCAGCACGGTCAACTACTACGACCGCGCCGGTCAACGCATCGGCAGCGTCGATGCCCTGGGCTACTACACCCGCCTGGAATACACCGGCAGCGGCAAGATCGCGCGCCAGGTCGAGTACGCCAATGCCCTGGCCGCCTGGGACGAGTCGTCGATCCCGCCGGCCCAGGCCAGCAGCCGCGACCGCAGCGTGCGCTTCGCCTACGACAAGGCCGACCGCGTGCTGCAGACCGTCCAGGAGAACGTCACCTACTGGCGGCAGAGCTTCGCCGTACCTAATGCCGCCCGGGCAACCATGACCCAGGTGACCGGTGACGTGATCGTCAGCCGCAGCAGCTATGACGGCGTCGGCAACGTGCGCACCCTCACCGACGCCGATGGCAACGTCACCACCACCGAATACAACGCCCTCGGCCAGGTGAACAAGGTGACCGAGCCGGCGCGCTACAGCGCCCGCAGTGGCAGCGCCAACCCGTTCGACAACGCGCTGCAGGCGGCACCGGTGGTGTACTACGCGGTGAACGCCTTCGGCCAGGTGGTGTACGAACAGCGCAGCGCCGGGGAAGGGCAGGCGGGCGTGACCCAGGTCACCCGCACCGTCTATGACGCCGCAGGGCACGAGGTCAAGGAATTCGACGCCATGGGGTCGGCGCAGAGTTTCAAGGTTGACGTGGCGGGGCGGCGGCTGGAGGAAAGCCGCGAGATCTACAGCGTGCTCACCGGTTGGCGCTACAACGTGCAGACCCTGCGCCGTACCTACACCTACGACAGCCTGGGCCAGCGACTGGGCGCCAGCGACTGGTACAGCGACGGCGGCGTGCAGAAGAGCACCAGCAACACGGTGGTCTACAACCGTTTCGGCGAGATCACCGGCGAACTGCTCAACGGCAACTACAAGGCCAGCTACGTCTACAACCAGTTGGGCAATGTCATCCAGCAGACCAACGCCCAGGGCGTGACCCAGGTCGACTACGACCTGACCGGCAAGGCCAGCCGCAGCGTGCAGCTTGGTGACCTGGCCACGTCCGCCGACGACCGCGTGACCTATATCCGCAACGACCTGCTCGGCCGGGTGCTGGAACAGCACCTGCCGGCGTTCGAGGCCAATGTCGCCGCCGACACCCTGAACAGCGTCAGCCTGAGCCTGACCACGCCGATCATCCGCCAGGCCAGCGACCGCTGGGGCAATGTGCTGAGCCGCATCGATGCCCGGGGTTACGTCACGAGCTACAGCTACGACCACAACAACCAGGTTGTCACCGAGACCCTGCCGGAAACCGACATCCTGCGCGAGAACGGCACCAGCTACCGGGCCAGCCTGATCCACGAGAAGCGCTACGACCAGCGCGGTCTGCTGGTCGAGGAAGCGGACCTGATGAGTACCGGCGGCGGGGTGCTGCGCACGCGGCAGCATGTCTATAACGCGGCGGGGCAACTGGTGCGGGATATCGATGCGCTGGGCTTCTCGCGGTACTACGCCGTCGATGCCCATGGCAACAGGATCGGTGTCTACGATCAGTTCGGTGTCGCCACTTTCGACGAATACGACGCCATGGACCGGCATACCCTCCACGGTATCGTGCGCAACGGGCAGCGGGTCATCCAGCAGACCAATCAGTACGACCAGGCCGGGCGTCTGTTTGCCGAGATCGACGGTGCCGAGTGGGTGCAGGATACCCTGGTCAGCACGGCCCAGAGCAATCAGCTGAGCACCATCACCGGGACGGCGGGCAACACCCGGTTCAGCCTGTTCGACGAGCGCGGCAATATCGTCGAGACCCGCAGTGAATCCGGCATACAAAAGACCTTGGTGTTCAACGAAGCCAACCGCAAGGTGGCGGAGATCGACGGGCTGGGCAACAGCCTGACCTGGACCTACAACGAAGGGGACTATGGCCGCCAGGTCTCGCACAAGGATCTGGGCAACCGCAACTACAGCTATGTCTACAACGCCTTTGGCCAGGTGGTCGCCGAGAATGCGGACAAGACCTACACCTATTACGCCAACGGGCTGTTGAAGACGGTGACGGTAACCACCGGTGCCCAGCGCAGTTTTGTATTCGAACGTCAGAACTTCAACGAGCAGTGGCAGGTCGTCAAGACTTCGGCTTATGCCTACGACCTAGTGGGCAACAAGGTAAGTGATGCACTGACTTCGTATATCACCTGGTACTCGAACGTAGGTTCGAATAATTTCGGCAGCAGAACTACCCGTCAGGAAAATAGATATCGCTTTGATGAGAGCGGGCGTCTGGCTAATGCCAATGCACTCGCCGGAGAACTGGCTTATGGGACGGGGACCTTTGCGTTTTCCAAACGGTACAAACCAAATAAAGAACACGATGTATATTACAAGAATGACTTCCATTACTCGATAGGTTATACGACATATATCAACCTTTCCTACCAGTTCGATGAGTTTGGCAATCGTCGTCGGGTCATCATGGAATCAACCAAGCCAAATGGCTGGGGGTTGATAGAAGATAACTGGTTCAAGTACGACCTCAATGACCGTGCTGTCGTGGTGGATGGCTTCCTCGACAATGGGGTAGTCGTGGCCGGCGTACAGGGCGGGCTTAGCAAAGGCTACACCCTCAGCTACGACGCGGCAGGTCGGCGCGCCAGCTCCGAGCGCTGGGAATCCAATGCTTCGGGCCAAGCGTTGTATGTACGCAGCGAGTACGCCTATAACGACTTGAACCAGGTGGCGAGCAGGTCGCTCAGGAACGTGTATCGACAGTCGGGTGCAAACTCGAATGCTACGGTTCAATCTGTCTCGGGCGCGCAGCTCGACTTGCTCAACAGCTATGACGAACGGGGACGGATCGTCACTCAGACCACCTACAAGAACGGCGTGGCGCAGAGCAGCGCCTATTCCGTGTATCGCGGTGACAACCAGAAGATATCGGAGGTGACCTACACCTACACCAATGGTGTCGGGCACCTGGCCCAGGCCAACTACTTCGGCGAAGCCGGCATGTTCGATGCAGCCGGCAACCAGACCCGCTACCGCTACGCGACGTTCAATACGTCGGGGGGCGTTACCCAGTATGGGGACTACCAGACGACCTATGTCGGCTATGAAGCCTACAAGGCCGCTACGCTGACCGCGTCGGCAAGTGGCAGCTACCCGGGGGTGACGACCTATGTTTACAACGAACGGGGCGACCTGCTTCATCTGAGCTCCAACACCCGTGGCACGTATCGTCGGTTTGCAGTGGACGGCGATGCCCGGATGATCGGCGCGGAGGACGCTTACACCGCCCAGGCGCAGATCTACCTGAATTATCAGAATGGCGCGCTGGCCAATGCCGGGAGCCTATCGCTCGGAACCATCACCGATACCCTGGTGCCGATCACGGAAAATTATCCGGCCCAGGCACCGAGCAGCTACGTGGTCAACCAGGGCGACACCCTCGAAAGCATCGCCCAGGCGGTCTGGGGCGACCGCAGCATGTGGTACCTGATCGCCGACGCCAACGGCAAGGACCTCAGCGAAGCGCTGGCCGTCGGCAGCAGCCTGCGGATCCCCAACGTCGTCACCAGCAACCGCAACGACGCGACCACGTTCAAGCCGTACAACCCGAATGAAGTCATCGGCGATGTGATCACGCCGCCGGTGCCGCCGAAGCCGAAGAAGAAGAAGTGCAATGCGGTTGCTTCGGTGGTGATGATTGTGGTGGCGGTTGTGGCGACCATTTTCACCGCGGGTGCCCTTGCAGCACCTGCTGGCGCAGGATTGAGTGGCGCCCTGGCTGCAGGCGCTACCGCTGTCTCGGCAGCGGGTATAGGCGTCGGTCTGACCACAACTACCCTGGCTTTGGGGGCCGTGGCCGGCAGTCTGGTGTCGCAAGCCGCCGGCAAGGCGATGGGGGTGGTTGACCATATTTCATGGCAAAAGGCTGCTGTGGCCGGGCTCGGCTCGGCCATTGGTGCGGGGATCGTCGATCTGGCGACCCAGGCAAGCGGCACTCTGAATGCTGCCATGAACGCAGTCAGCGGATCTCAAGCTGGTTGGAGCCAGGTCGCCCTGGCATACGGTGCTCAAGGCGCTGCCGGGTATGTAGGTAGCTTCGTTGTCAGCAAGGCAGTGGGACTGGATGCATCCTTCAGTTGGAAGGACATGGCTGCCTCGGCGGCAGGGGCCATCCTGGGGGGAGCAGTCACGCAGAAAGGCGGCTTCTGGAACAGCGCCCTGCGTGGCGAAGTGAGTGCCCTTGGTTCCGCCTGGATGAAGGACAAGTGGTTTGGCGGTGATCGACCTGATTATGGCCAGGTGGCGGTTGATGCGTTTGGCAATATCCTGGCTGACTTCATGCTGAGTGAGCTTTCGAAAATCAACGTTGCGCGTCAAAAGGAGAAAAGTTTCTTCAAGGTTCTGACTGATGAGCAGGTCATGCGAGGAAACGGATCCGAATCGAAATGGTTTGAGGTCGAGTTTGATCATGATAATCAAGAAATTCTTGTGACTCAGAATTTCAACATTGATAAATCCAGTTTGACAGGTGAGCAAGCCGCAAAACTGACGGACCTGTTCCTGAAAGGTAACGAGAAGTTCTGGAGCCGTCCCATCGAGTTGGATGGGACGGAATATGCGGTAAACGTCAGGGCAATGGAGAGTGATGATGGCATGCCCGTCGAGCTGCGGATTACCAATGGTCCTGATTATGCACGGTCATATAATGTGAATGGTGCTGCATTCCCGATCTCGCTATTTGGCTCAACTGTTTATTATCAAGAAGGGTATGCTAAGGCCATGGGCTTTACGGCTAGTTGGGCTGATAAGAATTTTCAGTTGGTTGCAGCGCATGAGGTTGGGCATGCCGTGGTTATAGACGCGATTGGCTGGATCGAGTCCTGGGGGCACTATGGTACGTCTGGTGCTTTTGGGGGGGATAATAGCAATATGGAGAGCGTTGCAGGGGCGGGTAAGATAAACTTGATGACGTATAATGATACTAGACTTATTACTATTGAAAATGAGTACGACCGGACGATAGCAAGCGACCGTGATGTCAAGAACCTTATTCATGTTTCCAAGCGCCGCTAGATTTTTGCTTCTTGGTTTGGCGCTTTCAGACCATGAGCAGGTTTTCATACCTGTTCATGGTGAATAAGGGATCGACGATCTTCGACTTTCTACTGCGGCGGTCTCCTTGGATGAGGGTTTTCGTAAACCCTCACCACTCCCACTCCACCCCCCCAACTTCCTCATACAACTCCCTGATCCGCCGCAACGCCTGCCCATGCAACTGCGACACCCGCGCCTTGCCCACCCCGAGCAGTTCCGCCAGCTCGCCGAAGCTCATCTGCTGGTAGTAGTGGCCGACGATGATCTGCCGCTCCCGCTCCGGCAGCCGCTCCACCAGCAGATGCAGGCTGTGGTCCTTGTCCTGCTGCACGTAGGCGCTGAGCGGGTTGTTGTCCGGTGGGGTCTCGTCGAGCACGCCGAGTTCGAGGAAGTAGCCGAAGGCGAGGTCCACGGCGGCGTCGATCACCAGTTCGAAGTCGGCGTCGGGGTGGTCGAAGCGCTGTTGGTTGCCGATCCCTTCCAGGCGCTCCTGGGCGACCGGGCGCTGGTCCTTGACGTAGACGGACAGGCCCTTGATCACCGCGCCCTTGAGAAAAGGCTCGGCATAGGTGCGAAAGCGCACCTGGCGCAGCGGGTCGAAGCCGTCGATGGCCTGCAGCAGCCCCAGGGAGGTGAGGCTGAGGTAGTCGTGCCACTCCGCCAGCGGGTGCGGGTAGCGCCGGTAGAAGAAGCCGGCGACGGTGCGCGACCACTCGCCGTGGTGGAAGAACAGGCGCGCGCGGGTGTCGGCGTCGCGCAGGGCCAGCCACTGCTCCCAGAGCTGGCGTTCTTCGGCGTCGGCCACCACGAGGGGTGTTTCCACGGGCTCCATGAACGGCTCAGGCCACGCTGCGCACGAGGGTCTGGGTGATCAGGCCCCAGCCGTCGATCAGCAGGAACAGCATGATCTTCAGCGGCAGCGAGAGGGTGATGGGCGGCACCATGATCATGCCCAGGGACATGAGGATCGAGGAGACGATCAGGTCGATGATCAGGAACGGCAGGAAGATCATGAAGCCGATCTGGAAGGCGATCTTCAGTTCGCTGAGCATGAACGCCGGCACCAGGTGCACCGGGGTGAGCTCATCCACCGTGGCCGGCAGCGGCGCGTTGGCCAGTTCGTGGATCAGGCGCAGGTCGGATTCGTGGGTCTGCCGCACCATGAAGTCGCGCACCGGCACCCAGCCCTGCCGTGCGGCCTGCTCGACGGTCACCTGCTGCGCGAGGAACGGCTTGACCCCGGCCTGGTAGGCGCTCTCCAGGGTCGGCGCCATGACGAACAGGGTGAGGAACAGCGAAAGCACGATCAGCACGATGTTCGGCGGCGTCTGCTGCAGGCCCAGGGCCTGGCGGGTCAGGGACAGCACCACGATGTCGCGGGTGAAGGTGGTCAGGGCGATCATGCCGAAGGGCAGCAGCGACAGCAGCGTGAGCAGGGAGAACACGCTGACCGGGGAACCCAGCGAGGACGCGGCGAAGCTGTCCCAGGGGGCAGTGTCGCTGGCGGCCATGGCCGGCGCGCAGAACAGGCAGAGCAGGGCAAGCGGAAGGCGGCTGAGCATCATGAGTCGCTGGGTTGGAGGTGGTCGGAAGGTGTTGCGGGCGCCAGGCGGGTCACGCTGGCGCCGTTCGGCGTCTCGGTGACCAGCAGTTGCTCGTCGCCGGTCTTGACCAGGAACACCCGGGTCCGCGGCGACAGGCGCAGGCTGGCCGTGCACTGCAGCTCGGGGCGCTGGCCACGGGTGGCGCTGCCCGGGCCGCCGCGCCGGCTGTACCAGCGCAGCACCAGGTACACCACGGCCAGGAGCAGGGCGGTGATGGCCAGGGTCTTGATGATCAGCATCAGCGAGATCGGGTCGTCGTAGCGCAGCGGCAGCGGCGCTGGCGGCGCCGCGACCTCGGGGGTGGCGGCCGCTGTGCTCACAGGATTTCCGTCAGTTGCAGGCCGAAGTTGTCGTCCACCGCCACCAGGGTGCCGCGGGCCACGGCCTTGCCGTCCAGGCACAGGCGCGCCGGCTCGTTGACCTGCTGCAGCAGCTTGACGATGTCGCCGGCCTTGAGGGCGAACAGTTCGTCGACGCTCATCTCGGCCGTGCCCAGCTCGACGCTGAGCTCGACCTTGACGTGCTTGATCAGGCCCAGGTCGCGCTTGATCAGCGGGGCCAGGCTGCTGTTGTCGACGGGCAGGCGTTCTTCCAGTTCGATGTTGTCGATGACGCTGGTCATGTTCGGGTTCTCCGCGAATTCAGGAAATCAGTTGCAGCGCCAGGCGTTCCTGGCTGCGTGCCAGGTAGCCCTTGGCCAGGGGCGCGCCCTGGGTGCTGCTCAAGGTCAGGGGTTGGTCGAGACGGGTGCGGGCCAGCAGGACATCGCCGGGGCTGAGGTCGTTGATGTCGCCCAGGGCCAGTTCGGCCAGGGGCAGGCTCAGCTCCAGGCGGATCCGCGCGCCGCCGAGGGCGTCCTTGCGCGGGGTCAGCGCCGCGGCTTGCGCCAGGGCCGGCAGGGCCGGGTCGAGCAGGGCGGCGTCCACCAGGCAGTACAGCGTGCTGTCGCCCAGGTCGATGTGCAGCAGGGCGCGGGAGCCGAGGGCGGCGCCGGGGGCGTGGGGCGCCTGCGCGTCGAGGCTGGCCACCGGCTCCTGGCCGAGGCCCTGGAGCAGCGCGTTGACCAGGGCCAGGCGCGCCTGTTCCAGCACATGGCGGGCGCTGGCGTCGTCCGGCACCTGTGCCGCCTGGCCGGCAAACACCGCGCGGGTCCAGCTGTCGCCGTGCAGGCCGGCGACATGCAGCGCGCCACGGGCGCTCTGCCCGCGCAGCCAGCTCAGGCCGGCGGCCTGTGCGGCGTCCGCCAGTGCCTGTTCGGCATCGCAACGGACCTGCCAGGGCGCGTCGCTGGCGAAGCACCATTGCCCGCGCCACTCCTCGACCTGCGCCGGCAGCACCTGCTGCGCCATGGCCAGGCGGCTGGCGCCGAGAAAACCGAGAAATCTCATGCCTCAGCCTCCCCGGGTGCCGTTGTAGAGTTGTTCGATCATTTCGTTGGACACGGTCATCACCCGCGAACTGGCCTGGTAGCCGCGCTGGATGATCAGGATGTCGCCGAATTCCTGGGCCAGGTCGACGTTGGACAGTTCCAGGTATCCGCCCTGGATGCGCCCGAAGCGGCCTTCGGTGGCGCGGCCGAACTGCGGGTGCAGGTACTCGGGGGTGCGGTACAGGGATTTCTCCCCGGCGACCAGTGCCGAGGCGTCGTCGAAGTCGGCCAGCACCAGCTGGCTGCCGTCGCGCTTCTCGCCGCTGGCGTAGGTCAGCTTCATCACGCCCTTTTCATCGAAGGCGTAGCTGCTCAGGCCGGCGATGGCGCTGCCGTCCACCACCTTGGCGGTGAGGGTGTGGCTCGGGCCGCTGGCGACCTGGGAGGCCAGGTTGTAGCTGCCCGGGGTACCGAAGTCGAGGGTGATGGCCTGGCTGCTGCCGTTGGCGATCAGCGGCACGCTCAGGGTGTTGTAGCCGACCTCCGGGCTGCCATCGATGCCGAAGGCGATGCTGCCGCTGGTCAGCAGCGCGCCCTGGGCATCGCTGACGTCCACCTGCCAACTGCTGTTGGACACCGAGGTGGCCTGGGGGGTGAACTTGAGGGTCAGCTTCTGGCTCGAGCCGGTGGCGTCGTAGACCACCACGTCCTTGATCTGGTGGGTCGACTCGGTGGCGCCGCTGCGGGCCAGGGTGCCGATCATCTCGACCTTGGTGGTGGGGGTCGGCGGCAGGGTGCGCCGCTCGTTGATGTTGATGTCGCCGCGGTTGCCGGCGGCATCGACGCCCTGCACGCGGAACTGGCTGATGGAGTCGACCAGGTAGCCGTCCTTGTCGATCTGGAACTGCCCGGCGCGGGTGTAGAACAGTTGCTGGCCGCTGTCGTGCAGGACGAAGTAGCCGGCGCCGGTGATCGCCGCGTTGGTGTCGTTGCCGGTCTGCCGGGTTTCCCCGGCCTTGGTCCGCACCTCGGTGCCGGCGATGCCGGCGCCCAGGCCCTGGCCGTCCTGGCCGTTGACGCTGCGGAAGAAGGTATCGCTGCCGCGATAGGCCGGGGTGTTCATGTTCGACACGTTGTTGGACACGTTGTCCAGGCCTTTGGAAAACGCCAGCAGCCCGCTCATGCCATTGAAGAATGCTTGCAGCATCACGCCTCCTTAGATTCGTACCAGCTTGACCTGGGCCATGCGCACGTCGGGCAGCACGTTGCCGTTGCTGTCCTTGATGCTCAGCACCGGGCCGGACAGGGAGAAGGAAATCGCCGAGACCGAGCCGATCACCGACTCGCCGGACTCGGTGGTGATCTCCACCTGGCGCCCGAGCAGGCCGAGGGACTGGGCGGTGGCGTTCATGGTCACCAGGTTCTCGGTGTTCTCGTTGGTCACCCGGGTCTGTTCGAGGTTGGCGAACTGCGCCATCTGCGCCAGGAACTCGCGGTTGTTGATCGGTTCCAGCGGGTCCTGGAAGCTCAGTTCGGTGAGGAACAGCTTGATGAAGTCCTCCTGCCCCAGGCGGCTCTGGCTCAGCTCGGAGGTGGTGGAGTTCAGGGCGTTGCCGATTGCATCGATGGCCATGTCAGGCATCTCCTTGCAGGCGTGAAAGAGGTTCCCGCTGCCAGACGGGGTGTCCGTTGATCCAGATCCGTTGCGCGTCGACGCCGCTGCCGGGCAGGCGCCGCAGCAGCTCGCCGAGCAGGGTGGCCTGTTCCGCGGCGTCCAGGTGATGGTCGCGGATCAGCAGTTCGACGCCGTCGTCGCGTGGCAGCAGCAGGACGTTGCGCTGTGGCCAGCGGGCGCCAGGCCAGGCGCCCAGGCCTTCGTTGAGACGGGCCAGGGCCTGGTCGGCGATGACCCGCGCGGGCGTGCCCGGCACTGGCGCGCCCTGGCCGCGGGCAGGCACCGCGGCGGCGGGCGCGGGCGCCAAGGTGGTCGCCCGGGGCGCTTCCGCCGCCGTGTCGTCGCTGGCGGCGGCGGTTGTATTGGCCCGGTAAAGCGCCTCGGCGCTGGCCAGCAACCCGGCCGGCACATGGGACAGGCGCGTGCCGGCCTGCAGGCCGAGGGCATAGAGTTCCAGGCCGGCGGCAGGGTCGACTTTCACCGGCGCACTCGCGTGCACGGGCTTGCCCGGATCCGGCAGTTGTCCCTGGGGCAACTGCGGGTCGGCCAGCGGTCCCTCGCCCTGGCCTGGTTGCGCCTGGGCGTGGTCGTCCTGGCGCGGGGCGCCTTGCTCCTGGTCGAGGCCCAGGCGCTGCCTGAAGTCGCCGCCTGCCGGCGCTGGCGTCGCTGGCGCAGTGGCCGCCGCCTGCCCTTGCGCCTGGCTCCACAGCGATACCGTGACCCTAAAGTCCATGCTGCTGCTCCCGTGGCTGCCCGCTGTCGAAGATATCCAGCCTCTCGCGCTGCTCGGCATGCTGCTGCAGGGCCGTGGTCATGCGCTCGCAGGCCTTGTCGGCGACATCCTCGGCGACCTTGGCCGCCAGCAGTCCGGCCAGCGCCTGTTCCTGCAGCGCCAGGGCCTCGGCCACGCTGCGCCGGCGCTGGTCGATGCGCGCTTGCCCGGCCTGCTGGGCCAGCAGGCGCTGCTCGTGCTGCGCCGGGTCCAGCAGCAGCCCGGCACCCTGGCGCTGGCCGAGGTGGGCGAGGGCGGCGCGCTGCAGTTCCAGGTCCTGTTCCAGGTGCTGGCGGGCCTGGCGCAGGGCTTCGCGAGCGCCTTCATGGGTCCGCTCGGCCTGCTCGCGGTGCATTTCCCGCAGGCGCAGGAGGCCGCGCAACTGGCGCAGGTCGTGGGCACTAGCCGGCATGGCTGGCCCCCCGGTTCAGTTGCTGGGCCAGGCGGTACAGCTGCTGCCAGGTCTTCTCCGCCGCGCAGTGTTCGTCGGGGGCCTGGGCGAGCAGGGCGTCCAGCTCGGGCTTGAGTTCGATCATCAGGTCGATCAGGCGCTGGCTGCCTTTCTCATAGGCACCCAGTTCGATCAGGGTCTCGCTGTTGCGGTACACGCCCATGGCGCTGCGCACCCGCTCGATCGCCTGCTTCTGTTCCTTGCCGCGCAGGGCGCCGGCCAGGCGGCTGATGCTGTTGAGCACGTCGATCGCCGGCCATTGCCCACGGGCGGCGATGCTGCGGTCGAGGACGATATGGCCATCGAGAATGGCGCGCATATGGTCGGCCACCGGTTCGTTCATGTCGTCGCCCTCGACCAGCACGGTGTAGACCCCGGTGATCGAGCCCTGGCCCTGCAGGTTGCCGGCGCGCTCCATCAGCGGCGGCAGCAGCGCGAGCACCGACGGCGGGTAGCCGCGGCTGCCCATCGGCTCGCCGGTGGCCAGGCCGATTTCACGCTGGGCCAGGGCGAAGCGGGTCACCGAGTCCATGATCAGCAGCACCTGCTTGCCCTGGGCGCGGAACCACTCGGCGATGGTGGTGGCGGTGTAGGCGGCCTGGCGCCGCAGCACTGCCGGCTGTTCGGCGGCGGCGGCGATGACCACGGCCTTCTTCAGGCCCTCGGCACCGAGGCTGTCGCGGATGAAGTCGCCGACCTCGCGGCCGCGTTCGCCGATCAGGGCGATGACGATGACCTCGGCCTCGGTGTGCTGGCTCATCATCCCCAGCAGGGTGCTCTTGCCCACGCCGCTGCCGGCGAAGATGCCCATGCGCTGGCCACGGCCCAGGGGCATGAACAGGTCCACCGCCTTGACCCCGGTGACCAGGGTCTGGTCGATGGGCGCGCGGTGCAGCGGGTTGATCGGCGCCACCAGGCGCGGCATCGGTTGCAGGTCGTCCGGCAGCGGGCGATCGTCGAGGGGCTGGCAGGTGGCATCCAGCACCCGGCCGAGCAGGCCGGCGCCCACCGGCACGCGCCAGGCTTCGCCGCGGGCCAGGACTTCACTGGCCAGGCTCAGGCCGTCCACCGGCCCGTAGGGCATCAGCAGGGCATGTTCGCCGTGCAGGCCGACCACTTCCGCAGGCAGCACCGCGCCGCCCTGGACCGGGTGGATATCCACCAGCTCGCCCAGGCGCACGTCCAGCCCCGAGGCTTCCAGGACCATGCCGCGGATCGCGCTCAGGCGCCCGCTGCGCCGGCACGGCCGGGCGGCGGCGAGGCGCGCCGTCAGGCGCTGTTCAGCCTGCTGCCACACGGTCGTCTCCCAGCAGGGCCAGGCGCAGGGCGCCCAGCTGTGTGTCGAGGCCGGCGTCCAGGCGGCCCAGGCCGTGTTCGATCAGGCAACTGCCGACGCTGGCCGTCGGGTCGACCTGGTAGGCGGCCAGGGCCTGCTCGTCGTCGAGCAGGCCGCGCAGGCGAGCGTGGTCGGCGCTGCTGACGCGGATGCGCAGCGGCTCGCCGAGGCGGTATTCGTCGATGGCGTGGCGAGCCAGGGCGGCCACCAGCGAGCCGCGGTCGGCCTGCTGGCCGAGCAGGCGGGTCGCCACCGCCAGGCCCAGGCGCGCGACCACCGGCTCCATGGCCTGCAACAGGGTTTCCCGCTGTTGCTCCAGGGCCTTGGTCAGTTCGGCCAGTTGCCGGCTCTGCTGTTCCAGGGTCTTGTCCAGTTCGGCTTCCTTGTCCTGCAGTTGCCGGGTCAGACGCTGCTGGCTCTGTTCGAGGGCCTTGGCGCTTTCCTCGCGGGCAGCGGCGAGACCCTGCTGGCGCGCTTGCTCGTGCAGTTGCGCCAGTTCAGCGGCGAAGGCCTGACGCAGCGCAGCGAGCTGCTGCTCGCGGCTGTCTTCCATCCGCGTCTGCGTCGGTGCCGCGGCCTGCGGTCCGGGCAGGCGGCGACCGGTGCCGCGTTGTTCCGGCTGGCGCAGGATGGATCCGCCGGTCAGCGTGTGCTGTTCACTCATGGCCGTTCTCCGCGGCCTGCAGGTGCAGGCTGATGCAGCGGGCCAGGGCCGGGGGCACCGCCTGGGTGGCGAAGGCGGTGTCCCAGCGGCGCACGGCGGCCGGGTTGGGCAGGGCCTCGATCAGCTTGCGGCGCTGTTCCTTGTCCTGCAGTTGCAGGGCCAGGGCTGCCCACAGCGGATGCTCGGCGCGGGCCAGCGGCGCCAGGCGGGCCTGGTGCTCGCTGTCGAGCAACGGCCGCGCCGCACCCTGGCTGGAGGCCTCGGCCATTACCGCATTGACCACGCTGGGGTCGCTGGCCAGGCCCAGGGTTTCGATTTCCTGCAACAGCTCGTTGACCCGCCGGGCCTCGTCGCCGCCGAGCTGGGCGAGGATCCACTCGCGGTCCTCGGCATGGATGCAGGCCAGGCGGATCGCCAGTTTGCGCAATGGAGACGGGGTCATGGCGTCAGCGTACCTCTGCCAGCCAGCGGCGCAGGTCCACCAGCAACTGCTCGCGCTCCACCGAGGACAGCCGCGGCTGGGCCGGCGCCGGGCGGCGGGCACGCTTGCGCGCGCTCAGCCACAGGCCGAGGAGCACCAGCGACAGCAGGCCGGCACCGGCGGACACGCCCCAGCGCAGCCAGGGGGTCTCGGGCTCGGGCAGCACCACGGGTTCGCTGCTGCTGACGCTGGCCGGTGCCGGTTGCACGACCGGTGCGGCGACGGCTGGAGCCGGCGTGGCGGCGGGCGAGCGTGGCAGGTAGGCGATGACCAGTTGGTCGCCGCGGGCCGTGTCCAGGCCCAGGGTGGCCTGCAGCAGGTTGCGCATTTCCTTGAGCCCGGCTTCGCTCTGCGGCGCCGCCAGCACCACGCCGGCGCTGATGCGTTCGATGCGCCCGGCGGCGTGTTCGATCTCGGCGCGCTCCTTGCCGACCATGAAATCGCTTTCCCTGGTGCTCTGGGTGCGCTTGCTGTCGGTGCTGCCGCTGCTGTTTTCGCTGGACTTGATTTCCCGCGAGCGCTGCAGGGCATCCTGGCCACCCCCGACGGGCAGTTCGCGCACCGACTTGACCCGGTCGAAGTTCAGTTGCACGCGCACCGACACCTCGGCGGCGTTGTTGCCCAGCGAACGGGTCAGCAGCAGTTCGGCCTTGCGCCGCAGGTCCTGCTCGACCTGGGCGGTCATGCGCAGGTGCTCGGGTTGCGCGGCGCTGCCCTCGCCACTGCTGAGCAACTGGCCGTTTTCATTCAGCACCACCACGCGCTCGGCGCTCATGCCTTCCACCGCCGACGCCACCAGTTGCTGGATGCCGCGCACGCGCTGGCTGTCGAGCACGGCGTCGGGACGCAGGCGCAGGACCACCGAGGCCTTGGCCGGCTCCTCGGACTGGCGGTACAGGGCGTTCTTCCTGAAGGTCAGGTGGACCCGCGCATGCTGCACCTCGGCGGTGCCCATCATGGTCCGCGCCAGCTCGCCTTCCAGGGCGCGCTGGTAGTTGATCTTCTGGCTGAACTCGGACATGCCGTAGTCGGCCTGGTCGAACAGTTCGAAGCCGACGCTGCCACGTCCGGGCACGCCGGCATCGGCCAGGTGCATGCGCGCGGCGGCGACGGTGTCCTCGGGGACTTCGATCACCCCTTCGCGGATCCGGTAGGGCAGTTGCCATTGGCCCAGGGTGGCGAGGATCGCCGCCTGGTTGGCTTCGCCGGCGTCCTTGTACAGGGCCGCCCAGGTCGGCCGGTTCAGCCACCACAGGGCGGCGGCGAAAAGCACGACGATGAGCGCCAGGCCGATGAAGAACAGCCCGGAACGACCGGCGAAAGGAGAAGACGCTGTGTTGTTTTCCATGATTCAGATCTGCAGCCGGGTCAGTTCCTGGTAGGCATCCACCAGACGGTTTCGTACTTCGACGGCCAGTTGCAGGGACAGCTTCGCCTGCTCCATGGCCATGACCAGTTCATGGGGCGAGACGTTCTCGCCCACGGCATAGGCCGAGAGCAGCTCGCTGGCCTGGCCGGTCTGCTCGCTCAGGGTGCTGGCGCCGGACTTGAGCAGCCCGGCGAAATCGCTGGCGGCGCTCTGCGCCGTGGCGTCGAGGGGGGCAATCGAGGCACCGGCGTCCGGCAGCCATTCGATGGGGTTGATCGCGCTGGTCATGTCACTTTCCGATTTCGAAGGCTTTCAGGTTCATCGCCCGCAGGGTGTTGTAGGCGCGGATGTTGGCTTCATAGGCACGGGTCGCCGAGACCAGCGTGGCCATTTCCATGGCCGGCTCCAGGCGCGGGTAGTGGACCATGCCGTCGCGGTCGGCCAGCGGATGCCCGGGGTCCTGCACGACCCGCGTGTCGTTGCCCGGCTGGGCCTGCACGTTGGGCGCGCCGAGGCCGATCTGCTCGGCGAACGGCGTCGGTGGCGCGACCCGCAGCAACGGCGAGGCATCGCCGGGGCGGATGGCGACGTTGGCGATCGCCAGGTTGTAGCTGGCCACTTCGGCGCGGGTGCGCTCGTAGGCCAGGCTGCCGCGAATCACTTCGCTGATGTTGTCCAGTGGCATGTTCAACGACCTCCCTTGATCGCCAACTGCATCAGGCCGAACTGGCGTGACACGCCTTCGGCCAGGGCCTGGAAGCGGCCGCTGGCAGCGGACATCTCCGCCACCTCGGCGTCCAGCGCCAGCGGCGCGCTGCTGGGGATGTCGTGCAGGTAGCTGGCGAGGTCCTGGCGGGCCAGGGCCTCGAGGTTCTGCGCGAACAGGTTGTCGTCACGCCGGCTGCCGCGCAGCGCCGCCAGGGCGCCGGTGATGTCGACGCGCATGGCCGGGGCGCCAGGCACGTTGGCCATGGCGATGTTCTGCGCGGCCGCCCGGGCGCGCAGTTGTTCGAGATTCATGGCGAGACGCACCGCGTCCACCGCCAGGCCCATATCCGCTGACATCTGGACTCCTTATTGAATGATCAGCTCGGCGTGCAAGGCGCCGGCCTGCTTGATGGCTTGCAGCACGGTGATGATCTCGCGGGTGCTGAGCTTGATCCGGTTCAGCGCCTGGACCAGGTCGCCGACCTTGGCGCCCTCGGCCAGCTGCACCGGCGGGTACTGCTCCTCGCGCACGTCGATCTCGGTATCCGGGACCACCACGCTGCTGACGTTGGCCCCCGGGCGGATCAGCGCCACCGGTTGCGACACCTGGTACTTGGTGCTGATCACCACGTTGAGGTTGCCCTGGGAGATGTTCACTTCGCCGATGCGCACGTTGGCCCCGGCGACCACCGTGCCGGTGCGCTCGTTGACCACCACCCGCGCCGCGTAGTCCGGGTTCACCGTCAGCCCTTCGATGCGCGAGATCAGGCGTGGCAGGGCCATGCCCGGTTGCAGCGGGATCTCCACCTTGGCCGCGTGGGCCACCCGTACGCCGGACAGGCCGCCCTGGGTGCCGAGGGTGTCGGCGATGCGCTGGGCGGTGCTGTAGTCCGGGTCGTTGAGGATCAGCACCAGGTTGCGCGGGGCGCCGTCCTGTTCGTTGAAGGCCGAGCGCTCGACGCTGGCGCCACGGGGGATGCGGCCCACCGTGGGGTGGTTCTTCTGCACCGAGTTGGCATTCGCCTCGAAGGCGAAGCCGCCCACCGACACCGGGCCCTGGGCCAGGGCGTAGAGCTTCTCGTCCGGACCGTACAGCGGGGTCATCAGCAGGGTGCCGCCGAGCAGGCTGCGGGCGTCGCCCAGGGACGACACCTCGACGTCGATCTTGTCGCCGCTCTCGGCGAACGAGCGCAGGGTGCCGGTGATCATCACCGCCGCGGTGTTGCGCGTGTTCAGGTCGCCGTCGGCGACGTTGACGTTGAAGTTCTTCAGGGTGTTGACCAGCGCCTGGCGGGTCGCCCGGTTGCGCTCGCTGTCGCCGCTGCCGGCCAGGCCCACCACCAGGCCGTAGCCGATGATCGAGTAGTCGCGCACGCCCTGGATCCGCGTGAGTTCCTTGATGCGCACCTCGGCCAGGGCCTGGCTGGCGCAGGCGCCGAGGAGCAGGGCGGCGACCAGCGCCGTTAGGGATTTCATAGGATGCGCAACCACTTCAGGACCCGGAACACGATGTTCTGCTTCTGCGAATCGGCCACCACGCCGTCGCCGAGGATGTCGATCTGCGCATCCGCCAGGCGATAGGAAAGGACCGTGTTGTTGTAATTGATGTCATCCGGACGGACCAGGCCGCTGATGCGGATCTGCTGCTTCTCGTCGTTGACCGTGACCATCTGCTCGCCGCTGACCCGCAACAGGCCTTCGGGCAGCTTGTCGATGATGCGCACCGAGACGTTGGTGCGCACCTGGCCGCTGCGGCTGGTCTGGCCGACGCCGCTGGTGTCGCCCTGCAGGCCGAGGGTGGCCTTGCTCGAATGGCTGTTGACCCCGGCCGTCCCGGAGATGCTGGTCGAGCTGTCGGCCCCGGTGCCGGCGGCGCTTTGCGCGTTGGTCGACTCCACCACCAGCACGGTGAGCATCTCGCCGATATGGTGGCCGCGGCGGTCGCCGGTGAGCGAACGGTAGCCGTCCGGGTCGATCAGGCTCTGGGCGTCGGCCAGCAGCGGCAGGCACAGCCAGGCCAGGCCGCAGGCCGCCTTGTTAATGTTCCACATGCACTTCTCCTTTTCCGCTGACCACCGCCATCAGGCTCGATTCGGCGCCGTCCACCAGCACCGGCACCCGCTCGCCGAGCAGGCCCTGGCGCATCACCTTGCCCTGGGTCCGCAGGCGCAGGCCCGGACCCTCCACCACCACGTCGACCACGGCATTGCGCTGCACCAGCGGCTCGGGCCGCAACTGGCGCTTGAGCACCGGCGCGCCGCCGCGGGTGGCCTGGTTCAGCCAGAGCCCGTCGATCTGCTCGGCAAGATCGCCGGGCAGCAACTGCAGGCCGGCCACGTCGATGCGCTCGCGACGCGGCTCGGCTTCGGCCAGGGCCTGCTCGGCGCGGCCGTCGCGGCCATAGACCCAGGCCTCGCGCCAGGCCCTGGCCTTGAACCACAGGGTCTGGGTCTGCACCGGCCCGCCGGCGCAGGGCACGCCCTTGAGCTCCAGCGCCAGGCGGCTGCGCAGGCTCTGCCCGAGCAGGCGTACGCTCGGCGCGGCCAGGGCCGGCACGGCACCGATCGGCACCAGTTCCAGCTCGGTGCCGTCCAGCGCCAGCTGCTGGCGTGCCGCGGCATCGATGCGCGCCAGCAACTGGCGTTCGCCGGCCGCGTCGCAGCCGGCCGCGGCGGCCCAGGTGGGCGTGCCGCAAAGCAGGACGAGCAAGGCCAGGCGCCGCAGGGTCATCGCCTCAGCGCCGCAGGTTGTTGATGGTTTCGAGGATCTGGTCGCTGGCCTGCAGCAACCGCGCGTTCATCTGGTAGGCACGCTGGGCCAGGACCAGGCTGGACATCTCGTCGATCAGGTTGACGTTGGACATCTCCACGTAGCCCTGCAGCAACGAACCCAGGCCATCGCGGCCCGGCTCGGCGTACAGCGCCTCGCCGCTGGCGGCGGTGGGGCGGTACAGGCCGTCGCTGAGCTTGGCCAGGTTGTCGGCGCTGGTGAAGCGCGCCAGTTGTACCTGGCCGATGGTGATGACCTCGCCGGTCTCGGTGATGGTCGCCTGGACCTCGCCGGCCTGGTTGATCACCAGCTTGCTGGCGTCCGGCGGCACGCGCAGGTCGGAGGTCAGCACCTGGCCGCTGCTCAGGGCCAGCTGGCCGTTGCTGTCGAGGCGGAAGCGCCCGGCGCGGGTGTAGGCCATCTCGCCGGTGGGCAGGGCCACTTCGAAGAAGCCGTCGCCCTGGATCGCCAGGTCCAGCTCGTTGCCGCTCTGGCGCAGGGTGCCGAGGCTGAACACCTGGGTCGCCGGCGCGGCCTGGATGCCGGCGCCGGTCGTGAGGATCTCGCTGGTGGCGCCGCTCTCGTCGCGTACCGCGACTTCCCGCACGCGGTCGTGGAACTCCACCTGGCTGCGCTTGTAGCCGAGGGTCTGCATGTTGGCGACGTTGTTGGAGATGGTGTCGATCCAGTTCTGGTTCGCGGTGAGACCGGAACTGGCGATGCTCAGTGCGTCGATCATGTGCTGCTTCTCAATCCTTGCCCAATTGGTTGATGCCGGTGTCGAGCATGCCGTCGTACGCCGAGAGGGCGCGCTGCAGGCTTTCCACATGGCGGGAGACTTCCATGATTTTCACCATGTCATTGCCCAGGGCGACGTTGGAACGCTCCTGCACGCCCTGGTGAACCACGTAATCCTGTGCCGGGGCCATGCGCCCGGCGAGCTGGTAGAGACCGGCGCCGAGCGCGGTCAGGCGGGTCGGGTCGCTGACCCGCACCAGTTGCAGGCGAGCCACCGGCTGGTCGTCGAGCAGGACCTCGCCGCGGCTGTCCACCTTGAACACGCCGTTGTCCACCTGCAGCGGCCCGCCGTCGCCGAGCACGCGCAGGCCGCTGGCATTGACCAGGTAGCCGGCGCTGTCGACATGGAAGCGGCCGTCGCGGGTCAGCAGGGTGCGCCGGCCGTCCTGCACGGCGAACCAGGCGTCGCCGGTCAGGGCCAGGTCGGTGGCGGTGCCGGTCTGCTGCAGGGCGCCGCCCTGCAGGTCGAGGCTGGTGCGGCTCTCGATGGCGTCCAGGCCCTGGCTGGCGCCGACGGCCATGCTTGCCGGAGCCAGCACGTTGAAGCCGCGGCTGGCGCGGTAGCCGGGGGTATTGGCGTTGGCGACGTTCTGCGAGACTTCCTTGAGGCTGTCGATGTCGCGCTGGATAACGCCGGCCAGTTGCATGATCAGATCGCTCATGGCGTCTCCTGACGGGGGAAGTCGGGCAGGTCGACCATGCCGGCGGAAACCACCCGGGCATGCTGACCCACTTCATTGACCGAAAGCACGGCCAGGTGCGGTACCGCGCGGGCCATGAAGGCGCGCAGGATGCGCCGCAGCGGCGCGGCGCAGAGCAGCACCGGCTGCTTGTTGCCGCTGAGCTGGCGCTCGGCCTCGCGGGCCATGTTGCTGACGAACTGCTCCAGTTCCCGCGCCGGCAGCAGGGCGCCCTGCAGTCCTTCGCGGGGGCGGGTGGCGGCGAGCATGTAGCCTTCCAGCTGCGGCGCCAGGGTCAGCACGTTGAGTTCGCCGTTCTTGTCCAGCAGGCGCTCGTACAGCGCCGCGCCCAGGCGCTCGCGGACCTTCTCGGCGAGGTCCTCGGCGTTCTTCTGGGTGCGCCCGGCGTCCACCAGCACTTCGAGGATGGTCTCCAGGTTGCGGATCGGCACCTGCTCGCGCAGCAGCAGTTGCAGGACCCGCTGGATATCCGAGTAGCTGAGAACCTGGGGAATCAGCTCGTCCACCAGGCTGCCCAGGGCGGCGCGCTTGTTCTCCACCAGGCGTTCGGTCTCGGCGCGGGTGAGGAAGTCCGGGGCGTAGCGCCGGGCCAGTTCGGACAGGTGGGTGAGCAGCACGGTGTCCGGCTCCACCAGAGTGTGCCCGGCGATCCGCGCCTGGCTGCGCTGCGCCGGGTCGATCCACAGCGCCGCCAGGCCGTAGGTCGGCTCGCGGGTGGCGCGGCCTTCGAGGGTCAGGGTGGCGTTGCCCGGGTTGATCGCCAGCAGCTTGCCGAAGTCCAGTTCGCCATTGGCGATGGCCGCGCCCTGGACGCAGACCTGGTAGGTGCCGGGGCCGAGTTTCTTCTCCAGGTGCACGTGCAGTTGCGGCAGGGCGAAGCCGTAGTCGCGGGCGAACTGCTTGCGCAGGTTGTCGATGCGCAGGCTCAGGGTGCTGCTGGCCGACAGCACATGGCTGGCCAGGTCGGCGCTCAGGCGCAGCTCGAAGGGCTGGCTGTTCATCAGGCTGTAGAGGTCTTCGTCGGCGCTGTCGTCGAGCAGGTCGTCGGCGCTGTCGCCCTGGCCCGGCTTGTCGCCGGCCGCGCGGCGTTTCTTGCGCCAGGCGAACCAGGCCGCGGTGGAAAACAGCAGGCACAGCAGCAGCAGCGGCAGCACCGGCAGGCCGGGCAGCATCATCAGGAACAGGGTGACCAGGGCCACCACCAGCAGCATCTTCGGATAGGCCGAGACCTGCCGGCCCAGCTCCTGGCCCAGGCGTGCGTCGGTGGCGGCGCGGGTGATGATGATGCCGGCGCCGACGGCGATGATCAGCGAGGGGATCTGGGTGACGATGCCGTCGCCCACGGTGAGCAGGGTGTAGTGGTGCAGGGCGTCGCCCCAGCTCATGCCCTTCTGCAGCAGGCCCACCGACAGGCCGCCGACGATGTTGATGGCGATGATGATGATCCCCGCCACGGCGTCGCCCTTGACGAACTTCGAGGCGCCATCCATCGCCCCGTAGAAGTTCGACTCGCGTTCCAGCTGGGCCCGGCGCTTCTTCGCTTCGTCCTGGTCGATCAGGCCCATGTTCAGGTCGGCGTCGATGCTCATCTGCTTGCCGGGCAGCGAGTCCAGGGTGAAGCGCGCGGCCACCTCGGCGACCCGCTGGGCACCGCTGGTGACCACCACGTACTGCACCACCACGAGGATCAGGAACACCACGAAGCCGATCACGTAGTTGCCGCCCACCACATGGCTGCCGATGGCGCCGATCACCTTGCCGGCGTCGCCGTCGGTGAGGATCAGGCGGGTCGCGGCGATGTTCAGCGAGAGGCGGAACAGCGTGGTCATCAGCAGCAGCGAGGGGAAGGTGGAGAAGCTCAGCGGCTTGTCGGTGTCGAAGGTCACCAGCAGCACCAGCAGGGCCACGGCGAAGTTGGTCAGCAGCAGCAGGTCGAGCAGCACCGTGGGGATCGGCGTGAACAGCACCAGGAGGATGCCGATCACGGCGATCGCCAGCAGCAGGTCGCTGCCTTCTGTCATGAATCGGGACCAGAGCGCTTTCATGGGGTCATGACCTTGTTGCCGGGCAGGGAAATGATCCAGCGGTACACCTGGGCCACCTCGTTTTGCGTGATATCGGGAATGGCCGCGTCAAGGCGGGCCAGGGAATGCAGGCTGCGGGCCAGGGCAGGGCGGCGCAGCACCGGCACCTGGTGCTTGCGCGCCAGGCTGCGGATGCGCAGGGCCAGCAGGCCGCGGCCCATGGCGACCACCACCGGCGCGCGCATGCTCGCCGGGCGGTACTGCAGGGCGACGGCGTAGTGGGTCGGGTTGGTGACGATCACGTCGGCCTCCTTGACCTTGCCCAGCGCCGCGGCCTTCTGCAGCAGTTCCTGCTGGCTTGCGCGGCGCCGCGAACGGATCTCCGGGTCGCCTTCGCGGCGGCGGTTCTCGTCCTTGACCTCGCGGCGGCTCATGCGCATCTGCCGGGCGAAGTCGCGGCGCGAATACCAGATGTCGAACAGCATCGCCGCGGCCATGACCATCAGCACGGCGAAGCCGACCTGCATCAGCAGGCCCTGCAGGGTCGGCGGCAAGGCCAGCGGGGCCAGGCTGGCGAGGTCGAGCAGGTCGGCCAGCAGGCCCTGGAACAGGTAGTACAGGACCAGGGCGAACAGCACGCCCTTGACCAGCACCTTGAGCAGTTCCACCAGCATGCGCCGGGAGAACATGCGCTTGAGCCCCTGGATCGGATGCAGGCGCTTGAAGTCGGGCTTGAGCGGGGCGAAGGAGAACACCGGGCCGTTGAAGATCAGGTTGCTCAGGATCGCCACCAGGACCAGGCCGCCGAGCAGCGGCAGCAGGGCGTCGAGCAACTGGCGCAGGCTGTGGCTGCCCTGGGCGAGCAGGTTGCCCCAGTCCTTGCCCAGGCTTGCGGCATTGCCCAGCCACCAGTGGCTGTGGGCGGCGAACACGCCGCAGACTTCGCGAACGATCGCCGAGAGCATCAGCAGGAAGGTCAGCAGCATCATGAACGACAGCAGTTCCGGGCTGCGCGGGACCTGGCCTTTCTTGCGCGCTTCGTCGAGCTTGAACGGCGTGGCCTGTTCGCTCTTCTCCTGCTGGTCGCCGCCGCTCATGCGCTGGCCCCCGGCACGAAGGCGAAGCGCAGGGCCTGTTCCAGCAGCAGCGGCAGGCGCTGGACGATCACCGGCAAGGCCAGCAGCAACAGCAGCACGCCCATGCCGAGCTTCACCGGCAGGGCCAGGAAGTACACGTTGGCCTGGGGCATGGAGCGGGACAGGAAGGCAAAGGCCGCATCGATCAGCCACAGGCCGGCGATGACCGGGCTGACCAGCAGGAAGGCGAGGAGGAACTGGCGGGTGAGGATGCTTGCCAGCGACACGTCGAGCAGCGCCAGCGAGACCGTGCCCGGCGGCACCGCGTTGACCAGCGCGCTGAACACCCGCAGCAGGTCATGGTGCAGGTCGAGGCTGACGAACAGCACGGCCAGGGTCAGGGTCAGCAGTTCGGCGACCATGCCGGTCATGTTGCTGGTGCCCGGGTCGAAGACCCCGGCGGCATTCAGGCCGACCTGGGTGTCGATCAGCTTGCCGGCCATGTCGAGGGCGGCATGGGCGGCGTGAAAGGCAAAGGCCATGACCGCCCCCAGCAGCAGCTCGCCGGCCACTACCAGCAGGTTGACCGGTGGGGCCTTGCCGGCCGGCAGCGCGCTGGCGATCACCGCGGCCAGGGCCAGGCTCAGCAGCACGCGCACGGTCAGGGGGATGCGCGTGAAGAACAGGATCGGCGAGGCCACCACCAGCGGCAGCAGGCGGACCGAAATCAGGAAGGCGTTGAGGAAGAAAACCGTCGACACGATGTGCAGCGTCCTTGTTGCGTGGTATGCGCTGCTAAAGGCTGGCGGCGCGGGTGATCACGCTCAGGGCGAACTGCTTGAGCAGGTTGAGCATCCAGCCACCGAACACCAGCAGCATCACCACGCTGACGATCAGCTTGGGCACGAAGGTGAGGGTCATTTCCTGGATCTGCGTGGCGACCTGCAGGATGCTGATCAGCAGGCCGACGATCAGGACCGCCAGAAGCAGAGGGGCGGCCACCATCGCGGCCGTCAGCAGCGCTTCTCTGAGCGCTTGCAACACGAAATCCTGAGTCATTCCCTAACCCTGGGCGCAACCAGCTGGCCACAAAGAAGTACGGCTGGAATCACAGCCTTTATGGCGCAAAGCCACTATCAAGGGCGGCATCGTATAGATATCGCCCTGATCCACGCAAGGGGGTGTTGCAGGTTTTCGTTTGGGTGGGTGGGCAGCGCATGGCGGTGATTTTTCAGCGTTCTCAAGATCGAGCGCCATGTCTCCAGCGACGTGCCTATCGAAGCAATCAGGGATTACGTTCTGTCGCGGTTGAATTTAGATCAGATCGTCCAGGTCCTGGTACTCAACGACTTTTGCCGATCACCCCCACCATGTAGTCATTCAGATCGCGAAAATCCTGAACCTTCCACTCGAACGGGGGCACCTTCACACCGTTCTCGCGCAGCGTCTTCGGGATCAGGTTGCCATTGGGGCGAAGGATTACCGAGGACACGATGACGCCGGGGTAGTCGTGCAGGCGCTTTTTGAACGCAGTGGTAGTCAGGTCGGGAGTCGGAGGCTTGCTCTTGTTGGCCAACGGTCCCGTACCCTTGATATCCGGCCCGTGGCACATGGCGCAGCGTTGCAGGTAGATGTTCTTGCCGTTGAGGTTGTCTGCCGGGGCGGGCGTTGCCTGGGCCAGTGCGAGACTGCCCAGCACGGCGACGAGTGCGGTTTTCATTCTTTTACGTCCTTGTTCGCTACGTCGGGTGCGGGTTGTAGCGGAACAGGGCTTCTGCATCAAGCGGTGACCCGTGGTTTTTCAAGAGGCCCTACAGTGATCATCCGAATCCCTGACAAAATCCACTGCCTTCGCCTACAAAGCCTCTCCGAAATCCGACTTTCATGTAGGCAATTTCCCAAGCATACTTTTCCGCCTTTTCAGCTGTTGCGCTCCTGGAAATGGGCACCTGGTCTTCGCCGGTCGCTGTGGTTTGGCGATTGGGTTTGGTAGCCCAGATTTTCCCAGCGGGCAATAGCTCCATGTCATTCTTCGATGAATCATGGTGGCTGTGCACGGGGTGCATTCGTGCGCGCCGGGCTCCTGGGACCGGTCTACCAACCCGTGTACAGCCGCCACCCATTCGTTTGGTAGCGATAAGTGGTGGCCCCTATCAACCCAGGAGTTCCACCATGAAAAAGCTCGTACCAGACCCACCCGATTCGACCTCCCGCCGTACCGCCAACATCCATTTCGGCTCATGCGCCGGCGCCCATCCTCATATGTTCGCCGTCTGCCCGGATGCCGATATCGAAGATGCCCTGGCCCACCTCGCAGCCGCGCTCACCTTAGCCTTCGAAACCAACGCCGAGCTGTGCGACATGCTTTCCCGCCCGCTGGCGGACAAGGCCTGGGCGACCTGGCAATCGCTGGAAATCTGCCAGGCATTGACCGAGGCGCTGCGCAAAGGAGTGGCTCGCCAGTAGACCTGAAGCTGAGTCGTCGATGTTGTCGAGAGGCCAGGGCAAGGCCTCTCGACCGTGATGCGTCCTACGTCGCCACCCGCGACGTCGAGCCGATCACCGCCTCCAGCACCCTGAAGTCGATCCACTCGCGCACGTCGAAATGCCGCGGGATGAACTGCCAGCGGTAGAGAAAATCGGTGAAGTCCTGCAAGGCGCCGATCGAGCGGCTGTCCAGGGTGGTGCGCAGGCGGCGGTGGGCATCCTCGCCATAGGCCGCGGCCACCCAGTACTCGCTGGTGTTCAGCTCCCGCGCCAGGTAGCGCCGGGTTTCGTCGGGGTTGGCCCAGGCCCATTGCTCGGTGCGCAGCAGCACATCGACGATGCGCTTGCAGGCGCCGAAATGGTGGGTCAGCAGGTGGCTGTCCACGGTCAGGGTACGGGGCGTGCCGTTGTTGGCGCGCACCAGCGGGTCGGGGTGCGAGCCGGTGTCGATCACCACGTGCAGGCCCAGTTCGTAGGCCAGTTGCAGGGCCGTCGCGCCCTTGAGGAAGATCGCGTCGATGTCGCCGCGCAGCAGGCCGATGAGTTCGTTGTTGCGCCGGCTGATGCGGGTGCCGCCGAGATAGACCCCGGAGCCATGCACCTGGGTGATCTGCTCGTCGCTGTGGGTACCGCCGTAGGGGTAGTCCACCAGTTCCACGTCGGCCACGCTCAGGCCCTCCAGGCGCAGGGCGTTTTCCAGGCCGCGCAGGGCCTGGGCGCGGGTGAAGTCGATCTGCACGTTAGCCCATTTCGGCAGGCCGAAGCGCCGGTTCTTCAGGTCGCGGACGCTTTTCACCCCGCTTTCGGCGGTGGTCAGGATCAACTGCACTTCGTCCGTCCAGCTCAGGCCCAGCACATGGGTCTGCACGCCGGCGGAGTAGGCCCAGATCGCCGGGATGTTGCCGCCGTGGCGGACCGAGTTGGGCAGGTGGTGGTCGTAGTGGGCCTCGCGGACTTCCCGTTCGCTGGATTCGCGCAGCGACTGGATCGAGGTGCCCTGCGGCGCGAAGGCTTCGGCCAGGCGTCCGCTCTGCACGGCGATGCCGAGGCCGGTGGGCACCGGGCTGTGGGTGTACCAGAGGGTGTCGAGGGGTGTGCTCATGTAGGGATCTGGTCCTTGAAGGGTGGCCGGTTGTCCGGCCGGTGAGGGTGTCGGCCCGTCCAGGCTGGGCCGGTTGTCAGGCGCTGGCCCTGAGCGCCGGGGCAGGGCGCTGGCGCAGCAGTGGCAGGACTTCCTGGCCGATGCGCAGCGCCTCTTCCAGGTGCGGGTTGCCGGCGAGGATGAAGGTGGAGAAACCGGCGTCGCGGTACTCGGCCAGGCGTTCGGCGATGTTCTGGTGGCTGCCCACCAGGCCGACGGTGGGGCCGGGCTTGGCCTTGGCGAAACCGGCCCACAGGTTGGGGCCCAGGGTCAGTTCGTCGAAGCCCTGGATGTTCTGGTGATAGGCGCTCTGCCGGGCACCGCCCACCGAGTCGCTGGCACGGCTGAAGGCGCTGGCGATCGCGCTGGGCTTGCCCTCCAGGCGCTCGAACTGACGGCGCAGGTCGGCCCAGGCGGCTTCCTCGGTCTCGCGGGCGAACAGGTCGACGCGCAGGCCGAAGCGCACGCTGCGGCCCTGCTTGTCGGCCAGCTCGCGCACGCGCTCGATATGCGGCTTGAGCTGGTCCACCGGCTCGGCCCAGTTCAGGTAGACGTCGGCATGCCGCGCGGCGACGTCCAGCGCGGCGTCGGAGAACCCGGAGAAGTACACCGCCGGCTTGCGCTCGTTGCCCAGACCTGGTGGCAGGGCACCGTGCTCCAGGCGGTAGATGTCGCCCTGGTAGCTGAAGCGCTCGTGGTTCCACAGGCCGTCGATGATGTCGAGGAACTCGTCGGTGCGCCGGTAGCGCTGGTCGTGGTCGAGGAAGTCGCCCTGGGCGCGCTGGCTGGCGGGGTTGCCGCCGGTGATGATGTTCCAGTCCAGGCGCCCGTGGCTCAGGTGCTGGAGGATGGCCGCCTGCTGCGCGGCGTAGGCGGGCAGGGTCCAGGTGGCCTGGAACGCCACCAGGAAGCGCAGGCGCCGGGTTTCCCGGGCCAGGGCGGCGGCGACGATCCAGGGCTCCGGGCCGGTGGGCAGCAGGGCGCCCTCGAAGCCGGCCAGCTCGGCGGCCTTGGCCACCTGGGCGATGTAGTCGATGTAGGTGAAGCCGTCCGGGCTGCCGTCGGCCTGCAGGCCAGGGGCTATGTGGCCATGGCGGGCGGCGAAGCTGCCGCGGTTGTGCTGGTCCGTGGTGAGTTGCGGGCCGTCGGTGCCCAGGGGCAGACGCCAGAAGAATTCGGTGGTCATGGCGGGTCCTCGGTGAATGTGGAGGGGCTGGTGCAACCGGCATGCCACGCTGCTCTCCAGGGCCTCATCGCTGGCAAGCCAGCTCCCACAAGGTCCGTGACAGGCCCGGAATACGGGAGCGCCGCAGGACCTGTGGGAGCTGGCTTGCCAGCGATGAGGCCGCCAGAAACTGAAGAGCACTCAGCCAGGTGCTGCCAGGGCAGCAGTCGATACGCAGTCCACTGTCCCCGAAGCAACATCTCGGTAGGTCTGTTCTTTGTTATATGTAGGAAATTACTTATTTATTTAAAGAGTTTTCGGAAGTTTAACTTTCGGTGCTCTTGTTACTTGCACAACCCGCTTCGGTTAGTTCAGTTTTCCCCTCCTTCATGGGTAAAGACTTCCTTCGCACGCTGCCAGGCCTTGGCGGCGGGCTTGCTCTTTTGCCTGCCGGTGTTTCCGAACAAGGAGGGTTAGTTACATGCTGCAGCGCTTGTCTGATTTTTTCTTTGGCAGGGCTCGAGAACGTTCTGATGTCGAAAAGGCCCCGGTCTTTTCGCGGCAAGGCCCGTTCCTGACCGACATTCCCAGTCCGCTCAAGCCGGTGACACCGTCCGAACCCGAGTTGCTGACGCGCAACTGGAGCCACCCGTTCGGTGACCGCTCCAACCCGTTGCAGCAACTGACTCACCTGACCAAGGCCGCCGATGGCTACTACCCGGTGGGCATCAGCGGTACCTGGCATGCCGGCATCCACTTCGACGATGGCACCGCCGGCGCCCTCGACCAGTCGCGGGTACTGTGCCTGGCGGACGGTGAAGTGGTGGCCTATCGCATACCCAGCATGACACCGACCACGCGCTACTTCCCCGGCCCTGGGGTCACCCTCGACGCGCCGGGGGCCTCGGGCTTCGTGCTGGTACGCCATCGCATCCAGGCACCTGCGATCGACGGCAGCGACGAGACGCCCCCGGCGCTGACCTTCTACAGCCTGTACATGCACCTGCAGGACTGGGCGGCCTATGACGGCTCCACCCTGGAGCGCCCAGCCTTCTGGATCGAAAGCGAAGCCAAGTGGGTCAAGGACGGCAAGGACGCGCCGGACCTCATCCCTCCGGACCAACGCGGCGTGCGGGTGCTCAACAGCAGGATCGAGAAGAAGACCCTCGACTACCTCGTCGGCGGCACGCAGGTCGCCATTTCCGGCACCGGCGACTACCGCCTGCTGGAGAACAGCCCGGGCCC
>Ga0206116_1000641_pt1 | contig 30391 bp, 30 predicted proteins | sample 3A1Ametagenome_FD_178000 | JGI IMG/M metagenome (GOLD analysis project Ga0206116, IMG submission 178000) | Enriched microbial communities from leaf-cutter ant dump, University of Wisconsin, Madison, United States - 3A1A | ecosystem: Environmental > Terrestrial > Nest > Insects nest > Nest dump...
CGCGCCGCGGGCGCCGGGGAGTTGAGGGAGAACCCTCTCCCGGGGCGGGAGAGGGATGTCCGGGACGCTTTACATCAAGCCCGCTTGCCCCAGCCCGGCATCGGGAACACCGGGTCGGCTTCGGCCGAGGCCTTCGGCAGCACCACGGTCGGACGCAGCTTGTGGTTCTGGATGCAGGCGGAGATCAGGTTGGTGTTCTGGCCCTTGTCGTCGAAGGTGATCGCCGGGCCGACCATCAGCTTGTCCGACAGGTTGGTCTGGCGCAGGGCCGCCAGCATCGCCGACGCTTCCGCCGTGCCGGCGCGCTTGAAGGCGTCGGCGGCGATCAGGATCGCCTCGAAGGTGAAGGCGACGTTGAAGGCGTAGCCCTCGAACCGGTCGTTCGGGAACTGCTTCTTGAAGGCCGCCTCGACCCGCTTGGTCATCGCCGCCTTGGGATCGTACCAGGGCAGGTTGGTGATGGCGTAGTCGGCGTACTTGCCCAGCACCTTGTAGAACTGCTCGTCATAGAGGCCGGGCGAGCCGGGGGAGACGATGCCCTTGGGCTCCCAGCGCTGCTTGACCATCTCGCGCACCATCATGATGGCGTCGTTGGCGCGGGTGGTGACGATGGCAAGCTCGGCCCCGGTGCCCTTGGCCTTCGCCACCTCGACCGCCAGATCCTGCGCCTTGGGATCATAGGAGATCGACTCCACGATCTGGAACGGCATGTCCAGCTTGGGAAACAGCGCGTCGATGGCCGCCTTGTTCGCCATGCCGAAGGTGTCGTTGGCATGCAGGAACACCGCCGTCTTCGGCGTGGTGCCGGTGGCGGCGAACAGGTCCTTCATCAGCGACATCCCGTTCGTCACCAGCATGGTGGAGGTCGGGAAGTTGCGGAAGACGGTCTTGTAGCCCTGCTCGGTCAGCTTGTCGGCGGCGGCGATGTTCATCACCAGCGGCACGCCGCGCTGTTCGCAGACCTGCGCGGCGGCGGCGGTCTGGCCGCTGTCGAAGGCGCCGACGATGACGTGGGCGCCGTCGTTGATCAGCTTCTCGGTGCGCGAGCGGGCGACGTCGGCGTTCGATTCGGTGTCGGCCGACATCACCTCGACCTTGTAGCCGAGTTCGGACAGCACCGCAGGCGCGATGTCGGCGCCGCGCTGGCAGGCCTGGCCCGCCTGGGCCAGCAGGCCGGACCGCGGCAGCAGCACGCCGACCTTCAGCGTGGTGTCCTGCGCGAAGACCGGCGCACGGCCGAAGCCGGCCAGCACGCCGCCGGCGATGGCGGCCTGCCCCAGCGTGCGGCGGGAAAGGGCGAGTCCTCCGGTGGAGCGGTTCTTATGATCGTTGGTCATGATGCTGCGGGGGCCTTTTTTGGCTGGACGCATTGCGGATCGGGTCCGCTCTGATCGACCGAAGAGTTCACCGCGGCGCCCCTCCCTGTCAAAGTCGAATCGATGAAACCGTTCATTCCGCACCCGCATTGCGCGATGGATCGACCGGTGCGCCCGGCTGCATCGCCGTCGGGTCGAATGCGGCGCAAATGCGGTGCAACGGGGGAGCCCCTTGAAGAGGCGACGGTCCGGACACAGCTGAGTGGGTGGCATGTGACAGAATCGAGAGCCGCCGCGTGTTGAGCTTGGCACGAAAACTGTGGGCTGACGCCACGTCGGGCGCGTCCTCGGCCGGGCGGACGGGACCGGCGACGGTGCCGCGCGGCATGCGCGTCTACGCGGTCGGCGACATCCATGGCCGGCTCGACCTCTTGGACCAGATGCTGGGGCAGATCGCCCGCGATGCCGATCAGGCGCCGAACCTGCTGAAATACCTCGTCTTCCTCGGCGATTACGTCGACCGCGGACCGGATTCGCGGCTGGTGATCGAGCGGCTGGCCTGCGGGCTGCCGCCGGCCTTCGGCGCCGTGTTCCTGCGCGGCAACCACGAGGACACGATGCTGGGCTTCCTGTCGGACCTGCGCGTCGCCCCCGGCTGGCTGACCTACGGCGGCGACGCGACCCTGGAAAGCTATGGCATTCCGGCACCCGACCCCGATGCGCCGGTGGAACATCTGCAACAGGCGCAGCTGATGCTGAACAGCCTGCTGCCCGCCCATCACCGTGCCTTCCTGACGGGCCTGCGCAACCATCTGACCATCGGCGACTACCACTTCGTCCATGCCGGCGTCCGCCCCGGCGTCCCGCTCGACCGGCAGGAGGACCAGGACCGGCTGTGGATCCGCGATGCGTTCCTGTCGTCGCGCGCCGACCATGGCAAAATGGTCGTGCATGGCCACACCATCGCGCCGGAACCGGAACTGCTGCCCAACCGCATCGGCATCGACACCGGCGCCTACGCCACCAACCGCCTGACCGCCCTGGTGCTGGAAGGGACGGAGCGGCGTTTCCTGTGCACGGTGTGAGAAGGCGTCTGGCCGGAATTGGGGGGCCCGGCGCCGGGGCAAAGGCTAAAAAGCACATCTGCCCCAATGGAAACGTCCAGCCAGTGTTTCACGGCGCATAATAGTCGGCTTCGACGCGAGCGTGCCCGCGCATCCCGCGGCACGCCCACGCCTCACCTCAGGGAGGGGCAAATGGATCGCCAAGCCGTATACCAGGAAATCACGGACATCTTCGGGCTGGTTCCATCCTTCTTCAAGGAACTGCCCGACACCACCATCGAAGCCGAATGGCGCCTGTTCAAGGCCGTGCAGGTCGATGACGGGCCGATCCCCCAGAAATACCGCGAACTGATCGGTCTGGGGATTGCCGCCGTCATGAAGTGCCGGTACTGCGCCTTCTACCATACGGCACTCGCCAAGCTGTTCGGCGCGACCCAGGACGAGATCGAGGCCGCCGTTCATTACGCGAAGTCCAGCGCGGGCTGGAGCGCCTACCTGAATGGCATGCAGGTGGATTACGACACCTTCACACGGGAGGTCGATCAGGCCTGCGACCATGTGCGGAGCCAGATGTCGCAGCAGCAGCGCGCCGCCTGACGGATCAGCGGGCGGACGGGCCAACAGGGTACCGGCCCTGAAACGACGAAGGGCTTCCGGATTTCTCCGGAAGCCCTTGTCTTTATGGTCGGAGAGAGAGGATTCGAACCTCCGGCCCCTGCCTCCCGAAAGCAGTGCTCTACCAGGCTGAGCTACTCTCCGGTCCTGTCACCGCCGGCCGGTCACTCTGAAGTGCGCCGTCCGTCGGTGGAGCGGGTGTATAAACGGTTCCGGCCGGCGACGCAATGCAAAGTCACAGCCTGCGCGCTGCATTTTTGCCATGCCATTTTGTAGGGCTGTTTTGTAGGGGCATTTTACCGGCTGTTCCGCCCCACCGGACCGCAGTCCTGAAACGATTGCACTGAAACGAGAGGCCTGAAACGACGAAGGGCTCCCGGATTTCTCCGGAAGCCCATGTCTTTATGGTCGGAGAGAGAGGATTCGAACCTCCGGCCCCTGCCTCCCGAAAGCAGTGCTCTACCAGGCTGAGCTACTCTCCGGTCCTGTCACGCCGGCCGGTCACTTGGGAGTGCGCCGTCCGTCGGTGGAGGCGGTGTATAAACGGTCCGGACCGGGTGCGCAACGCAAAAAATGCGTCGTCGTCAAAAAGGTCCGGACCGTCGATCCTTCCTCCGCAGCCTCGTCAGAAATCGCGATCGATCACGAAATCAATGACTTCCAGCAATGCCTGCTTGATCGGCCCGTCGGCGAACAGCCCCAGGCTGTCGCGGGCGATGGAGCCGTAATGGCGCGCGCGCTCCACCGTGTCCTTCAGGGCGTTGTGGCGGGCCATCAGCGCCTGGGCGTGTTCAAGGTCGCCGTCCTTCTGGTCCAGCTCCTCCATCACCCGGCGCCAGAAGGCGCGTTCCTCGTCATTGCCGCGGCGGAAGGCCAGCACGACCGGCAGGGTGATCTTGCCCTCGCGGAAATCGTCGCCGACCGTCTTGCCGAGCTTCGCCTGCAAGGCCGAGTAATCCAGCACGTCGTCGACCAGCTGGAAGGCGATGCCGAGATTCATGCCGTAATCGTAGAGCGCCAGCTCCTCCGCCTGCGGGCGGTTGGCAACGACGGCGCCGACGCGGCAGGCGGCTGCGAACAGCTCGGCCGTCTTGCCCTTGATGACCTCCAGATAGGCCTGCTCGCTGGTCTCGGTGTCGTTGGTGGTGCGCAGCTGCAGCACCTCGCCCTCGGCGATGATGGCGGATGCGCCGGACAGGATGCGCAGCACGTCGAGCGACTGCACCTCCACCATCATTTCGAAGGCGCGGGAGAACAGGAAATCGCCGACCAGCACGCTGGCCTTGTTGCCGAACACCGCGTTGGCCGAGGCCATGCCGCGGCGCAGGTCGCTTTCGTCGACCACGTCGTCGTGAAGCAGGGTCGCGCTGTGGATGAACTCCACCACCGCGGCCAGCAGCCGGTGATGCTCCCCCTGGTAGCCGCACAGGTTGGCGGCGGCCAGGGTCAGCACCGGACGCAGGCGCTTGCCGCCGGCGGCGATCAGATAGCCAGCCAGCTGGGGGATCATCTCCACCGACGACTGCATGCGGTCGAGGATGATCTGGTTGACGGCGCTGAGGTCCTCGGCCACCAAAGCGGTCAGGTCGTCGAGCGGGGTAGACTTGCGCCGTTTCGGCTCGAAGTTGGTCACGACCGCCAAGGTCGACTCCACGGATGATTGACGCCAGAATTTACGCTAGGGAGCATAACGGCCTAGCCTCTTCGGTCAAGTCCGCAGGGGGCCGTTATTTCGAGACGCCCGTCCTTTCGAGAAACCATGACCGAATTGCTGCGCACCACCGATCCCGTCCGCCTGTCCTGGCTGGTCGCCCTGCTTGCCGATGCCGGGATCGAGGCCATCGTGCTGGACAGCTACACCAGCATCCTCGAGGGGTCCATCGGTGCCATTCCGCGGCGGCTGATGGTCGATACGGAGGACGCGGCACAGGCCGTCCGCATCCTGCGCGAGGCCGGCGAAGCGTGACCGACCCGATCACTCCGGCTCCAGGACAGAGCATTGAAGAGCCCGCCGATTTCCTGCTGGGCGGCCGGGTCAGGCTGCTCCAGCCCGAAGGCGGCTATCGCGCCGCCATCGATCCGGTCTTCCTCGCCGCGATCACCGCCGCCGCCGCCGGCGAACAGGTGCTGGATGTCGGCACCGGCACCGGGGCTGCGGCATTGTGCCTCGCCGTCCGGGTGCCGGGAGCGGCGGTGGTCGGGCTGGAGCAGCGGGCCGACGCCTGCGCCTTCGCCCGCCGCAATGCCGCGCTCAGCGGCGTCGCGGAGCGGGTGACCGTGGTGGAAGGCGACCTTCTCGCCCCGCCGGACGCGCTCGGCAGCGCCGGTTTCGACCGGGTGATGATGAACCCGCCCTATCTGAGGGCCGGTGCAGCCAGCGTCCCGCCCGACGACTGGAAGGCCGCGGCGAATGTGGAGGGAGCGGCGGAACTGGCCGACTGGGTCCGTTTCGCCGGCCGCATGCTGAAGCCGCGCGGCACCCTGACGATGGTTCACCGCGCCGACCGCATCGACGACATCCTGCACGCGTTGCGTGGACGCTTCGGCAGCCTGATCCTGGTGCCGCTGTGGCCCAAGCCGGGGGTGGAGGCCAAGCGGCTGCTGCTGGTCGCCCGCAAGGGCGGCAGGGCGCCGGCCCGCCTGACCGCCGGGCTGACGGTGCACAAGGCCGGAGGCGGCTACAGCCCGGAGGCGGAGCGGGTGCTGAGAGACGCGGAAGCGTTGGCGTTCTAGCCGATTTTTAGCGGTGGCGGAGCCTTTCAATCGGGAGACTTCAATCCCATCTCTGCCGGCATGAGCCTGAAATCCCTCCTCGCCAAACTTCCCTTCGGCCCCTGGCGCAAGGCCGGGCCGCTGGTGTCCGTCGTCCGCCTGACCGGGGTCATCGGCCAGGGCGGCCCCCTGCGTGCCGGCCTGACGCTGGCCGGCGTCGCCCCGCTGCTGGAGCGCGCCTTCGCGCCCAAGGACCAGAAGGCGGTGGCGCTGGTCGTCAACTCGCCGGGCGGATCGCCGGTGCAGTCGGCGCTGATCGCCAAGCGGATCCGCGATCTGGCGGAAGAGAAGAAGGTGCCTGTCTTCGCCTTCTGCGAGGATGCCGCAGCCTCGGGCGGCTACTGGCTCGCCTGTGCGGCGGACGAGATCTGGGCCGATGAAAGCTCCATCGTCGGCTCCATCGGCGTGGTGTCGTCCGGCTTCGGGCTGCATGGGCTGATCGAGCGCCACGGCATCGAACGGCGCCTCTACACCGCCGGCGACAAGAAGGTGCTGCTCGACCCCTTCTCGCCGGAGCGGGAGGATGGCGTCGCCCATTTGAAAGCCCTTCAGGCCGACGTCCATGAGGCGTTCAAGGCGATGGTGCGGACCCGCCGCGGCACCCGCCTGGCCGGACCGGAGGAGGAGCTGTTCTCCGGCGCCTTCTGGGCCGGGCGGAAGGCACTGGCGCTCGGGCTGATCGACGGGCTGGGCGACATCCGCTCGGTCATGCGCGGGCGCTTCGGCGAGAAGGTCCGGCTGCGCGTGGTGCAGCAGGAGCGCGGCATGCTGCGGCGGCTGGGACTGCGCGCCGGATACGGCGACGCCCCGGCCTTTGAAGCCGGGGTGCCGGAGGCCTTCGCCGATGCTCTGGTCGCGGCCGCCCGCACCTCTCTCGACGATTGGGCGGCCTGGGCCAGGCTGGGGCGTTGAGGAGAAGCCGCCGTCAGCGCTCGGCGGTGACCGGGGCCGCCTGAAGCCCGTAATCGTCGGCCTGGATGAAGGCCGCGCGCAGCGGCTTCAGGACGAACAACGCCAGCACCGCGGCGACCAGATTGAAGCTGGCGGCGATGTAGAACACGGCGTGCCATCCGAAATGGCTGGCGATGATGCTGCTGAGCGGGACCAGCAGCGCCGCCGTGCCCTTGGCGGTGTAGAGCATGCCGGCGTTGGTCGCCGCGAACTTCGAACCGAAGGTGTCGCCGGCGGTGGCCGGGAACAGGCTGTAGATCTCGCCGAAGACGCAGAAGAACATCGCGGTGAAGATCACGAACATCACCGGGTTGCGGCCGAGCTGCGTCACCAGGATGATGGCGAGCGCGGCGATGCCGAAGGCGATGAACATGGTGTTCTCGCGGCCGATGCGGTCGGACACCCAGCCGAAGAAGGGCCGGCCGGCACCGTCGAGGATCCGGTCGATGGAGATCGCCAGGGTCAGCGCCGGCAGGATCAGGCCGAACATGTTGATCGGCGAATCGGCGACGTGGAAGTCATGGGCGATGGGCGCGATCTGGGCCGCCGCCATCAGGCCGCCGGAGGCCACCATCACGAACATGACATAGAGCAGCCAGAACACCGGGGTGCGGATGACGCGGGACGGCGGATGGTCGATTTTGGTCTGGGCAAGCCCGCTCTTGCGCACCGGGCCGCTCGACTTCGGCGCCTTGCGCAGGAAGAAGGACAGCACGAAGATCACCACGCCCTGCCCGATGCCGAAGACCAGGAAGGCCTGCTCGTAGCCTTGGCTGGCGATCATGTTGGCGATGGGAATGACCGTGGCGCCCGCACCGGCACCGAAGCCGGCGGCGGTGACGCCCGCAGCCAGACCGCGCTGCTGCGGGAACCATTTCAGCGCGTTGCCGACACAGGTGCCATAGACGCAGCCGGCGCCGATGCCGGAAATCACCGCGGCGGTGTAGAGCATCGGCAGCGAGGAGGCCTGGCTGTCGATCACCCAGGAGCCGCCGACCAGCAGGCTGCCGACCAGCACCACCACCTGGGGGCCGTAGCGGTCGACGAACCAGCCTTCGACCGGGACCAGCCAGGTTTCGGTGAAGACGAAGATGGAGAAGGCGATCTGGATGGCTGCGCGTCCCCAGCCATGCTTGGCATCGATGGGATCGACGAACAGCGTCCAGCCATATTGCAGGTTCGCGATCATCGCCATGCACAGCAGGCCGACGCTGAGCTGGAACCATTTGTTGTGCAGAAGACCGCGGTCTTCGGTCGTCTCTGTGGTCATGCCCCAAAGTCCCGTTGAGCGTGGGGGCGCAGGATCGGCGGAGCGTGGCTGTCCGCTGTGGCGGGCCACCGTCATCGCACCGCATCAGGCGCCGTTCGAGCATGACTGTGCGCCTCAACAATCCGTATTCCAAATACCGGATACGGAATGCGTTATTCTTTTCCACATCGTGGAATGCGTTGAAAAGGCTCGCTTTTTCACGGTAGCAGGCATGCACCGATTGCTTGCCTTGCGAACAAAACTGTCAAGTCAGAGCCATGCAGCGCACACATATTTGAAATACGGTATCTGGTATACAGAATATCTTGTTGCGGTGCAGAGAGAGGCGCATCATCAGCCCATGTTCAACGGCGCTGACGAGCCGCGCCGCAGCCAGGGGAAATCATACGATGTCCAGCATCCTGACCCGCCTGTTCGCCGGTTCCGCCGTCTTGGCTCCCGCCGGTTTCGCACCTGCGGGTATCGATCTGCCTGCGATGGTTCCGCAAATCGCCCTGCCGGATCTGTTCGCCGGTTTCCGCGCGCGCCATGGCGGCGGCAGGCGCAAGCCGGAATCGCCGGACGTCGCGCTGTCCTGGGCCGAGTTCGGCCGGGGATTCTGACTGGATTGTTCTGGACGCGGCCCAGATCGGGCCGCAAGCATCAGGCTGCGGAGTTCTGCGTCAGCAGAGTGGTCAGCCAGCGGAAATTGGCCCCGTTGCCGGTCTGGATGGCACTTTCCACCACCTGCATCGCGGTCGTGGGGTCCTGCGGGTCGGCACCCGGAGACACAGGCTCCATGCCGGCCCCACCCTGCCCGTCCTCTTGCGCGAACAGCGTGACGGCACCGACGCCGAGCCGCACGGAGGGCTGGGCGTTCGGCACCACTCCCGTACCGCCGGCACCGGAGGCATCGCTCTCCCCGACCCCATTCAGGGTTTCCAGCATCGCCGCGAACTGGCCGGCCAGCGCTCCAGCCTGCCTGGACGCGGACGTCCCCTTGCGCTCCAGGACGTCTTCCGCCCTGATGCGCATGGCTTGCGTGGCCTCGCTGTTGGCCATCATCGACATGGGACGATTCCCTGCGGTTAGTGGCGAACCGCAGGGTCACACGCAAAAATCACGCCATCAGCACAACCGGTGATTCACAAGGGCCGGCACCGCCCCTGCGACGATTTGACCGGCAAAAATTTCCCAGCCGCCCGGCAGAAGATTCCCAGCCGCCCGGCAAGGCTTGCCGGGCCGGGAGCCGGCCCGACGGCCGGTCAGTCGCGGAAGTTCTGGTACTGCAGCGGCTGCTCGATGCCCATCCGCTTGACCAGGGCGATGGCGTCCTGCAGGTCGTCGCGCTTCTTGCCCGTCACCCGCAGCTCGTCGCCCTGGATCGAGACCTGAACCTTCATCTTGCTGTCCTTGATCCCTTTGACGATGGTCTTCGCCAGATCCTGCGCGATTCCCTGCTTGATCGTCACGGCATGGCGCAACGCGTCGCCGGCGGCACGCTCCGGCTTGGCCGAGAAATCGAGGGCAGCGGCATCCAGCTTGCGGCGGGTCACATAGACGCGCAGCAGCTCCTGCATCTGCTCCAGCTTGGTGGCGTCGTCGGCCAGCAGAACGATCTCGTTCTCGGTCCGCTCGACCGTGCATTTGGAGCCCTTGAAATCGAACCGGGTCTCGATCTCGCGACGGACGCCGGCAATGGCGTTGTCGACCTCGTGGACGTCCGTCTCGGACACGATGTCAAAGGACGGCATGGCGGCTCTCTCCCTGAAAAAGGACTTTCGATGAACTGATCGGCCGCACCGTAAAGAAGACGGCCGCCGCACTCAACAGGCGCTTTGCCTCCTGTATTTCAGCGCTGGGCGTTTCACCGGACGGGCGGATGGAACGGCAGGGCGATTTCCCGCAGTTCCTTGCCCGGCAGCAACAGCGTCGCCACCGCCCGCTCCGGCTCGAACCGCCATCTGCGCGGGTCCGTCAGGTCGGGTCCGTCGCACTCCGCCGCCAGTTCGGCGCCCAGCGCCGTCCGGCAGGCAGAAGGCGGTGCGGTGGAAGGCCATGCCGCGGACTCCATCACGGGAAAGCCGCATCAGTGGAACAAAGATAGCCCGGCCGCCGCAAGGGGGGCCGGGCTCTTCGTCAGGACAAGCGGGCGACTGCCGCTCAGTCCATCTGTTCGGCGTAGTGACAGGCCACCAGCCGTTCGTCCACGGTGCGCAGCGGCGGAACCTCCGCGGAACAGCGCTCGGTGGCGAAGGGGCAGCGCTTGTGGAAGGCGCAGCCCGGCGGCGGGTTCAGCGGCGACGGCAGCTCGCCCTTCGGCACCACCCGGTCGACGCGGAGATCGGGGTTCACCCGCGGCGTCGCCGCCAGCAGGATGCGGGTGTAGGGGTGGCGCGGGCGGCTGAACACCACGTCCTTGGCGCCATGCTCCACAGGCTTGCCCAGATACATCACCATCAGCGAGTCGGCGATGTGCCGCACCACGCTGAGATCGTGGGAGATGAACAGGTAGGCGAGGTTCAGCTCTTCCTGCAGATCCATCATCAGGTTCAGCACCTGCGCCTGGATCGACACGTCGAGCGCCGACACCGGCTCGTCGGCGACGACGACGCGCGGGTTCAGCATCAGGGCGCGGGCGATGGCGATGCGCTGGCGCTGGCCGCCGGAGAACATGTGCGGATAGCGGTCGACCTGATCGGGGCGCAGGCCCACCTTCCCCATCATGGCGACCGCGCGCTCGCGCCGCTCGTGCTTGTCCATGGCGGTGTTGATGACCAGCGGCTCGGTCAGGATGGAGCCGACGGTCTTGCGCGGGTTCAGCGAGCCGTAGGGATTCTGGAAGACCATCTGCACCGTGCGGCGCAGCTCCTTCATCTCCGCCGCACTGCGCCCGACGACGTCGCGGCCGTCGTAATGCAGCTCGCCGGAGGTCGGCGGCTCGATCATGGTGACCGAGCGCGCGAGCGTCGACTTGCCGCAGCCCGATTCGCCGACCACGGCCAGCGTCTTGCCGGCCTGGAGGCGGAAGGACACCCCGTCCAGCGCCTTCACCGTCGCCATCGGCTTGAAGGCGCCGCGCTTGACCGCATAGTGCTTGCGCAGGTCGCGGGCTTCCAGCACGACCGACCGGTCGACCGCGGCCTCGAAGATATGGTGTCCGTTCTGGGGTTCGGTCTGGATGGTCATCACAGCGCCTCCCCGGCGGCGAGATGGCCGTCCGGCAGCGGGTAGAAACAGCGCGCGCGCCCGTCGTCCACATCGAACAGCGCCGGGCGCTCGGCACGGCAGCGCGCATCGGCGAAGCGGCAGCGCGGGCTGAACAGGCAGCCGGCCGGCCGGTCGGCGATGCCCGGCACCATGCCGGGAATGGTCGGCAGCCGGCGCTTGCCCAGCGCCCGCTCCGGCAGCGCGTCGAGCAGGGCGCCGGTGTAGGGGTGGCGCGGCCGCTCGAACAGAGACTGGACCGGGCGCGTTTCCGCCACCTGCCCGGCATACATGACGACGACGCGCTGGGCCGTCTCCGCCACCACGCCCATGTCGTGGGTGATCAGGATCAGCGCCATGCCGCGCTCGCGCTGCAACTGGACCAGCAAATCGAGGATCTGCTTCTGGATGGTGACGTCCAGCGCCGTCGTCGGCTCGTCCGCCACCAGCAGGCGCGGGTTGCAGGCGATGGCGATGGCGATCATCACGCGCTGGTTCATGCCGCCCGACAGCTGGTGCGGGAAGGCCGACAGGCGTGTCTCCGGCGCGGGGATGCCGACCTGCTCCAGGAGCGCGATGGCGCGGTTGCGCAGCGCCTTTCCGGACAGCCCCTCATGCACCCTCAGGGTCTCCATGATCTGGAAACCGACGGTGAAGCAGGGGTTCAGGCTGGTCATCGGCTCCTGGAAGACCATGGCGACGTCCTTGCCGGTGATCTTCCGGCGCTGGGCGGCGGGCATGGTCAGCAGGTCCCGGCCGCCGAACATCATCCGGTCGGCGACGACGCGGCCGTTGGAGCCGAGAAGCCCCATCACCGCCAGCGAGGTGACGGACTTGCCGGAGCCGGATTCGCCGACGATGCCGACGACCTCGCCTTCGTCCACGGTCAGGTCGATGCCGTCCACCGCGCGGAAGGTGCCGGCGCGGGTGGTGAACTCGACCGACAGGTTCTTGATGTCGAGAAGAGGCATGAGGTCAACGCTTCAGCTTGGGGTCGAGCGCGTCGCGAAGACCGTCGCCCAACAGATTGAAGGCCAGCACCGTCACCAGGATGGCGATGCCGGGCCAGGTCACGACCCAGGGGGCGCGCTGGAGGAACTGCAGAGAGGAAGCCAGCATGGTGCCCCATTCCGGCGTCGGCGGCTGCGCGCCGAGACCGAGGAAGCCCAGCGCCGCGGCGTCGAGGATGGCGGTGGAGAAGCCCAGCGTCGCCTGAACGATCAGCGGGGCGACGCAGTTCGGCAGGACCACGATCAGCATCAGGCGCAGCGGCCCGGCCCCGGCGACGCGGGAGGCGACGACATAGTCCTTGTTCACCTCGGCCAGCACGGCGGCGCGGGTCAGGCGGGCATAGTGCGGGATCACCACCACCGACACCGCAAGCATGGCGTTCACCAGCCCCGGCCCGAGGATGGCGGCCACCACCACGGCCAGAAGCAGCGACGGCAGCGCCAGCAGGATATCCATGGCGCGCATGATCAGCACGTCGGCCATCCCGCCGAAGAAGCCGGCGACCAGCCCCAGCCCCAGCCCGACGGCCAGCGACAGGGTGACGACGATCAGGCCGATCATCATCGACAGCCGCGCCCCGTACATCAGGCGGGACAGCATGTCGCGGCCGATGTCGTCGGTGCCCAGGATGTAGCTCCAGCTCCCGCCCTCCTGCCAGACCGGCGGGGTGAGGATGGCGTCGCGGTACTGGATGTCGGGATCGTGCGGGGCGACGACGCCGGCGAAGATGGCGATCAGCGCGATCAGCGCGATCACCACCAGACCGCCCAGCGCGCCCTTGTTCTGCTTGAAGTGATACCAGAACTCGGTCAGCGGGTGCGGCGGACGCGACACGGTGACGGCGGTTTCTGTGTTGGTCGAGAGTTCAGCGGACATGGATTGGCCTCACCGCGCGTGACGGATGCGGGGGTTGAGGACGCCGTACAGCACGTCCACCAGCAGATTGACCAGGATCACCGAGGTGGCGATCAGCAGGACGCCGCCCTGCAGGGCCGGATAGTCGCGCCGGTTGATCGATTCGATCAGCCATTTGCCGACGCCCGGCCAGGAGAAGATGGTCTCGGTCAGAATGGCGCCGCCCAGCAGCGTGCCGACCTGCAGGCCGATGACGGTCACCACCGGGATCAGCGCGTTGCGCAGCGCATGCATGCCGATGACCCGGCCGCTGGCCAGACCCTTGGCGCGGGCGGTGCGGATGTAATCCTCGCCCAGCACCTCCAGCATGGCCGAGCGCGTCATGCGCGCCACCACGGCCAGCGGCACGGTGCCGAGCACGATGGTCGGAAGCACCAGATGGCCCAGCGCCGAGCGGAACGCCTCGTAGTCGCCGGCCTTCAGCGTGTCGATCAGCATGAAGCCGGTGTCCGGCTCCACGTAATAGACCAGATCCAGGCGGCCCGAGACCGGGGTCCAGCCCAGCCCGACGGAGAAGAACAGGATCAGCAGCAGGCCCCACCAGAAGATCGGCATCGAATAGCCGGTCAGGCTGGCGCCCATCACGCCATGGTCGAACAGCGACCCGCGCTTCACCGCCGCCAGGATGCCGGCCGGCAGTCCCACCAGCGTCGCGAACAGCATGGCGCACAGCGCCAGTTCGAGCGTCGCCGGGAACAGCGTCAGGAATTCGCTCAGGACCGAATTGTGGGTGATCAACGACAGGCCGAAATCACCGTGCAGCACGTTGCCGACATAATCGAGGAACTGGTGCCACAGCGGCCGGTCCAGGCCCATCTCGTGGCGCAGCTCGGCCAGCCGTTCAGGCGCGATGCCTCTCTCGCCGGTGCGCACCTCGATGGGGTCGCCGGGAACCAGCCGGATCAGGATGAAGGTCAGAAAGGTGATGCCGAGAAAAGTCGGAATCACCAAGCTTACCCGCGTCAGGATGAAGCGAAGCATCGACGGGTACTCGTTTTTTAAAACTGCGGTGAAAACTGGAACGGAGCGCTGGCCCGGCAGAAAAACCGCTCGGGCCGACGCCCCCGTTCCATCAGGGGCACCTGCCCCCACTCCGGCCCTCCCCCGCTTGCGCAGGGTTGGGAATGCCACTCTGTTCAAAGGGTTGGAGGCGCGGATCCCCACGCCTCCAACCCGGTACACCCAGCACCGCACCCCCATTTTGCGGGGGCGCGTCGCGCATCACTTCAGATCGACGCCGTCGAAACGATGGATGCCGAACGGATCCATCTTGTAGCCGACGACGTTCTTGGCGAGACCCATGTACACCACCGAATGGGCGATGGTGTACCACGGGGCCTCTTCCTTGAAGATGACCTGCGCCTGCTCGTACAGCTTGGTGCGCGCGGCGATGTCGGTGGTGCGCTTGGCCTGGACGACGAGGTCGTCGAACTCCTTGTTGCACCACTTCGACAGGTTGTTGCCGCCCGGACGCGCAGCCTCGCAACCCAGCAGGGTGTAGAGGAAGTTGTCCGGATCGCCGTTGTCGCCGGTCCAGCCGAGCATGCCCATCTGGTGCTCGCCCTGCTGCATCCGCTTGCGGTACTCGCCCCACTCGTACTGGACGATCTTCGCCTTGACGCCGACCTTGGCCAGATCGGCCTGCATCATCTCGGCGATGCGCTTGGCGTTGGGGTTGTACGGGCGCTGCACCGGCATCGCCCACAGGTCGGTCTCGAAGCCGTTGGGATATCCCGCGTCGGCCAGCAGCTTCTTCGCCCGCTCGACGTCGTACGGATAATCCTCGATCGAGTTGTTGTACGACCACATGGTCGGCGGGATCGGGTTCTTGGCCGGGACGCCGGCGGCCTGATAGACCGCGGAGACCATCGCCTTCTTGTCCATCGCCATGCTGATGGCGCGGCGGACGCGCACGTCGTCGAACGGCTTCTTCGTCACGTTGAAGGAGACGTAACCGACGTTCAGGCCTTCCTGCTCCTGGACGACGATGGAGCCGTCCTTCTTCATGCCGTCGATGTCGGCCGGATTCGGGTACGGCATCACCTGGCATTCGTTGGCCTTCAGCTTGGCCAGACGAACCGCCGCATCGGGCGTGATCGCGAAGACGAGGTTGTCCAGCGGCTGCTTGCCGCCCCAATACTGCTCGAACGCCTTGTAGCGGATGACGGCGTCCTTCTGGTAGGCGACGAACTGGAAGGGACCGGTGCCGACCGGAACCTGGTCCAGCTTCTCCGGCGTGCCCTTCTTCAGCAGCATCGCGCCATATTCGGCCGACATGATCGGGGCGAACGGCATGGCGAGGTTGGCCAGGAACGGCGCCTCGACCGCGTTCAGCGTGAACTTGACCGTCAGGTCGTCAACCTTCTCGATCGACTTCAACAGCTTGGGCATCGCCATGTCGTTGAAGTAATCGTAGGCGCCGCCCGAGATCTTGTGGAAGGGATGATCCGGCTTCCACTGGCGCTCGAACGAGAAGATCACGTCGTCGGCGTTGGCATCGCGGGTCGGCTTGAAATCGCCGACGCTGTGCCACTTGGCACCGGCCCGCAGCTTGAAGGTGTAGACCAGCCCGTCGTCGGAAATGGTCCAGGATTCCGCCAGGCCGGGGACGACCTTGGTCCCGCCATGCTCGAACTGGACGAGGTTGTTGTAGACCGGGAGGGCAACGTCGAAGCTGGTGCCGGTCGTGTTCAACATGGGGTTGAAGTTTTCGGGGCTACCCTCGGAGCAATAAACAAGGGTCTTCGCCGCCTGGGCCGGCGCCGACAACGCCAGCGCCGCGGCCATACCAAGCCCGGCACCCAGCAGGATGCGCTTCATTCGTCTTGCCTCCCGATTCCGATTGGAGCGTATGGAAATTTGCCAGAACGCCTTTGGAAATAGCGTCGCCATTTGGCGCGTGCCCAAGGCGCCTGTCAACGCCTACATGCATACGTGGCTATACCGTGGCGCAGGGCACAATTCGTGGCGCCAATACGTCCGTATGGATACATTTTTGCCCCCAAAAACGAAACAGTTGCAAAGCCAACCATCCGGTTGACCGAACCGGCAGCTTTCTGCCCCGGCGAATCAGGCTTTCCGGGTGTGCAGCCGGGGAAATGCGCGCAGCCGATGGAGGCGGTCGGCTGCCATGCGCACCCGCCGTGAAGTCCGGCGGCACGCCCCATGCTAGGCTGGGTTGCGCCCGTTATGAAACCATTTTTCGGATACCGGTCCGGCATGTCCTTTCCGCCTCTGCCGTCCTTCCTGCGGTCTGGACCGCTGGCCGCATACAGCCTCTACATCGTCGGGTCCGCGCTGCTGGCCTCCAACCCGGTGGTCGGGCGGGCGGCGGCGCATGTGGTGCCGCCGGTCGGTCTGGCCTTCTGGCGCTGGCTGGTCGCCTTCCTGATCGTTCTGCCCTTCGCCCTGCCCGGCCTTCTGGCCCACCGCCACCAGTTGAAGGCGCAATGGCGGCGTTACCTGCTGCTGGGTGTGCTCGGCCAGGGTATTTCGGGCGCCATCGTCTATTACGGGCTGGAACGGACCAGCGCCACCAACGCCAGCCTGATCTACGCCACCAGCCCGGCGATGATCCTGGCTCTGGCCGCGGTCTGGCTTGGCGACGCCATCCGTCCACGGCAGATTCTCGGCATCTTGCTGGCGATGGCCGGTGTTCTGGTGATCCTGACCCGCGGCGATCTGGAGGCCTTGCGGCACCTGTCCTTCAATGGCGGCGACCTGCTGGTGCTGACCGGTGCGGTGTCCTGGTCGGTCTACACCATCCTCCTGCGGCAATCGGGCACACCCCTGCCGGTGCTCACCGCCTTCGCCGCCAATGCGCTGGCCGGCGTGCTGGTGCTGGCGCCCTTCTATGCCTGGGAGACGGTGGCGGTGCGGCCGGTCCCCGTCTCCGTCCCCACCGTCCTGTCGATCGTCGCCGTGGCGCTGTTCGCCTCGGTGCTGGCTCTGCTGGCCTATCAGAAGACCATCGTGATGATGGGCGCGGCGCGCGCCTCCACCGCGCTGTACGTGTCGCCGCTGTGGGCGGCGCTGGCGTCCTGGGTGATGCTGTCCGAGCCGTTGCAGAGCTTCCATCTGATGGGTGTGCTCCTGGTGCTGCCCGGCGTGATGCTCGCCACCCTGCAAGCCCGCAAGCCGGCGGCGGAACCGGTGGGCAAGGCGGCCTGAGCGCTATCGCCAACCGGTATCGCCAACCGGTATCGCTTGATCGGCAAGGGCCACCCTCCCATCTTGGCCGGACCTTCGCCACCCGCACCCGTCCGGCCATGACCGATACCGCACCCACCCCCTTGCTGCTCTGTGCCGACGATTACGGGCTGGCGCCCGGCGTCAACACCGCCATCCGCGACCTGATCGCCCGGGGACGCCTGACCGCCACCTCGGTCATGAGCCTCTGCCCGCACTGGCGCAGCGGGGCGGACGCGTTGCGCGAGCTGAAGGGCAAGGCCGATGTCGGGCTGCATTTCACCCTGACCGACCAGCCGCCGCTGGGGCCGATGCCGACGCTGGCGCCGGACGGACGGCTGCCGCCGCTGGGCCGGCTGATGGGCTGGGCCTATCGCGGGAGGCTGAACAGCCCGGCGGCACGGGCGGAAATCCGCGACGAACTGTCGCGCCAGATCGCCGCCTTCACCGACGCCTGGGGCGGGCCGCCCGACTATATCGACGGCCACCAGCACATCCATCAGCTGCCGGTCATCCGCGATGCGGTGGCGGAGGCGCTGGCCAGCTTGCCCGGAGCCTATGTCCGCCTGTGCGGCGAGCCGGTGGCGGCGGTGCTGCGCCGGGGGATCGCGGTGCCGAAGACGCTGCTGATCGGCGGGCTGGGCGGCGGGTTGCGGCGCAGGGTGAGGGCGCGCGGCATCCCGGCCAACGACCGCTTCGCCGGGGTCTACGACTTCGCCGGCAACCGGCCCTTCGCCGACCTGATGCCGCGCTTCCTCGATGGGATCGGCGACGGGATCGGCGGCCGCACCCTGGTGATGGTGCATCCCGGCCTGCCCGACGAGGAGCTGCGCCGCGTCGACACGCTGGTCGAGCCGCGGCGCGCCGAATACGATTATCTGCGCGGGCCGGAGTTTTCAGACCTCCTGGCGGCACGCAACATCCGGCTGACCCGCTTCGCCGGCTTTCCCCGGTAGGGGCGGCTATTCCGCCTCGTCCGGCTGCCAGGCGCGGCGGCGCAGCTTGAAGCGCTGGACCTTGCCGGTTTCCGTCCGCGGCAGGGCGTCGAGGAACTCCACCGCGCGCGGGTACTTGTAGGGCGCGATGTGGTCCTTGACGAAGCTTTGCAGCTCCTCCGCCAGACGCTCGTCGGGACGGACATCGTCGCGCAGGACGACGAAGGCCTTGGGTATGGTGCCGCGCACCGGATCGGGCGCGGCGATCACCGCGCATTCCTGCACCGCATCGTGGCTCAGCAGGATGTTCTCGACCTCCAGGCCGGAGATCTTGTAGCCGGCGGAGACGATCAGGTCGTCGGTGCGGGCGTGATACCAGAAGAAACCGTCCTCATCGACGTGGAAGGCGTCGCCGGTCAGGTTCCAGCCCTGCTGGACATAGCTTTCCTGCCGCGGGTCGTCGAGATAGAGGCAGCCGGTCGCCCCGCGCACCGCCAGCCGGCCGACCTGGCCGGGGGGAAGCCGGCGGAACTGGTCGTCGACCACCATCGCCTCGTAGCCCGGCACCGGCTTGCCGGTGGAGCCCGGCCGCACATTGCCGGGCACGGCGTGCAGCACGGCGTTCAGCAGTTCGGTGGTGCCCAGGCTGTCGAGGATCTCCAGCCCGGTGGCGTCGCGCCAGCCTTCGAAGGTCTGCTGCGGCAGCGGCTCTCCGGCCGAGATGCACAGGCGCAGGCCGGACAGCCCCTTCGCCAGCGCCGGATCGGCGGCCATGCGGCCGATCATGCCGCGATAGACGGTCGGCACGGTGAACATCACCGTCGCCTTGTGGCGGGTGGCGGCCTCGATCAGCCGGTCGGCGGTCCCGCGCTCCAGCAGGATCACCGAGGCGCCGATGCGCAGCGGGAACAGCAGCAGCCCGCCCAGCCCGTAGGCGAAGGCCAGCGTCGGCGACCCGCAGAAGACATCGTCGGCCGTCGTCCCCAGCACGGAGCGCGGCGACAGGTCGGAAATCGCCAGGAGATGGCGGTGCAGGTGGGCGGCGGCCTTCGGCGTGCCCGTGGTGCCGGAGGTGAAGGCGATCAGCGCCACATCGTCCTGCGCCGTGTCGGCGGCCTCGAAGCCCGGCGGCTTGGTGGCGATGCGGTGCTCCAGCTCGCCGTCGCGGAAGCCGACGATGCGCAGCGACGGCAGCGCCGCCTCCTCCAGATCGTCGAGGAAATGCGTGTCGCACAGCGCCATGTCGATGGAGGCGCGCTTCAGCACGTCGGCCAGCTCGGGCGCGCGCAGCAGCGGCATGGTCGGCACCAGCACCCCGCCGGACTTGATCACCGCCAGCCAGCAGGCGGCCAGCATCGGCGTGTTGGGGCCGCGCAGCAGGACACGGTTGCCGGTGACCAGCCCGTAATCCTCGGTCAGGACGCGGGCGATGCGGTCGACGGTGTCGCGCATCCGGCCATAGCTCCAGACCTCGCCGTCGCCGCCGATCAGGCAGGGGCGTCCGTCCCAGCCGCGCTCCCGCCAGCCGTCGATCAGCGTGGCGACGGCGTTGAGGCGCTGGGGATACTGGAGTTCGGGACGGTCGAGAATCAGGTCGGGACGCTGCGACGGTGCCGGCAGCCGGTCACGGGTGAAGCTGTCCAGATGTCCGGATGGCGTCATGCGCTGCGTCGCCTCCCCCCGTTGCAGGACGGGAAGAGCGGGGCCGGCGTGATCGGTGGGCGGACCCGGCCGCCACACGCGCGGTTCAGACACGGCCATGCCGTCGGCCGGCGCGAATGCGCATCCCTTCATGGGCAATGCTCCATCTCCCCCCGCAGAGGACGCATGAACACGCCTCCGTCTTATCTTTTATGATCCGACTATAGTGCCAGGGGAGGCAACTGAGCCATGCAACGAACGAATGGTGGATGCACCATCAATCGCCATTCGTGCCGGGACAAGTGACTGAAAACGCCTGTTTTTCGTTGGTAAGACGCATAATCCGGAACGAAAGTACGGGTCGGCGTACCGATGGTCAGCCGTTCTGCAGGTAAAGGTCGATCTCGTTCTGCTCCATCACATGGGCGGTGCCGTGGATGATGCCGTTGGCGATCTGGATGATGCGGTGGATCATCGCGACCGAGGTCTGGCAATCCATCCGCAGCTTGTCGGGATCGCCGCTGTCGATGTCGGTGCCGATCCGTTCCAGCGTGTGGGCGATCACCTGATGGGCCTGGGCGATGGTGTCCTCGAAGGGACGGAGGAACTTGGACGGCACATGGCCATAGGCCTCGATCGCCAGCTCCTTGTCGGAGAAGCCGCTGTCGCGGAAATGCTCGGCATAGCTCTTGGGCTGCCAGATGCGGCATTCCTCCAGCATGTCCGGCATGTCCGGGATCATCTCGATCAGCATCACGATTTCGTTGAAGTGATTGAGATAGTCGGTCGCCAGCAGCGTCTTCTCGGAGATGTTCGTGCCGCGCACGCGCTCCCGCCACCGGGCGAAGTCCGCCAGTTCATCCGGAGGAATGCCATCCATCAGGGACCGATCCAACTCTTGGTCTTCCATGCACAAACCCGGACCCGATGCGGCAGCCCACGCGATACGCCCGGCCGGCACAGGTCCGCCGGCCCTGAAACGGTGGGTGCGTCCAAAGACGCCATATCCCAACCGTGTGCCGATGTCCTTAACGTTGGATTAAACGCGTTGCAAGTGCCGCCTTGTGAAAGTCCCCGATTGACGGAAGCGACGCGGCGACATGGCCGTTATCTTGGCAGATAAAAGTTCGCCGCCGGCGCCATCCGCGTGATGTCGCGGCGGCGCCCGGCGGCGATTAGGATTGGCGGTTCAGGGAGGAATCACACCATGCCGGTTCCAACACCGCTGCCAAGGGTTGGTTCCCCAGCAGGAAGGTCGGTGTTCCGGAAGGCTGCATCGGCGGAAAAGAAAAACGCGCCGGCCTGGGGGTTGGCCGGCGCGCACGAGGATCGGGAACACTCGCCTCGCCCTCGCACGGCACCGATAAAGACCGACGCCGGAGGGCAAAGTCAGAGTAGCCTTGTAAGCCTTTCAGAACGGTTAAACCTGCCCCTCCGGCATCCCCTATGCGATGACGGTCATAGGCCGGCCGCAAGCCTCGACGCCCCCGATCCGGCCTTGCTTCATATTATGCATAATGAGTAATCCGTTGTCGGTATCTCGAATAAATCTTTCGGGTTCACTCCCGTTAGGCCGCGGACTGCGCCATATGAACTCCACCGCTGCAGCTCGGGATGAGTCAGTCTGCTGATCGAAGCAGCGGCGATGGCGTCGTGATCTTCGGCGGAGCAGCCCCGGGCGGTTTCGTCGTCGGATTTCGCCGCCGGACAGCGGACCGGGAACACGCGCCCGGGAGAAATCGAGTTGCACCAGCCGTTTCCGGGGCTCCGGAAACGGCACATCGGGTGGATGCCAGGAACACGCGCCGCAGAAAGGCACGGGGAGAGAGATGGAGCAGTACACCGGTCACTTCATGCAGCATTTGCCCTACCTGCGCCGCTACGCCCGCGCGCTGACCGGGACGAACGGGCGGGGGGACGCCTTGGTGACCCGCACCCTGGAATGGTATCTGGAGGCGGACGAGGCGGAGAACGGCCGTAACGACGACACGTCGCGCGGCCTGCTCTACCGCCATTTGAACAAACTGCAGGACGAGGAGGGTTCGCCCCCGGCCGTGGCGCCCTACCACCCGGTCGAATCGGCGTTGATGACGCTGGAGGAGACCGACCGGCGGCTCTACCTGCTGGTCAACCTGGAGGATCTGCCGGTCGGCGAGGCCGCCGCGGTCCTGGGCATCGCCCCGGAAGATGCGGTGGAACGGCTGACCCACGCCCGCGAACGCGTCCGTGCCCGGCTGACCGCCACCATCCTGATCGTCGAGGACGACGCCATCATCGCCTACGATCTGGCGGAGACGGTGCGCGGCATGGGGCATATCGTCTGCGGCAACGCCGCGACGATGGACGAGGCGCTGTCGCTGGCGGCCGAACACCGCCCCACCCTGGCCCTGATGGACATCAGGCTGGCCGACGGCGACAACGGGCTGGAAGTGGCCCGCGAGCTGCGCGCCCGCCGCTTCCTGCCGGTGATCTTCGTCACCGCCTTCCCGGACGATCTGGCCAAGCACGGGCTGGAGCATCTGGGCCCGGTGATTCCGAAGCCCTTCACCCGCGACCAGATCGAACAGGCGATCACGCGCGCCGTGTTCATGCCGCAGCCGGAAGATGCCCGCGAGACGGCGCAGCCCCACTGAGGGGCTGCGCTGCTTCACCCGGGAGGTTTTAGCGGAAGACCACCGTCTTGTTGCCGTTCAGCAGAACGCGATGCTCCACGTGGTAGCGGACGGCACGGGCAAGCACGATGTTCTCGATGTCACGCCCGATGGCCACCAGGTCGTCGGGCGTCATCGTATGGTCGACACGCTCCGCCTCCTGCTCGATGATCGGACCTTCGTCGAGGTTGGAGGTGACATAGTGCGCCGTGGCGCCGATCAGCTTCACCCCACGGGCGTGGGCCTGATGGTAGGGCTTGGCGCCCTTGAAGCTGGGCAGGAAGCTGTGGTGGATGTTGATCACCCGGCCGGCCATCCGCTCGCACAGGGCACCCGACAGCACCTGCATGTAGCGGGCGAGCACCACGAGGTCGACCTTCTCCTCCTCGACGATCTCCAGCAGGCGGGCTTCCTGCTGCGCCTTGTTGTCGGAGCCGACCGGCAGATGGTGGAACGGGATGTTGTGCCACGCCGCCAGCTGATAGAAATCGCGGTGGTTGGAAACGATGGCGGGGATCTCGATCGGCAGATAGCCGGTGCGGTAGCGGTACAGCAGGTCGTTCAGGCAGTGGCCGAACTTCGACACCATGATCAGCACGCGCGGGCGGCGGCGGGCGTCGTGGATCTTCCAGGTCATGCCGAAGCGCTCCGCCACCTGGGCGGCGAAGTCGGCCTCCAGCTGCGCCTTGCCGGGCCCGGCCGGGTTGCCGTTGAAGCTGACGCGCATGAAGAACAGGCCGGAGATGCGGTCTCCGAACTGTGCGCTGTCGATGATGTTGCAGCTCCGCTCCGCCAGGAAGCCGGACACCGCGAAGACGATGCCGACCGTGTCGGGGCAGGAAACGGTGAGGATATAGTCGGAGCCGGTCTCAGACATCGCGCGTCCACCATGGCGTACAGCAAGAAAAGGGGGAAGCTTCCCTAGCACGAACGCCGCGATGTTGCACCCGCTTCATGAGCGGTTGTGCACATGGCTGTGCCGTCAAGCGCGTGTGCCCCCGATGCCGGGCGGTCCACGCCGCTCTGGAATCGCCGGACCGGCGGTGCGACAATCGGCAAAGGCGGCCGGGCCCGGCCGGCGAAGGAGGACGGGGTCGATCATGGCATCCGGCGGCAAGATCATCGGCGAGTACACCAAGGGCAAGGTCGACAAGCTGATGACGGCGGACGCCGCCGACAGCAGCCGCAGCCAGCGCATCCGCCATTTCCTGGAAAACATGGATGCCGCGATCCTGGAGGCGAACTGCGAGGTGATCGGGCGCGAATTGCCCAACCTGAACCGCGATTCCTTCCTGCGCATGGCGGTTCGGGTGGCGGAACTGCGCGCCGACTATATCCGTGCCGGCCTGAAGATGTCGGAATCCCGGCACCCGGATGCCGCCGCCGTCGCGGACCTCGCCCGGCTGCGCGCGGCCTACGAGCAGATGCTGGCGGTTTACGAGGCCGCCGAACGGGTGATCGAGCGCGGATACGCCAAGCTGGGGTAAGGCGCCGGGACGTCGCTCGTCACCTGGAAACAAAGCCGGACACAAAAATCCCCTTCCCCGCGATCCAGCGGAGAAGGGGGCGCGACCGATAGGCCGCAAAAATCCAGTCGCAGAAACTCAGTGGCGACCCACCCGAAAGACACCGGTCGGCCAAAGCCGACGGCCGGCATCAAACGTCGTGGAAATGCTCCAACTCACGACGCAGGCTGGTGGCCTCCTGTCGCAGACCGACGATCCGGCGGACGTCAGGACTCTGCTGCTGCTCTTCGCGTTCGAGCTTGTCCTCGATATCGCGCTGCTCTTGCCGGATGATGTTGAACAGGGCTTTCCTCAACATCGACACCTCCCGAGCTGATCGCTAAAATTTTAGCGCTTTTTCAATTCGCCTTCAAGCAACCAATCACCTCTGTCGAATCCTTGGCGTGTCAAGTCTGCCCTGGTTACCGAATGCCCACAAATATTCAGAAACGGTAATCTGGCCGGCCTTGACAATACTTTTGCGCCGCCGCATTGGTTAACGATTCAGGCTAGATGAACGGACGGCTCGGCCTGGCGCCGACACTCTCCCTCCTTTGCAGCACGGTATTTTTGGCCATGGATCGACGACAGCTGCTTGGACTTGGGCTCAGCAAGCTTTGGTTAACCGCGTTCGGCGCCGCCGGTCTGGCGCTGGTCCAGCCTTTCGGTTCGGGCGGCGCCCAGGCGGCGGCCCGGCGGCCCGACCGCAAGCCGGCCGGCGGCACTTCGTCGCGGTCGCGGCTGGTGATGCTCGATCCCGGCCATGGCGGCAACGACCCCGGCGCCATCGGCACCCGCGGCACCTTCGAGAAGGAGGTGACGCTGGACATCGCCCGCGAGGTGGCCCGCATCCTGGCCGAACGGCATGGCGTCGCCGTCCGGCTGACGCGGCGCGACGACCGCTTCCTGGCGCTGGACGACCGGGTGGCGCTGACGCGCGAGGCCGGGGCCGACCTGTTCGTGTCGATCCACGCCGACAGCGCCCCCAATGCCGATGCCCGTGGCCTGTCCGCCTACATCCTGTCGGAAAAGGCATCGGACTCCTTCGCCTCCCGCCTCGCCCAGCAGGAAAACCAGGCCGACCGCTTCGGCAAGCCGGGGTCGGTCGGCGGCGGCCGGATCGTCAAGGACATCCTGATGGACCTGACGGCGCGCCACACCCGCCACGCCTCGCTGGCCGCCCGCCAGATTCTGGTGGAGGGGGCGGGCAAGGAGTTGCGCCTGCTCGAAAACCCGATGCGCGCGGCCAATTTCGCGGTGCTGAAGGCGCCGGACGTGCCGTCGGTGCTGGTGGAAACCGGTTTCCTGTCGAACCCCAGGGACGAGGAAATCCTGCGCGACGCGACCGCCCGGCGGGTGGTTTCCCGCGTCCTGGCCCGTGAAATCGCCGGCGTGCTTTCCAGCCCAGCTTTCGCCTGATTTCACACCGAAACTGCAGCGGGCGCTGCGGCTGATTTTCCGCCGCGGCCGTTCCTTCGCACTCGCAGCGACTGCAACATCCGTGCATCACATCGGGACAAAGTGACGATGACTGGTGAAAGCCTCGAATTTCCCCATTGCAAAGACCGTTCCGCCGTGACTTTTTCCGGCCGCGCACCGATTCCGCCCGGCGCTGGCCATGCAGGCGAAAGGAGGCACACTGTGACGGGTTCGAGCCGCCTTTGGACAGTCTTCGCACTCGCCTGCGCCGCCGGTGTCTCGCTGGCCGGCTGCGGGCCGCTGGTGCTGGGCGCCGCGGGCGGAACCGCCGTGGTGGCGACGCAGGAACGCGGTTTCGGCGGCTTCGTCAGCGACACCGAAATCCGTGCCCGCATCAATTCGCTGTGGCTTCAGCATTCCATCGACCTGACCAACCGCATCGGGCTGACCGTCGATCAGGGCCGTGTCCTGCTGACCGGGCGTGCCGCCGACGCGCAGATGCGGCTCGACGCGGTGCGCCTCGCCTGGCAGGCGCAGGGCGTCAAGGAGGTCATCAACGAAATCCAGATCGACAACGGGTCCAGCATCATGGACACCGCGCGCGACACCTGGATTTCGACCCAGATCCGCAGCCGCATCACCTTCGATGTGGATATTCATAGCCAGAACTACAGCATCGATACCGTCGATGGCGTTGTCTATCTGATGGGGGTCGCCAGTTCACAGGAAGAGCTGGACCGTGCGCTCCAGCACGCCCGTTCGGTGCCCAACGTCCAACGCGTCGTCAGCTACGTCCGTCTGCTCCCGAACCCAAACATCCAGGGTTGAACCCCGACCGCCATGGCCTCCGCCCTATCCCGTGTCCTCGCCGTTCTCCGCACCGCCGCCGTCGCCGCAGCCCTGAGCCTGCCGGCGGCGTTCGCGGCCGGTCCCGCTCCGGCGCAGGACACGGCGGTACAGGCTGTACAGGACATGGCCGCGCAGCAGGATGGGGCTAAGCAGGCCGTGCTGGCGCAGGACCAGGACGGCGGCGGGGCGGACAACCCGGCCGCCGGCACCCCCGGCCCGGCCAACCGCCTGTTCGTCCAGGCGTTGCAGCTGATCCGGCAGGCCGACAACACCTATGATGTCGCCGAGGAGGGCCGCCTGCTGAAGGAGGCGGACAAGCTGTTCAACGACATCGTCACGAAATACCCCGACAGCCCGCTGGCGGTGCAGCTCGTCACCAACCAGTTCGTCGGCGACTTCGATTTCTACGAATTCCGCTCGCGCATCCGCGCGCTGGTCTGCAACGACCAGCTCAACAGCCTGTGCTTCCTCCACCGCATCGGCGAGATGCTGCCGCCGGTGGAGACGCCGATCAACGCGGCGCGCTGGGACTGGCTGTCGCTGGCCGTCGCCTATCAGCAGCTGGGCGATACCGGCCGCGCCAAGGAGATCATGGCGCCCTTCGTCAGCGCGGTCCGCCGCGGCGGCGTCGCCGACAGCTCCGGCCAGGATCTGTTCGTCGCCCGCGCCCTGTCGCTGATGGGCCAGACGCCGCTGGCGCTCGACATCACCCGGCAGATCAACGACTGCTCGACCCGCATCTACAACCTCGCCGACATCGCCAAGGCGGCGGCATGGCGCGGCGACAGCGGCCTGACCAACGCGCTGGCCGACGAGACCAAGAGCTATGCCTCCAGCCACAATTGCGCCTGGGAGCTGGGGCTGGTCGCCCAGACCCTGCTGCGCGCCGGCAAGGAGGCACAGGCCCGCACCCTGTTCCTGAACACGGTCGAGACGCAGTTCTCCAAGTTCAAGGAAACCCGCGGCGACTGCTGTCCGCCGGAGCTGGCGGTGGCGGCGGCCGACATCGGCGAGCCGAAGCTGGCGCTGGGCCTGCTCAGCACCGTGCAGGACGAGAATCCCTGGACGATCCCGGCGGTGCTGGGGCGGCTGGCCAAGCGCGGCGAGGCGGGCATGGCGGTCGCCTATGCCGAGCAGGTGGCGGATATCGACACCCGCGGCGAAGCCTTTGCCGAGCTGGTCGAAGCGGCGATGAAGCGCGGCGAGCCGGCCGTCGCCAACGATCTGATGAACCGCCTGAACAAGCTGACCGACGAGGCCGCCGGCCGCCGCCCCGGCCTGCTGGCGCAGCGGGCCAAGGCGGAGAAGGTCTTCTACAACGACGACCGCTGGCGCCGGACCTTCCAGCTGGCGATCAACGCGGCGGAGAAGGCCAGCAACTTCGTCCGCCGCGACATCGGCGCCCCGCTGCTGGCAGCCCTGGTCCGGATCGAGACCGGGCTGCCCATGCTGGATTGACCCGAAGAGGGTCTCGGTTCACCCCACCGCCAGCACCAGCTTGCCGACATGCTGGTTGCTCTCCATCAGCCGGTGGGCGTCGGCGGCGTTGCCAAGCGGGAAGACCTCGTGGACGACGGGCTTGACCGTGCCGGCGGCCACCAGCGGCCAGACGCGGGCCTTCAACTGCTCGGCCACCGCCTGCTTGTAGGCGACCGGGCGCGCCCGCAGGGTCGAGCCGGTCAGCACCAGCCGCTTGGTCATGACGGGGAAGAAATTCACGTTGGCCGTCGCCCCGCGGACAAAGCCGATGCAGACATAGCGGCCCTCGACCGCCAGCGCGTCGATGCTGCGGGCGACGTAATCGCCGCCGACGATGTCCAGCACCACATTGACGCCGGCACCGCCGGTCGCCTCCTTGACCACCGCGACGAAATCCTCCTCGGCATAGTCGATGGCGCGTTCCGCACCCAGCCGGACGCAGGCGCCGCATTTCTCGGCGCCGCGGGCGGTGGCGAAGACCCGCGCGCCGAAGGCCGCGCCCAGCTGGATCGCGGTGGTGCCGATACCGGACGTGCCGCCATGGACCAGCAGCGCCTCGCCGGGCCGGAGCGCGCCGCGCTCGAACACGTTCGACCAGACGGTGAAGAAGGTCTCCGGCAGGGCCGCCGCCTCGGCCATCGACAGGCCGTCGGGGATCGGCAGGCATTGCGCCGCCGGCACCACGCAGAACTCGGCATAGCCGCCGCCGGCGAGCAGGGCGCAGACCGGATCGCCGACGCGCCAGCCCTCCACCCCCTCGCCCAGCGCATCGACAATGCCGGCGACCTCCAGGCCGGGGATGTCGGTGATGCCCGGCGGCGGGTTGTACTTGCCGAGCCGCTGGAGCACGTCCGGCCGGTTGACGCCGGCGGCCTGGACGGCGATGCGGATCTCGCCGGGCGCCGGATCGGGAACCGGGCGGCGCGCCGGGACCAGCACCTCCGGCTTGCCGGGCTGGCTCACCTCGATTGCCGTCATCTGTCTGGAGTCTGCCATTCGGATCACTCCTCTGCCCTGTTCTGGTGATAGGTCCGGGGGCACTGTGTCGTCGCGGCGGACGGCCAGTCCACGCGGCGATGGATCCGATTTCGTCCTGCGGAAAAGATAAAAAAATGGCCGTGCTGCACACAGCACGGCCAGTCTCCGAGAGAAGCGCGAACATGCAAAACAACACATCCGCCCGATGAGAAAGGAACGCCTTTCCCGAGACAGACAATCGCACGGGACACGCCGATTTTCCCGAGAAAAATGACGCTTTTCCATTCCGTGGAAACGGTTCTTTTCTCAAGAAAAAGGGCCGCATCCTGAAAGGAATGCGGCCCTGAGTGCGCCAGGGAGGAATGCCAACGTGCACCACCTGCCGTCAGCTCTTGGCGTTCTCTTGCTCTAGGCGTCCGTTTGTCCGCGTCAGGGACGGGTCAGTTGGGAACCGGCACGCGGCCGCCCAGCTCCTGCGTCACCGCGGCGGCGGCGCGCTTGACCATCTCGCCGAGCGCGCGCAGCCGCGCGTCCTCGATGCGCCGGCTGGAGCCGGACAGCGACAGGGCGCCCATCACACGGGAATTCTCGTCGAAGATCGGCGCGGCGACACAGCGCAGGCCGGACACCCGCTCCTCCTGGTCCAGGGCATAGCCGCGGGTACGGACCAGCGTCAGGTCACGGTACAGCGCCGGCAGCGACGACAGGGTGCTGCGGGTGAACTGGCGCATGCCGCGCTGGGTGACGATGGTCTGCACCTTGGTTTCCGGCATGCCCGCCAGCAGCGCCTTGCCGACGGCGGAGCAGTGCAGCAGCGTGCGGTCGGTCTGCGGAACCGCGACCTGGGCGGCGCGGGGACCGCCGACGCGGGCCAGATAGAGCGCCTCGCCATTTTCCTCGACCGCCAGATTGACGATCTCGCTGCTCTCCTCCATCAGGCGGCGCATGCGGGGACGGGCGACGTCGACCAGATTGCGGGTCTTCAGGAAATTGGCGCCGGTCATGTAGGCCTGCACGCCGACCACCCAGCCGCGCGCGCTCTGGTCGAAGCGCACATAGCGCTCGTACTGCAGGGTCGTCAGCAGGCGATGGGTGGTGGAGGGCGACAGGTTCGCGGCTTCCGACAGCTCGGTCAGCGTCATCGGCCCGTCGTTGGAGCCGAGGATCGTCAGGATGTTCAACGCGCGGCACAGCGACTGGACCACCTGGCCGCGCTCGGCCTTGGCCTCCTTGCCGTTGTCGTTCTTGACCCGCGGCGTCTCGATGATCGCGGTCTTGATGATGGCCGCGGCGCCCTCGCTGGGGTCGTCGTGGATGATGCGGCGGGCCAGGATGCTGTTTTGGGCTTGCGCTTTCATGTCCCATCTCCCTCGGGGTCCGGCGCGTTGGTTGCGCCTGTCTGTTGCGGCTGATGGCGTGAGTGACAGAAGGCTTGGCTAAGGCCGCGGGACCGTCGCGGACGGCGGTCCCGCGGGGGAACGGTCAACCTTTGAAGCCGGTCAACCTTTAAAGATCGACTGCATGGTGGAGCCCAGGCTGGCGGGGCTGTCGGCGACGGCGATGCCGACCGACTTCATGAAGTCGATCTTGAAGTCGGCGGTGTCGTTGCCGCCGGAGATCACCGCACCGGCATGGCCCATGCGGCG
>Ga0206116_1000649_pt1 | contig 30107 bp, 26 predicted proteins | sample 3A1Ametagenome_FD_178000 | JGI IMG/M metagenome (GOLD analysis project Ga0206116, IMG submission 178000) | Enriched microbial communities from leaf-cutter ant dump, University of Wisconsin, Madison, United States - 3A1A | ecosystem: Environmental > Terrestrial > Nest > Insects nest > Nest dump...
GTCATCCAGAGTTACTTTTGCATCTACAGCAATGATTTTGTCATCAGAAGTTTTCAAAACAGGATTGATCTCAAAAAGAGAAGCATCAATTCCTATATACGCATTATATAATGACGTGATGAATTTTGTAAATTCCTTAAAAGCATTACCCGAAAGACCTAGATTGAAAGCGATTTTTCTAGCCTGGAAAGGCTGAAGACCATAAGCTGCATCAATCACTTCTTTGTGGATCAGGTGCGGAGTTACTTCAGCAACATGCTCGATATCCATACCACCTTCGGTCGAATATACTACTGTATTTTTTCCAAGAGCTCTGTCCAGAAGAATAGAAACATAAAATTCTTTAGTTTCAGATTCTCCAGGATAATATACATCTTCAGCTATCAAAACAGAGTTTACTTTTTTACCTTCAGCAGAAGTTTGTGGAGTTACCAACTGCATTCCGATAATGTTGCCGGCATTTTCTTTAAGTTTGTCCATATTCGGAGAGAACTTAACACCGCCACCTTTACCACGTCCGCCAGCGTGGATCTGAGCTTTTACAACCCATCCCTGAGCGCCTGTTTCAGCAGTTAGTTTTTCAGCAGCAGCTACAGCTTCATCTACGTTGTTTGCAACGAAACCACGTTGGATAGCCACTCCATACTTTGATAAAATCTCTTTTGATTGATACTCGTGAAGATTCATATTATTTTTATTATTTTATTTTAAAATTTAAAGGTTGACAAATTTAATAAAAAGACACGGAAGTTCAAGTTTATTGACCTAAAATTTAAACCTCAGCTGACTTGATTTTTAACATATCTATTAAATCACCCTATTATTCTCATAATTTTTCACACGGTGAGCTAATGAATATAATTCTCAGAACTATAAAACAGCTCTTAAGTCTGTAAAATTATGTTCCTAAAACTCTCCTGTCGATTTCATTTTTATTGATTCAAAAGAAACTTCAAAGGTTTTGAAAGTCTTTTTGCCCATGCATCCTCACTATGATTTTCACCCGGAAAATATAACGTTTTCCAGTTCTTTTCAGAATAACCGTGTTTTTTCATGATTGCATCTGCTTTTTTCTGAATTTCGGGATACAGCGCATCCAGTGTCTGATCTCCGCAGTCGAAATAAATTTTATGAGTCTTTGGATCGGGCAAATTTTTCTGCAAATAATTTAAGACAGTTTCCGGAAAAGGGTTATTTTCCAAAGTAAAAGTTCCCGGCCAATGTGTGGACAGACAAGCCGCTCCGCCAAAAATTGCCGGATATTCGCAGATCGCGTACATAGAGATCAAACCACCCATACTGCTTCCTGCAACAAAAGTATGGGATCTGTCTTTAAATGTCGAATATTTTTTATCAATTAAAGGCTTCAGTTCTTTTACTAAAAATTTCAAATAATTATCAGAGTTCGGCGAAAAAGGCTTATCCGATCTTCCTGATTTCTTTAATTGAGCATTCACTGTATCCTTTTCAATTGCAGATAAACTTTCAAAAGGCTTTTGCGGGAAATAATCAAAATGCCGCATCTTAGAATCATTCCAGACTCCTACAACAATAGTATTTTGAATTTTTCCGGATTTGATGAGATCAGAAACAGTATCATCTACATTCCAGGCCTGCTTATTCCATGTGAGATCTGGATCATAAAGCATTTGTCCGTCGTGCATATACAAAACCGAATATTTTTTATCCTTTGAATATCCTTCCGGTAGCCATATATCGATATTTCTCGGTGAGACATACTGTGATTTAAAATCTGATATCCTTTCGATTTTTCCACTGACTACTTTTGGAATCTGGGTCCATGCCAGAACAGAACAAAAGACCGATATTAATAAAAGGAACTTTCTAAGCATGACTTCCCTGCTTAAATTCTGTTTTTAGCAAAATAAAAAATCAGCATTCCCCAGCTTAGAATCATTAATAATCCTCCAAGCGGAGTGATCGGTCCTAAAAACTTGAGGTTGGCTCCCAAATAATCCTGCATGCTTAATCCATAGATACTGAAAGAAAACAGCATCGTCCCGAAAATCATCAGCCAGGAAATCCAGTTTTCTGTTTTGGTCTCAAACTTTAAAATGTAGCCTACAATTAATAGGAAAAATGCAGCATACATTTGATATCTTACTCCTGTTTCAAAACTTTCCAGTCTTTCCACAGACAATATTTTCTTTAAAGCATGTGCTCCGAAAGCTCCCAAAATTACAGAAAGCGTTCCGTAAGCAGCACCAAAGATCAACGTAATTGTTTTCATTTATAATTTAAAATCTTGAATATTAATGATATTGCTCCAATAGCAATGAAAATCCACGCGAATTTTTTATTTTGAGCAAAGCCCGGATTTTTCGTCAGTTTCAGAAAAATTCCGAAAGCCAGCATAAAAGCCGCCACAATAATTCCGAACATTACTGACCTCTCATTCTGTTAAACTCATTGATCACTTCGTGATGACTCACCGTTTTATCTTTGAAATACGTCACAAAATGATGCTTTTCTTCTTCCGTTGCGCCCAGTTGGTTTAAAATATTCAATAAGTGCATTTTCATGTGACCTTTTTGAATTCCTGTGGTTACCAAAGAACGCAATGCTCCAAAATTCTGAGCAAGACCGGAAACCGCCAGAATGCTCATCAATTCCTGGGCAGAAGGCTTTCCAAGCAACGCTAAAGAGAATTTAACCAACGGATGAAGATTTGTCAAACCTCCTACAACACCAACAGAAATCGGAAGATCGATCCAGAATCTGAAAATTCCATTGTCGGTTGTACAGTGCGTTAAAGAAGAATATTTTCCGCTTCTTGCCGCATAAGCGTGCGCGCAGGCTTCCGTAGCCCTAAAATCATTTCCGGTAGCAATAACAACAGCGTCTACTCCGTTCATAATTCCTTTATTGTGAGTGGTAGCGCGGAAAGGTTCAATTTCAGCAATAGTTACCGCCTGCTTGAATTTCCAGGCAAATTCTTCATTGGAAATTCCGCTGTCATCTTTTAAATCTTCAATTTTACAGGAAACCTCAGCTCTTACGATACAATCCGGCGTAAAATTGGAAAGAATATTCATCACGATCTGCAAAGAATTCTTCTCTTCCTGCGAAAAATCTTCGCTTATCGCTACTTCCTGCTTCAATGTTTTCCCGAATTGTTCCAGACAGGAATTGATAAAGTTGGCTCCCATAGAATCTACCGTATCAAAACTAGCTTTCAGCTGATAATAATTTGGCATTTCGGAAGTTTTGTCAACTAATTTTATATCTAAAATTCCGCCACCACGATTTCTCATGTTCGCAGTAATGTCATTTGTAGCCTCAATGAGTTTTTTCTTTAAATTAAAGTTGAAGAAATGGAGCAGTTTATGAGGTTCAACATTAAAAATAAAGTGCGTATGACCTAATTTTTCGTTGTTAATAATCGTTGTTTTAAAACCGCCTTTATCGATCCAGAATTTTGCCGCTTTAGAAGCCGCCGCCACGACAGAACTTTCTTCAACCGCCATTGGAAGTGCGAATAATTTTCCGTCGATCAGGAAATTTGGGGCAATTCCGTAAGGCATGTAGAAATTGGAAATGGTATTTTCAGAAAACTCATCGTGAAGCTTCTGCAAATCAGCATTTTCGTTCCAATATTGGTTTAATATATTTTGATATTCTTCGTTTCCTTCAAGATACTCATTTACGAGCCAGTCTATTTTTCCCTGCTTGGTTAATTTAGAAAAACCTTCTATCGGTTTATGATTCATAGCATACATTTATTGTCCGTAAATATACTAATTTTGCTTTGGAAATATTGTGGATAAGTTTGCTTTAAAAGTTCTGATTTTTCTCAATTTCTGACTTAATTTTGCTAATACCAAACAATGTCTCAAACATAAAATAATATGAACTTCGACCGCATAAAAGAAAAACTCGAAATATTGGCTGATGCAGCTAAATATGACGTTTCGTGTTCTTCCAGCGGTGGAAAACGAAAGAATAATGGTGGACTGGGTGACAGCTCGGCAAGCGGAATCTGTCATACTTATACGGAAGACGGACGATGTGTCTCACTTCTCAAAATTCTTCTGACCAATCATTGCATTTACGATTGCATCTATTGTGTTTCCAGGAAATCCAATGATATCAAACGTGCTGCTTTCACAGTTGAGGAAGTGGTGGATTTAACCATCAGTTTTTACAGACGAAACTACATCGAAGGTCTGTTTCTGAGTTCGGGTATTTTCAAAGATGCAGATACGACGATGGAACGTTTGGTTCGGGTGGCAAAAAAACTGAGAACCGAACATAACTTCAATGGTTATATTCATCTCAAATCGATTCCCGGAGCGAGTGACGATTTGATGAATGAAGCTGCACTTTATGCTGACCGATTATCTGTCAATCTGGAAATCCCGACAGAATCCGGATTGAAATTATTGGCGCCTGATAAAAATCGTGAAGATATGCTTCAGCCGATGCGGATTGTTCAGAAAGGTATTCAGCAATATAAAGACGAGAAAAAAGTCATCAGAAGCGCTCCGAAATTTGCGCCGGCCGGACAATCGACACAGATGATTGTGGGGGCGACCAACGAAAATGATTTGCAAATCATCAAAGTGGCTGACCATTTTTATAAAAATTATGGAATGAAACGGGTTTATTATTCGGGTTATATTCCTGTAACTGTTGATAATCGTTTGCCTGCGATTACAGCGGAAGTTCCTGTTTTACGGGAAAACCGTTTGTACCAGTCAGATTGGCTAATGAGGTTTTATGGTTTCAAAGCGGATGAGATTCTGGATTTCAATATGCCTTTTCTGGATTTGGAAGTTGACCCGAAACTGAGTTGGGCGCTGCGGCATCTCGACCAGTTTCCGGTCAATTTACAAACTGCAGATTATAAAATGATTCTCAGAATCCCGGGAATTGGTGTGAAAACGGCGCAGAAAATTGTGAGTGCAAGACAATTTCAGGTTTTAACTATTGACCATCTAAAAAAACTAGGAGCGGCAGTCAATCGAGCCAGATATTTTATTGATTTCACTTATGGTAATCCATTTCTGAAACATTTAACCGATTTGAATTTGAGAAAATTAATTATCGGTGGCAGTCAGTCTAAGTTTCAGAATCAGTTTTCTCAGCAGTTGACTTTGTTTTAATTTTCCAGATAATCAACTGCAAATTTCACCCAATCTTCCACCGTTTCATCAAGATAAACATCCGGCTGAATTCCAATATTGTCAATAGGATAATTGGGCAATCTGAACGAACGATAAGTCGGCATCAAAAGTTTATAATTGCTACAGCCATAATCAAAAAACATTGCATTGGCATAATCCAAAACTCCTGAAGAAGGAATGCCTAAAAACTTAACTTTTTTACTTTGCTTGGAGTTTAAAAGAAAATTTTCGGCAGCACTTCCTGTATGATTATTGGCTAAAACGACAATCTGAGAAGGACTTTTAGTAGCTGGAGAAACCGAACTGATATTAACTTTGTTTTGATTATAATTAACATATTTCCCAGGATTTGCTTTTAAGATTTCGATTCTTTTTTTGAGGTCAATGATTTCACTTTTATTTTTAATTGAATCCTTTTTTAGACCTTGCATATAATTTTCTGTAGTGCTAATCAAAGTCGGAGAAGCCAGATATTCTACACCAACATTTCGGATAGGATTAGTCACAAGATAAGGCAGGATTTTCTGATAAGCATTATCTGTTCCGCCACCATTATCTCTCACATCAATAATTAGGAATTCCGAATTTTCCAATAGAGTTTTATTTTTTTCAATCATTTTCTCAATCGTATTGACATAGATGTAACTGAAATTACCAAGTTTTATCAACGTTGTTTTTGCTGTCAATTTCTTGATATAAAATCCATTGATTTCATTAATCTTATCTTCAATTTCGTCTTCATTTAGAATGGGTTGAGGAATTTTTTTTGTGAATGCAGATTTGATATCGTCAAAATACAAAAGACTATTGTCTATCATTTTGTAAGTCCCCTTTTGCGAAGAATGGTCTTGCATATAATATTCATAAGTTCCGTCAGCGAATAATCGGAATTTCACTTCATTTGGTTTCCAGAATTTTGGGTCTGCTTTTATAATAAAACCAACAAATTCTTTTTCATTGTGTTTTTTGATGCCAATCTCATAATTGTCATCTTTCCAAATTCCTTCGGAACTATTTTTCTTATTTTGAATTTCTTGTTTGAATTTCTTTAAATCAATTTTAACGGGTTTTTGTATATTTTTAGACAAAAAATTATTAACAGTTTGTGGCGAATAATTTCCATTTGGAAGAACCCAGATATGCCTGTCTTTGAAGAATCCTGTATAGTTTTTTAGTATTTCCAGACAATTATCATCAGTTTTAGATTCAGCGGAAGCTTTTAGCGTATTTTCTTTTACATTATTGTACAATAATTGGTCTTTGGTTTTGACATCAAAGCCGGGATATTCGCTTTCAATTTTTGAAATTATTTTTTGCAAAGTCTTATTACAACTGCATTTAGTTTGTGCACAAGCCAAACCGAAAAATAAAAAAAGCGGGAGAAATAGAAAAACCTTGGTTTTCATTGATGAAATTTTTAAGCAAAAGAAATCATTTCTGAGTTTCAAAAATTGTAAAAATCATTCAATTTTAATCTTTATTATAAATCCAGGTCAAATCTTTTTGATTCACAGAGATTTTCTCCGCTAATTTTTTTGGCGAAAATCCTGAAAACATTTTGAAATCTTTGATGAAGTGCGCTTGGTCATAAAACAGATTCTGATAAGCAACCGTCGTCAAAGAATTTTTGGATTGAGAAAGGTCATTCAACACATTTCGAAATCGTAATGTTTTAAGGTAAGATTTTGGATTTTGTCCCAGATTATTTTTGAAAAGTCGGAACAATGTTGCTTCACTGATTTTAAGACTTTCGAATAGTTCATTGATACTAATCGAATTATTTTGATTAATGAGCATCAAGGCTTCTTTCATTGTATCTGAAACAGAATCATTTAATTTTTTAAGAAGCAGAATTTCCAGTTCATTGGCTCGTTTAGAAAAATCATTTATCTCGAATATTTTTTCTAAAATATTTTTATCCGAAGAGAATATTTCATCAAAAACAGAATCGGAAAACATTAGTTCGTCGTAAGATTCTTTGGTAAATGCTCTTAACGCAGAAGGCTGAAAAATAATACAAATCTGACTAAGCGAAGAATCAATATTGACCTGAAAAGGCTTTTTATGAAAACCATAAAATCGACTTGTAAAAGCTCTTCCAACGTTCACTTCGCACAAATTATTTTGATTGTCGTAAGAAATTTTATTTTCCTTATAAATGGCGAGACAAAGATTGCTGTTGGGAAAAGTGGTGTACGTTAAAAAATCGTGATTGGTCTTTTCGAAGAACAGAAAATACTGAACATAGTTTTTCAGAATCTCATTTTTTGGCTTTATGATTACTGAATTCATTATATGATTTTCTGTTTTAAATATATTCTGTCGTAAATTTGGAAAACTGTTCCAGAATGTAAATTTAATAAACTTTAGCTTCTGATAAAGCTTTGGAAAGACTTTTGACAGATTATAACTACCAAAATCAATAACTAAATGAGAACAAAAAAAGCTTTACGTTACGACGAACAAAAAACAAAAGAAATTGATAGTGCAATCTCAAAATTCTCACAACCATTGATGTCTAACTCAAAATGGATTAAGTTGATTGAGCAGATTGTTGATAATGCCGATGAAATCAAAAAGATTCTCTTCAAAAAAGTTCAGAATGATAAGATTGGAGAATTGTATCTAGATAATGGAAGTATTTTTGAATTTGATTATTGGCAAACAGGCTTTGAAGGAAACAATTCATTTAATGATTGGCTCGAATATCGAGAAATAGAATATCTCATTTTTCCTAAAGTTATTGATTCGAAGACAAATCAAGATTTAAACAGAACTTTTACATTAATAAAAGAAGTCGGCGAGTTTTATTTAGAACTTGATGAGAATGAATTGAAACTTGTTTGTTATAAAATTTAAAATAATTTAGATTCCTCCGGAATGACAAATATTACCTTGAATTTGAACTCTCAAATCCTCAAACTCTCCAACCCAAAAATGACAACACTTCTCTACGACGGCAGTTTCGATGGACTTTTCACAACGATATTCGAAGTTTTCGAATACCGTTATCAGGATGTGGAAATCAGAAACAGAGAAAATTTCCGGCAGGAAAATATGTTTGCGGAGATTCACGAAGTTGCTACCCAACAGGAAAAATCTGAAAGAGTTCTCAACAAATTGGAAAAAAGCATCGGTAAATCCGGTATTAATGATTTGCTGAGAGTTTATCTTTCGGAAGATTCGGAAATGGAACAATTGATTTTTTCTGCCGTTAAACAATCCATTAAATATCCAAACGAAAACATTCTTCAAAATTTTGCCAACGATGATATTCTGAAAATCGCTAAAATCTGCAAATCCGTCAGTCGTGAAAGACACAGGATGACCGCTTTTGTAAGGTTCGAGAAAATGCTGGATGATATTTATTTCGCAAAGATTGACCCGGATTTTAATGTGTTGCCATTGATTCGGAAACATTTCAAAGACCGATATGCAGACCAAAAATGGATGATTTATGACCTGCGAAGACATTACGGATTGTTCTACGATTTGGAAAACTGCGACTTTTTTTATCCCGATGAAAAACTGAATCTCAACTTGTACCAAGAAAAATTCCACGACGAGGAGAAGAGATACCAAACGCTGTGGCAAAGCTATTTTACAAAAACCAACATCAGGGAACGGAAAAATACAAAGCTCCACATCCAGCACGTACCGAAGCGCTACTGGAAATATCTGACCGAGAAATGGTGAATCGGAGATGGCGCCCGCAGCAGGGATAGTAGCGGATATCCTTTTTTGGACACTCCGCTTCGCTCCGTGTCCAAAAAAGATAGGAGTGGATAGCCCGGCCGGCAGATTTTGAATATGGCAAAGCTTTGGGAATCTGACGGGCTGCCCAAAATTTTTAGTACAATTCAAATTCTTAACTTACATCAATGTGTGGGAAATCTCAGCGACCTAAATTTGTATCATAATTAACAACAAAATATTAAAAATTATGGCAACTAAATGGTTATTGGACCCAACACATAGCGAAATCACTTTCAAAGTAAAACACTTGATGATTTCTAACGTAAAAGGTGAATTCACGACTTTCAACGCAGAAATCGATGCAGAAGACGATACATTTGCGAACGCAAAAGTTTCAGCTTTCATTAATACAGATTCTATTTTTACCAACAACACAGACCGTGACAATCACCTGAAATCTGCTGATTTCTTCAATGCAGAAGCTAACCCGAAAATCACTTTTGAAGCTTCAACTCTTAACGGTGATGTTACAGGAAACCTCACTATTAACGGCGTTACGAAACCAGTGACTTTGGACGTAGATTTCGGAGGAATCAACTCTGACCCTTGGGGAAATACCAAAGCAGGTTTCTCTTTCGAAGGGAAAATCAAAAGAAGCGACTTCGGTTTGACCTGGAATGCGGCTTTGGAAACAGGCGGTGTAATGGTAAGCGAAGAAGTAAAAATTGCAGGCGAATTGCAGTTTGTAAAACAATAAAAGAATACAATGGTATTTATAGTTTGAGTTTTTTAAAGTATAAACAGAGTTCGCTTTGTTTATACTTTTTTTGATTTTGAGAATAATTATCGTGGCAGCTTAATCCGCCTTCCGCTCCCAATCTTTTCACTCCACTACGTTGCGTAAAAAGGATTTCCGCTCAAGTCGGGCTGCAGATTCAACATAAAACAACAGTCAGCATAAAAACACAGTTTTGTCATTCAGTAGGAAACCTAACGAAGTGGTTCGACGAAGTCAATCTAGACTGTTGAGATTCCTAAGGAATGACAAAGATTATGTTGAAATTTAAATCAGCCAAATCCGCTAGAAAAAAACTCAATCAAAATACTTTTTACATTACACATTAATACATTTTACGATGAATCTCAACGACCTTTCAAAAATATCTGATAACTTCCGAACCACAGAAAAAATGCCGGTTCTGTTTTTAGGACACGGTTCTCCGATGAATGCTATCGAAGAGAATATTTTTGTTCAGGGATTCAGGAATATCAGTAAAGAAATCCCGAAACCCAATGCAATCATTTGTATTTCTGCGCATTGGTTTACGAACGGAACTTTCGTCACGGCGATGGATATGCCGAAAACCATTCACGATTTTTACGGTTTCCCAAAAGAATTGTTTGATGTTCAATACCCGGCAAAAGGAAGTCCGGAATTGGCTAAAGAAACTTCTGAACTACTCGCTCCGGTTTTGGTGGAAGAAGACCATAATTGGGGATTGGACCACGGTGCCTGGTCAGTTTTACGACATCTTTATCCTGATGCGGATATTCCTGTTATCCAGTTGAGTATAGATTACACAAAACCGCCTCAATATCATTTTGATTTGGCAAAAAAATTATCCAGACTTCGTGAGAAAGGAATCCTGATTATCGGAAGCGGAAACATTGTCCATAATCTTCGTTTGATTGATTGGAAAAATATCGATACTATTGGAGCAGGCTGGGATTGGGCGATAGAAGCCAGGGAAAAGACCAACAATTGGCTCTTGGACGGGGATTTTCAGAAACTCATTGATTATCAAAAACAAGGTTCGTTTTTGCAATATGCTGTTCCGACACCAGACCATTTTCTGCCAATGATTTATAATCTCGGACTGAAAGAAAAATCGGAAGAATTATCATTATTCAATGACTCGCTAATTGGTGGCTCATTGAGTATGACATCTATAAGAATTGGTTAATTCCAACTCATTTGTGTTTTTAGAAAGGTTTTGCCGAGAGGCAAAATCTTTTTTATTCCTAAATTAGAAGTCAAATTCAATAACTGTGAAAAAGCTTTTCTTTCTCTTTTTATTTTTCGGATTTTCAATCGTTTATTCTCAAACTATTTTCGGTAAAATTCAAACTGAAAATGGAAGTGTAATTTCTAACGTTAATGTTTATCTCGACGGAACCAAACTCTCGACTGTTTCTACCAATGACGGAAGTTTTCAATTAGATGCCCAAGGACAGAAAAGCGGAAATCTGATTTTTCAGAAAGATAATTATGAAACGAGCATTTTTCCGTTGAATCAAGCTATTGGAAAATCGGTCAAAGTGATTATCAATCCTGTTAAAGAGATAGAAGAAGTCGTAATTATTCCTTACACAGAAAAGGCTTACAAAGATTTTATCAATTACTTTCTGGATAAATTTATTGGATTTGATAGAGAAGGAGTTACCATCAAAAATCAAAGAACGCTTAAGTTTTCTTACGATAAGAAGAATCAGTTTCTAAGAGTCAAAGCACCGCAAACTTTAATTATTGAAAATAAAAATCTGGGTTATAACATTCAATATAATCTCATCAATTTTGAAGCGGACTTTAAAAACAAAACCAATAGTTATTTAGGAACTTCTTTTTTCAAAGAAACCAGCAATAAGAAAAATGTTATTCTCAACCGGATGAATGCTTACCAAGGTAGTTTGATGCATTTTTTCAGAAGTCTTTATAATAATGAATTAGAAAAGGAAGGTTTTATCGTCAACCACGCCAAACGAATCCCAAATCCAAAATATCCAACTGAAGCTGAATTACAAAAACTGGAAGATTATTTCAGTTTTGTAAGAACTCAAAAAGTGATGAATGTAAATCTATCGCCGGAGTTGGAAGAAATCTCACAGCGAAAAAATAAAAATTCTCCATTCGTCTTAGCAATTCTAAAGACGAAAATCAAAGAATCTGATTTCACGAAACATAAAGATGGCAGGCTTTTCCTTGATTTTGATGACTTACTGATGGTCAATTATCAGAAGTATTATTACGAAATCAAGAAAGGTGACTTCATCAAATCGGCCAATGCTGTTTCGCAATCGTCATTGATACATCCCGAAGCTGCAGAATTTGAGATTTTTCCGGAAGGTATTTGTTCGGAACCGGATTTGTTGATTCTGGAAGAGAGTTTTTCCCAGCAGAATGTGTCTAAAATATTACCTTTGGATTATCAGTTTGGGAATTGATTGATAACGCAAAGGCACAAAAACGGAATCAATTGTAATGTTTTAAGTCGCAAAACATAATACGGAATTTGATTCTTGGCGACTTAAAGCAGAATGAGAAAAGAACAATTTTCCGCCTTTGCGATAAAATTTATAGTTCTTTCTCAAAACAAACACTATTGTCAACACCAATATACTGACCGTAATTCGGAATGATTTTGTAACCACATTTGTTGTAAAGTGCAACGGCTTCGATTTGTCTTTTTCCTGTTTCAAGAACTGTTTTTTTATAACCTAATTCTTTAGACCAAATTTCCAATTCCCTTAAAATAGCTGAAGCTAAACCTTTTCCGCGCTTTTCGGGTAGCGTGAACATTCTTTTGATTTCCATAGATTTTGAATCCAATTCTTTGATAGCGCCACAAGCGACGGCTCCATCATTATCATAAATAACGACACAATTTTTCAACATATCGATTTTGTTGTATTGATGATAGAAGTCGTGTTCATCGCCGTCCATAACAGCAAGATAAGCATCCAATTGTTTTACTAATTTTTGAAAGTCTGGGTTTTCGGAAGTTGTTCTGAGGGTTTTCATTTTCAGTACTTGATGTGATTTTTAAACGCAAAGTCCGCAAAAGATTTTTCTACTCAATATAAATTGTAAGATTCGTAAAGGCGTAAAACTCAACAATGATAACAAAGTCTTGGCTATGCAAAAGCGGCTTTGCGAACTTAAAAGTATTTTCAATAAGATAATAAAACCTTTGCGGACTTTACGTTTAAACTATATTTAGGTTTAATTCACTACAAACTTTTTCTCTCCAATCAGCTCAGCAATCTTCAAAATATCTTCACCAATCAATCGGTCGTCTTCCAGTTTTGGAACAACAGAGCGAATGATGTCATAGTTTTTCTCAACAATTTTAGAACATTTTGCAGGTCTTCGGAATTCCAAACCTTGAGCGGCGAACATTAACTCAATCGCTAGAATATTTTCCAAATTCCCTAAAATCTGATTGAATTTTCGACCGGAAATACTTCCCATAGAAACGTGGTCTTCCTGACCTAAACTTGTCGGTATAGAATCTGCAGAAGCCGGGAAACAAAGCGTTTTGTTCTCTGTAACCAGTGCTGCGCTAGTATATTGCGGAATCATGAAGCCAGAATTAAGTCCAGAACTTTCTACTAACAATTTCGGTAAACCATATTTTCCTTCGAGCAAAAGATAACTTCTTCTGTCAGAAATATTTCCTAATTCTGCGGCTGCCAACGAAGCATAATCCAAAGGCAAAGCCATCAATTGTCCGTGGAAATTACCGCCGGAAATCGATTCTTCTGCGCTTAAAACAATAGGATTGTCGGTTACAGAATTCAGTTCCGTTTCGGCCATTTGCTTCAGATGTTCAAAGGCATTTCTGCTGGCGCCGTGAACCTGCGGAACACAACGCATAGAATAAGGATCCTGGACTCTGTCACAGAATTCGTGAGACTTTAGATTGTCTGAATCTTTTAGGAAATTTCGCATTCTTTCGGCTACTTTTAGGCATCCATCAAATGGACGAATCTCGTGTAATTCTTTCTTGAAAGGACTTGATGAGCCACGATAAGCTTCAAGACTCATTGCGGCGGTCAAATCTGCTAAATCCAAAAGATATTCGAATTTTGCCAAACCTGTAATCGCGTGAGCCAAAATAAACTGAGTTCCATTAATCAATCCCAAACCTTCTTTAGGTCCTAATTTTAACGGTTGGATGTTGTGTTTTTCCAAAACTTCGGAGGTGACTTTGATTTCGTCTTTTTCCCAAACCTGCCCTAATCCCAAAAGCGGTAAAACTAAATGGGCCAACGGTGCCAAATCTCCTGAAGCTCCAACAGAACCTTGCTCTGGAACAACTGGGATAATATCCAGTTCCAACATCAGAATCAATCGCTCAATAACATCTAACGAAACGCCCGAAAATCCTTTCGACAAAGCATGGATTTTGGAAATCATCATTATTTTGGAAATGTCTTTATGAATCGGTTTTCCTACGCCAACAGCATGCGAAATAATCAAGTTATGTTGAAGCTGAGCGGTTTCTTCTTCTGAAATTTTAACATCGCAAAGCGGTCCAAATCCTGTATTGATGCCATAAACCGTTCTGTCAGACTCCACAATTTTTCTGACATTCTGTTGCGATTTTATGATCTGGTCTTTTGATTTTTTATTGAGCTTGGCTTTGGAAGGATTTTTTAAAATCTCTAAAACATCCTGATATTTAAATTGGTCGATTCCGTAAATCATCACTGAAAAAATTTTGGCTAAAAATACACTTTTCGAGAGGAATATTATTTATTAAAATACTTTAAATTAATAACTGAAGAAATAAACAATATAACAAAACTACTTATCCATAAATAATAGCCTAAGCCTAAATAGGTAATTTTTGAATCTGAGCCAGATTCGCTGGTTAAAATCGAATTTAAATTGGCGAAAATTATAGCAAGAAATATTGACCATAAACTAGTGATAATTCCAAACTTAAAAGATTTACTTATTAAAAAGATAGAAATTATATAAATAGGATTGGCTAACCAAATGATGAATGGAACGAATCCGCCACCCAAAAAGCTCATCCATCCAAGAGCTAATAGAAAAAGAGAATTCGAATAGGCATCAGAGTCTTCTCTATCAATAAAAAATGCTGGTTGAAATAAAGAAATAATAAAAACAATAATACTAAAAATAATCAGTGTAGATTTTATAGTTTTTATTTTTTTCATAAAATTAAATCATAAAGTTGGTAGAATACTCCAAAATATAAATGGAATAAGACTCAAAATAAGCCATAGATATTTCCTTTTTTTAGTCTCAAGAATGTTCCATTGGATTTAAATCAAAATCTCAATTCCTTCGCCTGGCGAATATGCGCCAAATGATGCTGACAATGCCAGCCGTAAATCAAGATATTTTCTTTGAGCGAAATCTTTTGTGATTGTTCTGGATGAATGAATTCTTTATTCAAATCTTCCTCAGTCAAATTTTTCAAAAGATAAACCCATCTCGTGTGTAAAGCTTCCAAAAGTTGCAACGAAACCAAAGGTGAGAGTTGATTATCTGCCAATTCTGCCCAATGACTTTCCTCATAAGGTTTGATTGTTGGAACATTTTCCGTCAATGCCAGTTTGAATCTCATATAGCTGTTGATATGACTGTCGGCGCAATGATGAACCACTTGAGCAATGGTCCAGCCTTCTGGTCTGTATCTCAATCGTAAATCTTGTTCGGTGAGATTTTGGATTTCGGTTTTAACAAGACTCGGAAAGTTTTCGATTTCAGAAATAGCAGAATCGATGATTTCTTTAGTAATCGACTCCGGTTTGATGAATTTTCCGACAGGATATTTTAGTTCGTCTAAGTTCATTATTTTAAATTCTTCATCAGGATTGCTTCCATTTTCTCATAACCTAATTTGTTGGGATGGATTCCGTCCTCAGCAATTTCTTTAGGCAAACCATTTTTTTCATCCTTTAAAACAGAATGGTAGTCCACGTAAGTGATATGATTTCTCTGCGCATAATCTTTTATCATTTTATTCAATGCAATGACTTTATCAGCAGGCTGCATATCTTTTCTCCAAGGGAAATCGTAAGCGGGCAGAACGGAGCAAAGAATCACTTTGATGTTATTAGCTTTTGCCAATTCTGCCATAGAAACAATATTTCCGAACACTTTATCCAAAGAAATCGGACCTTGATTTTCTGCAATATCATTAGTTCCGGCAAGAATAATCACACGTTTAGGTTTCAGTTTGATCACATCTTCCCGGAATCTCAAAAGCATTTGCGAAGTCACTTGTCCGCTGATTCCTCGTCCTACAAAATTATTTTTTGTGAAAAATCCCGGGTCTGTAGCAAACCAACCTTCTGTGATAGAATCGCCCATCAAGACAGAATTTGGAGCAATATTTTGAGAAAGAACTTCTTGGTTTTGTTTCTGGTATCTGCCAAAATTGGCAAAGTCTTGAGCGTATGACATTGTTGAAAATAATAATAAGGCAAATGCTATAGATTTCATATTTCTAAATTTGATTATCAAATATATGAAATGACAATAGAGAAATTTCTTTTTTAACCACAAAAAGTCACAAATGAAATAAGCAAATGAAAGTCAGCAGTATTTTTTATAAACTAAAACTTATGTGTCTTTTGTGATTTTTGAAATAATAAAATCAATAATTTTACAAAATGGAAAACACTTCGAAAGACCCTTTGCACGGAAAAAGATTGGATGCAATTCTGGAAGAATTACTAGAATATTACAAAGGTTACGGCGAATTGGGAAAACAAATCAACATCAAATGTTTCACCGGCGAAAATCCAAGTGTCAGTTCTTCTCTCAAATTTCTTCGCAAAACACCTTGGGCAAGGGCAAAAGTAGAAAGTTTGTATCTCTACGTTTTGAGACAAAAGAAAAAGCAAAATTTATAAAAACACTTCGAGAACCTCAGTGTGACAGAGTTTTTACATTTGTCAGGCTGAGGCTCTCGAAGCCTCTTCATAAAATTAATCCAAAAATTCCCCAGTCACATAAAACCAGCGATTCTGAATCATTTTGAATTGTGACAACTCGTGATGAACGTGAGGATTTCCTTCTTCATCATTATAAAAAGCTTTGAACTCTACTTTATTAGTTGAAGGTTTATCGACAATTTCCAGCTTCACCCATTCATTAATTTCACCCCATTCCTGCAAATCCTTTTTGTTATGAAACTGCCTTTTGTTGGGCGAGGTCGTTTCCCAAAGATAGTCGCCGTTTGGGATAGCAAATGCAGAAAACCTTGAACGCATCAAAGCTTCTGCTGTTGGAGCAAATTTTTCTTTCAGATGATAAGGCTGACAACAATCTTCGTAGGGCTTTCTGGAACAGCAGGGACAATTCATTTTCTAAATTTAATTGATTGATTCAAAAAACCTTTCAGAAATCGAAGATTACACGAAGTCAATTTAAAACTCTGAAAGGGTTAATGCTAATATTCTAAAAACTCTCGAACACTAAAACTTATCCAAACGCTCTTTTCAGTAAGCTCTCCACTTTAGGTTCTCTTCCACGGAAATTTTTGTACAATTCCATTGGATTTTTGGTTCCACCAGAAGAAAGAAGAACTTTATATTTCGCAGCAATCTCCGGATTAAAAATTCCATTTTCTTTGAAATACTGGAAAGCATCCGCATCCAAAACCTCAGCCCATTTGTAAGAATAATAACCCGCAGAATAGCCGCCTTGGAAGATATGCGAAAAACTTGGACTTGCCGCAGTTTCCGGATTGCTCGGGTAAAGATTGGTTGCCGCAGTTTTCTCCACTTCAAACGCTTTCACAGTCTTATTCTCCAACGCTCCAACTTCTGTATGGTAAGCCATATCCAACAATCCAAATCCAAGCTGTCTCAAAGTCTGATAACCTTCCATAAAGGATTTGCTCTGAGATAATTTTTCGATTTTTTCGGTTGGAAGAATTTCTCCGGTTTGATAATGTTTTGCGAAGGTTTTCAAGAATTCTGGCTCGTAGCAATAGTTTTCAAGAAATTGAGAAGGTAATTCTACAAAATCCCATTTAACCGAAGTTCCTGAAAGATTCGGATATTGTGTGTCCGCCAAAATCCCGTGAAGTGCGTGTCCAAACTCGTGGAACAAGGTGGTTACTTCCTGAAAAGTCAGTAAACTTGGCGTGTCTTTGGTCGGTTTTGTAAAGTTGCAAACGACCGAAATATGCGGACGGGAATTTTCTCCGTTTTGTTTGTATTGATTTTTATAACTCGTCATCCAGGCGCCGGCACGTTTCCCTTTTCTCGGTTGATAATCGGCGTAGAGTAGAGCTTTGTAATTTCCGTTTTCTGTGATTTCGTAAGTTTTCACATCCTGATGATATTTCTGAATATCAGTAATTTCTTTAAACTCTAATCCGAATAATTTTCCGGCTAATCCAAAAACGGCTTCCTGAACTTTTTCCAATTGGAAATAAGGTTTCAGCTCTTCATCATCAATATCGAATTTTTGTTTTCTTAATTTTTCTGCGTAGAAAGTGTGGTCGTAGCTTTGGATATCATCGATTCCGTCTGCTTTTGCCAAAGATTTTAACTCGTCGATTTCTTTTTGCGCGTAAGGTGTTGCTTTTTCAAGAAGTTCATTCAAAAATTCAAAAACTTTTGCCGGCGATTGTGCCATTCTTTCCTCAAGAACAAAATCAGCATAATTTTTATAACCAAGCAATTCTGCTTTTTCCTGACGAAGTTTTACAATTTCTTTAATCAAATTCTGATTGTCAAATTCGCCACCGTCAAAGGATTTTTTTCCGTTTGCCAAAGCTAGTTCTTTTCTCAATTCACGATTTTCGGCGTAAGTCATTGCCGGAAGATAACTCGGATATTGCAAAGTAATCATATAGCCTTCCAAATCTTTTTCCTTTGCATTTTCCTCGTATTGCTGAAGAATGGCTTCCGGAATTCCTTTCAATTCATCTTTATTTGTGATATGTTTGAAATAAGCATTGGTTGAAGCCAAAGCATTTTGCCCAAACTGAAGTGATTTGATAGACAAATCCATATTGATTTTCTCCAGTTTCTTTTTATCTTCTTCATTGAGCAATGCGCCGCTTCTTACAAAACCTTTGTAAGTTTCGTTGAGTAACATTTCCTGTTCTTCGTTTAAAGTTAAAGCGTTTTTCTGGTCGTAAACGTTTTTGATCCTTTCAAATAGTTTTTCGTTTTGAGAGATTTTGGAAGAGAATTCTGTCAGCAAAGGCGAGACTTCCTGAGCGATTTTCTGAATCTCATCATTGGTTTCAGCAGAATTGATATTGAAGAAAATATTGGAAACTCTGTCCAATTGTTCTCCTGAAAAAGCCATTGCTTCAATTGTATTTTCGAAAGTCGGCTCTTCTGAATTATTTGTTATTTCATCAATTTCTTTTTCAGAAGTTTTGACTAATTCCTGGAAAGCTGGCAGATAATGTTCTTCTTTGATTTCCTCGAAAGGCGATGAGGTGTATTTGGTGTTGAATTTTTCTAAAAGTGGATTCATAAAGATGAATTATTAATGATAAATTATAAATGATTTTGTGTGTGTCGTAATTGACAAATTTAGTACCTAAAGTTGAAAGTATGACAAAATTGCGCCCCGACTTGAACGGAGCTCATTTTTTTATTGCAATGTCCGAAATTTCTATTGTCGGACTAACTTTCTTTGCAATAAAAAAATAGCGGGAGTGGAAGGCGGATAAAGGCGCCCCAATAAATATTATCCTAGAAAAAGTTTTTGTGTTCAAATTCTTTTTAGATTTGTTTTAAACTTAAAACTAACTTATTATGAAGAAATTTCTAAAAATTATTAGTGTCATCGTGGCAATAATCATTGTTTATTGCGTGATTGCAATGTTGTTTTTTGACAGTAAATGCCATAACGAACAATCTCTCGTTATCAATGCGCCGAAAGAGAAAGTGTGGCAAAATGTGAATTCTATGAAAGCTTTCAACACTTGGAATCCCTGGATGAAAATGGATCCGAATTTGACAGTAACTTACAAAGGAAAGCCTGGTGAAGTGGGCGATGGCTACCATTGGAAAGGAAATGATGATGTTGGTGAAGGCGAACAGGAGATCACAGCAATTGTCCCAAACGAAAAAGTCGCCACAAAAATGCATTTTATCAAACCAATGGATGATAATGCGACTTCGGATTTGCTTTTGGCTTCTGAAGGTTCCGGAACCAAAGTAACCTGGACAATTGATTATGAAATTGAAACACTTTTCAAACCAATGAAACCGCTAATGACCTGGCAGATGAATAAATCGTTCTCGGAAGGTCTTGGAAAACTAAAAGCACTTTCTGAAAAATAAAAAACAAAAAACGCCTCGGCTAGCGAGGCGTTTTCATTTGATTTGAAAATTTATTTTGTCTTATTTGATGATTAACTTAGAAACTGCCAAACCTTCATCAGACTTTAGTTGTACTAAGTAATTTCCTGTTCCGATGCCGTTTACAGAGAATGTTTCGTCTCCTTTAGCGGATTTCAGTCCGAAAGATTTTACCATTTTACCATTAAGGTCATAGATGTTGATTTGCCCGTTTTTAGCTTTGTTGTATCTGATTTTCAATAATCCGTCTGTTGCAGGATTCTGAACGATTTGCAATGATGTTTTATTCGCATCAATCTTCGTTTCGTCCGTTGCCAAAGCGGTTTGATTTCCATAGATCCTAAATTCTCCCGGTTGAAGAACTACTGTTGTAGAGCCATTGGCATTCATAGAAGAATTGTCCATTAGATTGTACCAGTTTCCGGCATAAGGGAAATTAGGTGTTACAGTTTGAGCTGTTGTTGTAAAGTTAGCAACTACCACTACGTTTTTCAAAGAACTTGCAGGCAAGGCATCATTCCAAACATAGATTCTAGGTAAAAGATTTCCTGATTCTACTGTGAAGGTTGTTGTGTCAAAAACCTGGCTTGATAATCGGATTGCTAAGATTTTTGACCAAGTGTCGTAGATTGCTTTTCTGCTGGCGTCTGTATCATAGCCTAAAGTAAAGGCTACAGGTTTTGGAGAAGTTCTGCAATCGTTGTTAATGGTTCCGTTCTCACATCTGTTGATACTGAATTCGTAACCCAACTCTCCAAATTGCCAAAGCATCTTAGGACCGGGAACTGTAAAAAAAACGGCACCAAATGCTTTTTGTCTCTCAAGAGCAGTTGCTAATGTTTTTACACTGCCATTACCGTAAGTAAGATTTTTATACATCAAACGCTCTTCATCATGACTTTCTCCATAAGCGACATTTCTTCTTTCTGAGAATCCATGATTTTCAAAATCGATTCTGTTGAAGTTGCTATTAGAATCGTAACCCATGGTGTTTTGACCAAAAGGTCCTGTTAGGTTGTCCCACATCATTACACCCTTTCCTTCATTAACACGGTAGTTTGCCCATTGTTGCTCTTCTGCATCTGTTCCCAAATGCTCAAAAATAACATATGATGTTGGATCATAAGACCATTGATAATCTGAATATAATTTCAATACATCAACTCTGTCTTGTTGATAAGCGCCGGTACAAGCTTCATCCGAAGGTGTACAGTTTTGAGTGAATCCTTTTGTAAGGTCCCAACGGAATCCGTCAATTTTATATTCTGATATCCATTGCTCAAGAACTCTGTTTACATAATATCTTGTTTCAGCTTTTGAATGGTTGAAATCATAGAATACGCTATAGGCATGCTTAGCAATCTGATTGAAATAAGGGTTATTGGATGCGACATCACCATATCCTCCTGTTGTACTTGTGGACCAAAGTCTTTCTAATGGAGATCTCCCGGTAGCATGATTTAGGGCAACGTCCAGAATTACTGCTATACCATTTTGGTGGCATTTGTCAATGAATTCCTTAAATTTCTCAGGTGTTCCGTAAGCTTTGTCCAAAGCTAAATGGAATCCCGGGTTATATCCCCAGGAATTATTTCCGTCAAATTCCATTACCGGCATTAACTCTATGGCATTAACATTCAATCCTTTGATGTAAGGGATTTTGTTAATCATAGACTGCCAGTTTTGCTCAGCGGTGAAATCTCTTACCAGGGCTTCGTAAACAATAAGATTTTGTTTTGCAGGTTTTTGGAAATTAGTTACAGTCCAGTTATATGCTGGTTTTGCTGTTTGGATCACAGATACATCGTATTGCTGTCCTGCGGGATAAGCAGGTAGTCCCGGATACGTGTTGGCAGAAATCCAAGGATCATCATCAGGAGACAAAACTAATGTTGAATATGGATCGGCAACTTTTACGCCGTCACTTGTTCTATACTGGAAAGTATAAATCTGCTGTGGTGTCAGTCCTGTAATTTCTAACCAATAAAGATTGGAATTAGTTGCATCTCTTTTCATCAGATAATTGGAAGAAACCTGCCAATTATTAAAACTTCCGATGACATGCACATAACTTTTGAAAGGCGCGTATAAAGCCAATCCAACTTTTGTAGGATCATTAGGATCGTAGCTGATACCTTGTCTCATGTATGAAGGTATTGCTGCAGTTTGCACAGTTGGAGTTGGTGATATAGAAAATTTGGATGTCAAAACAGTACCATCCGCAACGCTTGTTGCAGTTAATTCAATTTGATTATCAGTTGTAATATTATACGCAGTAAACATAGATGAAACATTGTTTGCCGTATATATGGTGTTTCCATTAGCCTTCACTACAAAATTTGCAGGTAAAGATGTGCTGTAAGAAATAGGGTAATTGTTTCCGGAAGCAATGAAATTCACAGATCCATTCTTGGGTGTAGTCGTTGCAAATTGGAATTTCCCGACTTCGGAGTAGATGTCCTGAGATTGCCCGTTACCTGTTTTAGTTTTCAAAAGAAAACCGATTCTTCCAAGACCAGTTCTGTTGTAAAATGTTTTTGGAACAAAGGTAATGGTGTAAGTATCATTACCGGAATTATAAGTCAATCTGTTTGCCTCATTGGATGAAGCCCAAGTCCCATTGGTAGGACAATCCTGGCTATTGGCGTCATTAATATCATATGACCAGGACCAGAGATACAAAGCATTGTTTGAAACACCCCACGTAGATTCGTTGATGCTACTTCCATTAAAAGTAATGGTAATCGATTCATCTTCATTAAAAGCAGCAGGACTGATCGAATAGGTCACGGTCTGTTGCTGCGCAAATGTTGAGATTGCAATGAAAAATGCAATCAGATTGTAAAAAATTTTCATAAGTCTATATATAAGTTCATAAATATAGACTTTTTTCAGAATACAACATGTATTTTTGATTTTATGATATTTTTATAATTAATTAATTGATTTACAGTGGTTAAATTATTTATTTTAATAGCTGGTATAATTGTTTTGTTAATTTTATTTTAACTGAAAATTAACGGTATGGTTCTAATTGAGATTAATTCTCTTAACTGATATTTGTGTTATTTTGTAAAATAATATGTAATATATTTTTATAGTTCACATAAATTTCTATAAATTTACGACCAAGTAAAAAATAATAAACATTTTATTTTTCATTAATCATAATTCTGATATGTGATATATTTGATTTTAAATCAATATGTTATTTTGATTAATTAAATGTTTGTTTTAAATTGCAACAAAAATCAATAACTAAATATTATGAAGAGTGCATCCGAATCAGGTTACCATCTAGACGGAGTTGATAAAGAGATTATTTATATGTTAATGGATAATGCTAAAACTTCTCTTGCACATATCTCCAAGCATGTTGGGATTTCTACTACAGCAGTTCATCAAAGAATCAAAAAATTAGAACAGGCAGGTGTTATAGAAAACTCTATTTCGTTCCTTAATCCAAGAAAAATAGGCTATAAGGTCGTTTCTTATATCGGCGTTTTCTTGGAGCAGCCAAGCCATTATCAAGATGCAATCAAAAATCTGAACTTGGTAAATGAAGTTGTAGAAGCCCATTACACCACGGGGAATTACACCATATTTTTAAAAGTGCTTTGTAAAGACAATGACCATCTGATGCAGATTCTTAACAAGATCCAGAAGCTGAAAGGTGTTACCAGAACAGAAACCTTTATCTCTCTGGAACAAAGCATCAACAGGCAGCTGAAAGTGTAACTCAGGAAATTAAAAATATACAATAACACATTCTACGGGATGTGTTTTTTGTTTTTGGAATAGTTCAAAAATAATTTTAATAGATATAAAACATTTGTAGATAATTATTAAATTTACCACTCTCTCAGTTTCGTATTGAGATTTAATTTAAAATCAATTTCTATGACAAAAGTTCTGGAAAAAAACGGAATCCAAAATAGATCTTCCCATACTTTGGAAAGAAACGAGGGTATCCCTTATAATGAGAAGTATTTTGATGAAATCAACATCAATAGAAGTGCAATTGACCGACGTGTAAACTCACTTCCGGGAAGAAGAAGCGTTAAAAAAGAATATCAGGCGGCCTGGCTTTTAAAAGCGATCACCATGATAGATTTGACAACACTAGCCGGAGATGACACGCGTGGTAATGTTCTTCGTCTTTGTGAAAAGGCAAGAAATCCCGTTCGTCACGATATACTGGAAAAGCTTGGAATGGCAAATACTAATTTGACGACAGGAGCAGTTTGTGTTTATCACAATTTGATTTCTTACGCAAAAGAAGCTCTGGAAGGCAGCGATATTCCTATTGCTGCGGTTTCTACAGGTTTTCCTGCAGGTAAGAATTCAATCGAAGAAAAAATTGCCGAAATCAAAAGATCCGTTGCTGCCGGAGCTACGGAAATCGATATTGTGATTTCCAGAGACCTGGTTTTGGAAAGCAAATGGAAGGAACTGTACGATGAAGTGAAACTTTGCAGGCAGGCTTGCGGTGATGCACATATGAAAACCATACTGGCAACCGGAGAAATCCCGACATATACCAAAGTGGCTAAAGCAAGCTGGGTGGCGATGATGGCCGGTTCCGACTTCATCAAAACTTCTACAGGCAAAGAATCTGTGAATGCAACATTGGCTGTGAGCCTGGTCATGATCCGTTGTATCAGGGATTATTATCAATTGACAGGTGTTAAAGTGGGGTATAAACCGGCTGGTGGTATTCAGAAAGCAAAACAGGCTTTAGATTATCTCATTCTAATAAAAGAAGAATTGGGCGACGAATGGCTGAATCCGGAACTCTTCCGTTTCGGAGCAAGTTCATTGCTTGGAGATATTGAAAGGCAGTTAGAACATTATGTTACCGGAAGTTATTCTGCAGGATATCGTCATCCTATGGCTTAGAATTAATGATTCATCATTAAATCCGAAATTATCAAATGATAAAAAAGTTATTAATTATTATAGCTAATATATCCTTTATACTATTGGCTTTCTGTCAAGCTCCATCCATACAATGGCAAAAAGCGCTCGGAGGCAGCAGTGTAGACTATGCTAATTCTATTCAGCAAACTTCTGATGGAGGTTATATTGTAGCCGGATCTTCTTTTTCCGAAGATGGAGATGTGGTAGGAAACCAAGGGTACTATGATGCTTGGATAGTAAAGCTAAATTCAAATGGCACAATACAATGGGAAAAATCAGTAGGAGGGAGTAATTATGATGAAGCTTATTCTATTCAGCAAACATCAGATGGAGGTTATATTTTTGCTGGTTTTTTTAATTACCTTAACGGTAGTCTTACGGATACCAATTATTGGTTAGTAAAGCTAGATGCAACAGGTGGTATACAATGGCAAAAATCTCTGGGTGGTTACTTTGGAGACTATGCTTTTTCTGTTCAACAAACTTCGGAAGGTGGCTATATAGTAGCGGGATATTCTGCATCCAAGGACGGTGATGCGACAACAAACCATGGAGGTCAAGATTATTGGATTATAAAATTAAATAACAATGGTGATATCCAATGGCAAAAGTCTATAGGGGGGAGTCGAGATGACTTGGCTTATTCCATCCAACAGACTTCAGATGGAGGCTACATTGTTGTAGGAAATTCTTATTCTAACGATGGGGATATCACCGGAAATCATGGTAGTACTGACTTTTGGATTGTAAAATTAACCAACAATGGTAGCATTCAATGGCAAAAATCTCTAGGAGGTAGCAATCAAGACATTGGTCGTTCTGTTTACCAAACTTCAGATGGAGGCTATATTGTCGCGGGCGCATCTAATTCAAAGGATGGAGATGTTACAGGAAATCATGGAGTTTATGATGCATGGATTGTAAAATTAAATTCAACGGGTATAATTCAATGGCAAAAATCTCTTGGTGGTAGTGATTATGATTATGCTCATTCCATTCAACAAACGTCTGATGGAGGTTACATAGTAGCAGGATATTCTTCATCTAAAAATGGAGATGTCATAGGAAATCATGGAAGTGCTGACTTTTGGATTGTAAAATTAACCAACAATGGTAATATTCAATGGCAAAAATCTCTTGGAGGAAGTAGTTCTGATGTAGCTTTTTCTATTAAACAGACATTGGATGGGGGATATATTGTAGCCGGTTCTACTAATTCGAGCAATGGTGACGTGACTGAATTTCACGGTAGCCAAGATTATTGGATTGTAAAACTTGCCAACGAATATTTAAATATTAATGAAATTTCTGATAAAAACATTATTACAGTAGAAAACCCTGTAAAAAATAAAATCAACATACAGTCAGAAGAAAAAATAACTTCATTACAGCTATATAATTTAGATGGCAAATTAATTAGAAGTACTAATAATAAAGATATGCATATTTCAGATCTTTCAAAAGGAAATTATTTATTAAGCATACAATTGGAAAACGGCAAAACCGTTTCTAAGAAAATAATAAAGGATTAAACAATCATTCATCAATCATATAACAGATGGAAATAAAAGAAATATTCGACACCATGGTTTACGGTCCCGCTCCGGAAAGTGCAGCTCCGGCTGTTGATTATCTGGAATCTCACAACAGAACTTTCGATTTATTCATTAACGGAGAATGGACAAAACCAAGTTCCAAAAAATATATGGAGTCTCACAATCCTGCCAACAAAGAGCTGCTTGCAAAATTTGCAGAAGCTGATGAAAAAGATGTGGACAAAGCGGTAAAAGCGGCAAAAGAAGCTTTACCAAAATGGGCCGCTCTTAGCGGTTTCGAACGTGCAAAATATCTGTACGCAATCGCGCGACAAATTCAGAAACATTCAAGATTGTTTGCTGTTTTGGAAACTCTGGACAACGGAAAGCCAATCCGTGAAACAAGAGACATTGATATTCCAATCGTAGTCAGACATTTTTATCACCACGCAGGTTGGGCGAAACTGAGGGACACCGAACTGAGGGATTACAAAGAAGTTGGTGTTATCGGGCAAATCATTCCTTGGAATTTTCCATTGATGATGCTCGCCTGGAAAGTAGCTCCAGCTTTGGCAATGGGAAATACAGTTGTTCTGAAACCGGCTGAATATACTTCTTTAACGGCATTACTATTTGCGGAAATCTGTGAGAAAGTCGGACTCCCGAAGGGTGTTTTCAATATCGTTACAGGAAAAGGAACAGTTGCAGGAACAGCTTTGGTCAATCATAAAGATGTCAACAAGGTGGCATTTACAGGTTCTACGAATGTTGGGAAAATCATCAGAAGAGAAATTGCCGGAAGCGGTAAAAAAATCTCTCTGGAATTAGGAGGGAAATCACCGTTCATCGTTTTTGAAGATGCGGACATCGATTCTGCGATCGAAGGCATTGTGGATGCGATTTGGTTTAATCAAGGTCAGGTTTGTTGCGCCGGCTCAAGATTATTGGTTCAAGAAAGCATTGCTGAAAAATTCTATGCAAAACTAAAAGACAGGATGTCAAACCTTCGTGTCGGAAATCCAATGGACAAAGCAATTGATATGGGTGCCATTGTGGATGAAGCACAATTCAAAACCATTGATAAATTGGTGAAACTCGGTATCAGTGAAGGCTGTGAAATCTATCAGGCAAAAAATGCAGTTCCTAAAAACGGATTCTTCTATCCGCCAACTTTATTTACCGATGTTTCCACTTCAGCAACAATTGCCCAGGAAGAGATTTTCGGGCCTGTTCTTGTAGCAATGACTTTCCGTTCTCATAACGAAGCTGTAGCTTTGGCAAACAATTCTAGATATGGTTTAGCAGCAAGTGTATGGACGGAAAATATCAATCTGGCATTGGATGTGGCTCCGAAGATCAAAGCTGGTATGGTCTGGATTAATTGTACCAATCAAATGGATGCTTCTGCCGGATTTGGCGGTTATCGCGAGTCGGGATTTGGAAGAGAAGGCGGAAAAGAAGGCTTATACGAATATGTTAAGCTGAAGATCGAAGATGAATTTTCTTCCAAACCAATTGTGCCAAAAGCAGTAAAAACAAAATCGGAGAAAAAATCAAAATCTATTCTGGAAGATATTGACAGAACTTCCAAATTATATATCGGCGGAAAACAAGCTCGTCCTGACGGCGGTTACAGTTTAAATGTCACAAATGCTTTTGGCGAATATATCGGCGAAGTTTCCGAAGGAAACAGAAAAGATATCCGGAATGCGGTAGAAGCGGCTCATGCAGAAAAATCATGGGCAGCAATGACAGGCCATGCAAGAGCGCAGGTTTTATATTATATTGCTGAAAATCTGGCCATCCGTTCGGAAGAATTTGCAGAGAGAATTATGGAAATGACCAATCAATCTCTGGAATCTGCTGAGGAAGAAGTGGAAAAATCGATTGAAAGAATTTATACTTACGCGGCTTTTGCAGATAAATATGATGGGCAGGCGCATTCAACCGTTCAGAGAATGGTGACGCTGGCAATGCCGGAAGCCGTAGGTGTGATGGGAATTGTTTGCCCGGACGAAAATCCTTTGCTTGGATTCATTTCAACGGTGATTCCTGCAATTGCAATGGGAAATAATGTAGTTGTGATTCCTTCTGAAAAACATCCTTTCTCGGCAACGGATTTTTACCAGATTCTGGAAACATCCGATGTTCCCGGCGGAACGGTAAATATCGTTACCGGCCACAAAGATGAGCTGGCAAAAGAAATGGCGAAGCATTATAACATCGACGGAATCTGGTATTTCGGAACGAAAGAAGGCTGCAAAGATATCGAGTTTTTGGCTGCAGACAGTATGAAACGCACCTGGCTAAATTTCGGAAAATATAGAAATTGGTTGGATAACGCTCAGGGCGAAGGTGAAGAATTCTTGCGTCACGCTACAGAAATTAAAAATATCTGGATTCCTTACGGCGCCTAAGAAGAATTTAAATTTTAATATATAAAACAACCTCCCGAGAAATTTCGGGAGGTTTGTATATGTAATTACTTATACTTTATAGCCTTATCAACCTCAACAGGATTGTTGTATTTTCTTATAATGGCCTGCAGATTTTTTACCTGTGCATTCAGTTCTTCGATATTGCTGATTTGCTTTCCTCCGATATTAATATTCAGGTTTGGACTGCTTTTCAAATTGGTTCTTTCAAAAGAAAAAGGATCATTGTAAAAATCCATTAGTAACTTTTTCTTCTGTTTTTCATTGATAACAACAGCTTTGTTTCCAAAATTCGATTCCAGAAAATCATCTGTTGCGAAATTGTCGGGAAAGCTTTGATTTTTAACAAGCTTATAGATAAAGTTATTTTTATCATCCTGAATCTCAAAAATCAAACCCGGTAATCCTCGAAATTTATAAGGTCCTTCATTAAAAGGAATATCCTTGTTGAACCAGGCAATCCAATGCCGCCCTCCAAAATCAGCTGTTGCTTTCTGAAGATTATAATCATTATATTTCTTGGTCTCATTTTCAATTTTCCAATTAATGATATCGGTAGTTTTATAAGAATAATAATCAAATTTGATATTAATGAAATTTTCGTTTTCGAAAGAGCCGTTTTTTCTCTTGACGATCTGTCCCGTCATATCGACGTGTTTATTATCCATGTTTCCAAATTTTTTATTTAAGGAATCGGCAATCAAAAGATTTCTTCCATAAAATTTGGTTTCGTTTTTATTAATATCCAATATCATATAGAATTTTTGATGCTCATTTTCAGTAGAATCCATTTTTAATTGCAATTCATAAATATATCTGTGTGTTTGAGCCTGGAAAAAACTTCCGATAAGCAGACCAAATAACATTATTGTTTTCATAACTATTGTTGATTCATTTCAAATCAAATATAATTATTTATACAAAATGTTTTTCTCAATGCCCATTAAAAAATTCCAGCATTGTTGCTAAAGCATTTTCAGAATGCATCAGTTCTCCATTTTCAAGAGATTCTTTAGCTGCAATCGAGGCTCTTTTCTGCATATTCTTTTCGTAAACCGAAATGGCTTCCGTTAAAGAATTGTACATTCCGGAAGTCAGACATTCGCTCAGATCCAATGCATCCAGCATTGCCATATTTGCGCCTTCACCTGCAAAAGGAGGCATGACGTGAGCGGCATCTCCAATCAGCGTGAGGTTTGAAAGAGTTTCCCAAGTCTGGTCAAACGGTATGCAATAGATTGGTCTTGGAACGAAAGGTGTTTCAGCACTTTCAAACA
>Ga0206116_1000653_pt1 | contig 29917 bp, 30 predicted proteins | sample 3A1Ametagenome_FD_178000 | JGI IMG/M metagenome (GOLD analysis project Ga0206116, IMG submission 178000) | Enriched microbial communities from leaf-cutter ant dump, University of Wisconsin, Madison, United States - 3A1A | ecosystem: Environmental > Terrestrial > Nest > Insects nest > Nest dump...
GCGCCGTAGCCGGTCGCTTCCTTGCGCACCAGCGAGCCGCCGTAGCTGAGGCCCTTGCCGGTGAAGACGCCCGCCTCGAAGCGGTTGGTCAGGCGCTTGTACTGGCCGAACATCCAGCCGATCTCGCGCCCGCTGACGCCGATGTCGCCGGCCGGAACGTCGGTGTACTCGCCGAGATGACGGTGCAGCTCCGTCATGAAGGACTGGCAGAAGCGCATGATCTCGCCGTCCGACTTGCCCTTGGGGTCGAAGTCCGAGCCGCCCTTGCCGCCGCCGATCGGCAGGCCCGTCAGCGCGTTCTTGAAGATCTGCTCGAAGCCGAGGAACTTGATGATGCCGAGGTTGACGGAGGGATGGAGGCGAAGGCCGCCCTTGTAGGGGCCGAGCGCCGAGTTGAACTGCACGCGGAAGCCGCGGTTGATGCGCACCTGGCCCTTGTCGTCGACCCACGGCACGCGGAAGATGATCTGGCGCTCCGGCTCGCAGATGCGCTCGATCAGCGCGTCGGCAAGGTAATCGGGATGCTTGGAGACGACGAGGCCGAGGCTTTCCAGGACCTCGCGCACCGCCTGGTGGAATTCCGGCTCGGCAGGATTGCGCTGCAGGACCTGGGCAAGGACGGGTTCGAGCTTTTCGTCGACAGTCGCCATTCTAATACTCCTTCATCTTTCATGCTTTCTGGAAAACTCGCGGGGCCGGCCTTTCAGATGCCCTGCCCGTGGCCGGCCATCATGGGAATGAGGCTGGTCTGGGAGAGGCTCCTGGCGAGTGTCGCCAGAAGGTCGGTCTGGGAAATGACGCCGATGGCGCGGTGCTCGTCGTCGATCACCACGACGGCGTGGATCGTGCCGTCCGTCAGGCGCGGCACGAGGCCGATGGCCGGCTCGGATGCCGTCGCCGTCGCCGCCCGGGAGACGGGCAGCGGCGCCTCCGGCGTGGCGGCGGCAAGCTCGCGCAGGCCCACCGTGCCGAGAAGGCGGCCGGCGCCGTCGAGCACGGGCAGCGTGCGAATGTCGTGCGCGAGCAGCAGACCGCGCGCGGTGTCGGCGCTGGCATCGGCCGGAACCGTCACCACGTCGCGGGACATGACGTCGGCGCAGGTGAGTTCGCCGCGCTGGCGCAGCAGGGCCTGAAGCTCGACCTGCCGCAGCAGCGTATCGAGGTCGGAGCGGCTGATGTCGAGGGTCTCGTTCAGGCTGGCGATGGCCGCATCGATATCGGCCGTGTTGAAGCCGACGCGGAAGGCGGCCGGCGGATCGGCGGTCTTGTGCGGATTGACCGGGCTGACCGCCTGCCGGTGCGGATATTGCCGCCCCGAAAGCCTGTGGAACAGCATGCCGACGCCGACGAGGAGCAGCGAATTGGCCGCGACCGGAACGAAGGGAAACCAGAAGCCGGACCGGGCGACGGCCGCCCCGCCGATGACCGCGGTAAGCGCGGCCGCGCCCCCCGGCGGATGCAGCGAGCGGGTGAGCGACATGGCCAGGATGGCAAGCGCCACGGCAAGGCCGATGGCGAGCATCGGATCGGTGACGAGGGCCGCGACGGTGACGCCCACCAGCGCCGAAATGGTGTTGCCGCCGACGATGGACCAGGGCTGGGCCAGCGGGCTGGCGGGCACGGCGAAAAGCAGCACGGCCGAGGCGCCGACGGGGGCGACGATGAAGGGAAGATGCGGATCGTCGCCCATGGCAAGACCGCAGACGAGGCCGGTGAGGCCGATGCCGATCAGGGCCCCGATGCAGCCGATCAGGCGCTCCTTGAGCGTGGCGCCGGCCAGGATGGGAACAAACAGCCGATATTTCGACCAAAAGCCCGTTTTACGGGCATCGTTCTGTGGGGCGGCCACGATGATCCTGATGAGAAAAGAAGCAGATGAACGTTTTGTGGCTTATGTGCCCATCATGCGGGCGGCGCAAGAGTGCGTTCGAAAGATTCTGTTTCAGGAAAAGCCGGGAGGAAAAGCAGGCAACAAAAAAGCCCGGCAAGCCGGGCTTTTTTTGGCATATTCCGGAAGGACCGGAACGGATTTGGTGCCCAGAAGAGGAAAGGGCCCATTTGGGTAGTTGTCATCGTAAGATATTGATTTTGTTATCTCGAAATTCGGGCCGTCGCGTTGGCTGTATCACGGTCTGTATCGCGGAAATGCTCCTCAGTCAATCCGTGATCTGACCTACCATCCCCATGCGAGCACCCTGCGGCAAACTGCATCAGTCGTTCAGGATAACCTCTGCCGTCTCGTCAAGTCGCTGCTTCACTGTCTCCCATCCGGGCATCGCGCGGCTGAGAAGGCGAAAAAATTCGGGACTGTGATTGTGCTCGCGCAGATGGCAAAGCTCGTGGGCGATGACATAATCGATGCTGTCGCGGGATGCACGGACGAGGAACGGGTTCAGCGTGACCATGCCACCGGCAGCGCACGTGCCCCAGCGGGTTCGCATTTCCTTCAACTGAAAGCTCGGAACCTCCTGCGGCCAAGGCAAGCCCTTCGCGATGACGCCAAGCCGATAGGCAAAGTAGTCCCGCGCCTTCAGCCTGTACCAAGCCCGAACCCGCGCCCTGACTGCATCGGTCGATATTTGGTTGTGCGCGACCTCCAGCAAAGCGCCCTTCAGTTTCACCGAGCGTTCCTCGCGGGGCACTTGGCGGACCTTCAGGCTATAGCGACGCCCGAGATAGAGAACCTGTTCGCCGCTGACATATTCACGCGGCAGGACGTGCTCGAAGCGGCGCTTCGCATCGCACACATGATCATGCACCCACCGCGCCCGCTTCTGGACGGCCTTGCCGATGTCATCGGCTGTTGCGTCCGCAGGAGCCTCAACCTCAACGGAACCGTTCGGATGCACATGAATGCGCACCCGCTCACGGCTTCCCGCACCAACCTTGATGGTGTAGGGGATGGCCTCGCCGCCGTAGTGCAGGAAGTGCTCAAAGTGTCCCACGGCTCACCCCGAGGCGGACAATCTCGACCACGCGGTCGATGAGAGCAGTTGCCTGATCCAGCCCGCCCAGTTCCTTGAAATAGCGTGGCAGGAGTTCGCGGCGGATTTCCGCCTCGACATTCGCGGGATTGATCGAATGCTTGGCAACGGCATTGTTGACGACGTTATCAATGTGCAGGGCCTCAGCAACCAGCCATTCCTCTCCGCGCTCCTGCGCCGCCGGTTCCCCGAGCACAACCGGAAACAGCCCATAATAGGCTTTCGCGTGGCGATTGTCGCCGAAGCAGTCGGGCACATTCGGGTTGGCTCGCGCCTTGGCCTTCTCCTCAAGGTCCTTGAAAAGCACGAACTGCTTGTGCGGATGATCGAACAGGGCTTCCGCCTCGCGGATCGCGTTGCGCAACAATTCCGAGAACACCGCCTGTGCATAGGGGTCATCGGCAAGGTCCTGCTCGATGGTTTTCGTCAGACGGGTCTTGATAACGTCGGTTTCCGCACGGGTTTTTTCATCGCTCCACGATTCCGGGTCGTTGAGCGCGGCGGCACCCTGATGGCCTTCCGCCATGCCAGTGATGTCGATGACACCCCCCGACGCCTTGATATCGACACCGATCACCTGCTTGTCGACAAGGTTCCTGATCTGCTTTTCATAGGCCGAGAAATCGACCGTTTCCTGCGCGTCGAGCTTGGCCTGTATCCGCAACTCGGTGAAGAATTTCAGGTCCTTCTTGTAAATCGCGATGGTCTTCTCACCGAAAGATGTATCCTCGAAGAAAGCCCGCGACGACAGGGCAAGTTTGAGACAAATACCGAACTCTGTCAGCGCCGCATAGAAATCCTCGCGCACCTTCTGGTTCCGGTCATAGCTGACGCCGCCTTCACCAAGGATGGTGTCGGGCACGAGAACGCGGCGGAACTGCTCGCGGTCACCCTTGTTCTTCACCCCGGAGAAGATGATCCAGACCGCATCGTGCAGCGCGGGCAGCCGCTTGTACTCGGTCGAGATATTCGCATAGATGCCGCTGATGTCATCGAGATGGAAACCGCCCTGCGTTCGCTCGGCGAGGTCCTGATAGGCGATCAGGGACGTGTCGAGTTCCTTCAGAATGCCGCGATAGTCGATGAGAAGGCCGTAGGGCTTTTGCTCGTGCAGTCGGTTCACCCGCGCAATGGCCTGAAGCAGATTGTGCTCACGAATGTATTTGTCGATGTAGAGCACCGCGTTGCGCGGCTCATCGAAGCCGGTGAGGAGCTTGTCCACGACGATGAGGATATCGGGCGGGCCATCCGTGCCGAAATCGTCGATCACCCGTTTTTCATAGGCTTCCGGGTCGGCACCGACATTTGCCGCCCACCACTTCTGCACCTCGGGCGTCTTGGCCTCGTCGGTGTCTTCATGGCCTTCGCGGGTGTCCGGTGCGGAGATCACGACGGCACTGGTCACAAGGCCGGTGGCGTCAAGCGCTTCTTTGTAGCGGATGGCCGAAAGCTTGCTGTCGGTGGCAAGCTGCGCCTTCAGTCCCAGCCCCTTCCAGTTGCGCGAAAAATCCTCGGCAATGTCCATGGCGATGAGATCGATGCGATTTCCCGCGCGGTAGATGCTGCCGCGTGTTGCGAACTTCTTCTTCAGGTCGGCCTTCTGGTCTTCGGAAAGGCTGGCCGTGATCTTCTCGAACCAGTTATCGATAGCCTGTTCGTTGATACCGACCAACGGCTTGCGCTCTTCATAGAGCAGCGGCGTGACGGTGCCGTCTTCCACGGCGCGTTGCATCGTGTAGGAGTGAAGGATCGGGCCGAACTTGTTCTGCGTCTTGTCGTCCTTCAGGAGCGGCGTGCCGGTGAAGGCGATGAAGGCCGCATTGGGCAGTGCTTTGCGCATCCGCTCATGGTTCTCGCCACCCTGGCTGCGATGCCCCTCATCGACGAGAACGATCAGGTCGGAAGAGTCATTGTGACATTCGGCGTGGCGTGTGGCGCTGTTGAACTTTTGCAGAAGCGTGAAGGTGATGCGTTCCGTGCCGCTGCCGATGCGCCGGGCAAGTTCACGCCCGGTTTCGACCTTGGCATTTTCCCCTTCCTTCTTGGTCGCCACGGCAGAGCCGAAAGCACCGCCGGACATGAAGGTTCCCGCAAGCTGCCGTTCGAGATCGATGCGGTCGGTGACGACGATGACGCGGCAGCGCGAAAGCTCGTCATCGATGAGCAGCGCCTTCAGCAGGAACACCATCGTGTAGGACTTGCCCGAGCCGGTTGTGTGCCAGATAACGCCGCCTTCTCGTCCGCCATCGCGGTTGCGTTCGGAAACCCGCGCCAGCATCGATTTGACGCCGGAAATCTGCTGATAGCGGGCCACGATCTTCCCGGCCTTGCGGTCAAACAGGGTGAAGTAGCGGATGAACTCCAGCAGCCGTGTGGGTGAAAGCAAGCCGATGACAGTGGCGTCCTGCGCCGTCGTCAGGACAGGCGAGGACCATAGTGCCGCGAAGTGGTTGCGCAGGAATGCCGGACGTTCGGCAAACAGCACCTCGTGCTGCTCGCGCGACAGCGGACTGTTGACCAACGCCGTGATTTCATCGGGTGAAATCTCTTCCTCACGCCATGCGGCGTAGAATTTCAGCGGTGTTTCGGTCGTGCCGTAGCGGGCATCGGTGCCGGAAATGGACAGCAGAAGCTGCGCATAGGCATAGAGCGGGCGAATGCCGTCCGGCTTCTGGTTGCGCAGATGCTGGGATATGCCCTCTTTCAGCATGTCCTTGTCGGGATTGGAGCCGACCGGACGCTTGGCCTCGATCACGGCCAGCGGAATGCCGTTGACGTAGAGCACGATGTCGGGCCGAAAGTGCCCATGTGCCCCCTCGCGTTCCACCGAAAGTTCCTCGGTCACGTACAGCAGGTTGCGCTCGGGGTGAGTGAAATCGATCAGCGGCACGGTGACGGAATGCCTGTGCCCGTCCGGCATGAACTCGTTGACCGTCACGCCAAGCGTCAGATGCTTGGTCACGCGCTCGTTGGCTGCTGCCAGCCCCTCGGAAAGCCCCGTGTCGGTGATCGCCTTGAGGACCTGTGCAATGCCACCGGAGGAGAGCGGATGCTCCGCTCCGCGATAGGTGAAGCGATAGGCCGAAAGCCAGCGACTGAGGGCGTCTTGCATCAGCACTGCGCGTTCGCCACCACGGGCAGTAAGGCACGCATTTGGCGTGAGGTAGGACCAGCCCAGTTTCATCAGCAGCGCCAGCGCCGGAACCTTGGCCTGGCTTTCCTCGTCGGTTCTCGGGCGTTGCGGTGCGTTCATACCGTCACCCGCTTCTTGCCGGTGAGAAGCTGCTGCATGAGGGCGCGTTTTTCGATGCAGAGCTTTCTCATGTCATTGGAGATTGCCGTCGTGACAAAGCTGACGTCGTTCAGAATTTCTTCAATCTGTCGTTGTTCTCGGTCGGTAGGAATTACGACGGATACCGCTGAAATCGACCTCTTCTGGATGTTGGGCAAACCCGACCCTACCCGGAGTTTCATGATCTCAGCCTCCTTGAACTTCAAACAATGAAAAAGAAAATCCCGCCGAACTCTAATATTTTCTAGGGTGTAGCAGTGTCCTCCACTCCAAAACGGCTGCTTTATCAAGTTTACAAATCCACAGGAGTTGCCACCTTCACTAATGGTGATGGTGCCAGCGTCACTGTTCCATTCATCAGTATAACCCGAAGGCTCAACTCCACCATTGATTACAGGGTAATTACCCTGTTCTAGAAGGGTCATTTTTGATTTCTGCTGGCCTTTTCTTATTGTGGCTACAGCGTCCAGACGTCGCACTCGCCACTCGCCCCCCTCAAACCCCTTCAGTCGCCGCTTTCCGGTCAGCAATTGCTGCATGAGCGCCCGCTTCTGCGCCTCGGCATTGGCGAGCAGTTTCTCGGTCGTCTCGATAGCCTTGTCCCATGTGGACAGGATTTCCGCGATCTTTTTCTGCTGACGAAGGGCGGGGAGTAAAAGCTTTCGCTTCTCCATGTCTGCCTTTTGAACATGGACTAAAGCGGCAGCGCCATGTGCTGAATTTTCAATTTCAGTGGTGATATGTTCAAAGAGTTGCCGAAGGAATTCAGGGTCAGTCCCCGTTTTCGTAACTATCTTCCATGTGTGGTAGTTAAGAACCGCATCCGGGCCATGCCAAACGTGTGGTCCAAACGACGTCCCGCGACTGCCGGACCATGCAAAGAGAAGTTGTCCCGGTTTGACGAGGATCTTGGGGTTGAAGTCGCCGTTGAAGTGGTTGAATTCGCCACTGCCATTGAGGTTCTGAATGCGGATTATTGGATAGCCTTCGGTAGACCACTCATGCGGTTTGAAGCCCCGTCCATTGATTAGTTCACAGACTTCACCAAGCGGTTTGATTTCCCACCCATCAGGAACCATATCCAAGCTCCTTCAGATAGCCCGCCATCTTCGCTTCAAGCGCATCCATCTCCACCTTCAGCGCCTCGCGCTCGGCCCGCACAGCCATCAGGTCGATTTCCGCTTCCTCCTCGAACGTGTCGACATAACGCGGAATGTTGAGGTTGAAGTCGTTTGCGGCAATCTCCTCGCGGCTGGCGAGGTAGGCATATTTCTCGATGTTGGCCCGGTCATCAAAGGCGGCAAAGATGCGGTCGATCTGCGCATCGCCCAGCCGGTTCTGGTTGGTGCCCTCGATGTAGTCGCGGCTGGCGTCGATGAAGAGGACGTTGGTGTCGGCCTTCTTCTTGCGGAAGACGAGCACTGCCGCCGGGATGCCGGTGCCGTAGAACAGTTTTTCCGGCAGACCGATGACGGCATCGAGCAGATTTTCCTCGATGAGCTTCTGCCGGATGACGCCTTCGCTGGAGCCCCGGAAAAGGACGCCGTGCGGCACGACGACAGCCATGCGCCCGGTCTTCGGCTTCAGCGTCTCGATCATGTGCAGGATGAAGGCATAGTCGCCCTTGGTCTTCGGCGGCAGCCCGCGCCGGAAGCGACCGAACGGGTCCTTCTCGGCTTTCTCCACGCCCCATTTGTCGAGGCTGAAGGGCGGATTGGCGACAACCACGTCGAAATGCCTAAGCGTGTCGTCGCCGGTGCGCAGCTTCGGGTTGCCGATGGTGTCGCCCCATTCAATCTGATGGTTCGCCTCGCCATGCAGGAACATGTTCATTTTGGCGAGCGCCCATGTGGAGCCGATGGCTTCCTGACCGAACAACGCATAATGGGCCTTGCCGCTAGCCTTCTCGCGCACCTCGCGGGCGCACTTCAGCAGCAGCGAACCGGACCCGCAGGTCGGGTCGCAGATTTCATCGCCCTCCTGCGGCTCCACCAGCCTTGCCATCAGCGCCGACACTTCCGCTGGCGTGTAGAACTCGCCCGCCTTTTTGCCCGCCGAGGCTGCGAATTTGGAGATCAGAAATTCATACGTACCGCCGATGATGTCGAGATTGCCGACGCGGCTCGGGCGCATGTCCAGTTCGGGCTTGGCGAAGTCCTCCAGTAGCAGACGCAGAATGTCGTTCTTCTGCTCCTCGTCGCCCAGCCGGTTCGCGTTGAAGGAAATGTCCTGAAACACGTCGCGCAGCTTGTCGCCATTGGCCTCTTCGATGGCGTGAAGCGCCTTGTCGATCCGCTCGCCATTACCAGGCTTGTGCCGGTCGCGGTGAAGGTCATCGAAACTCTTGTCGCGCGGCAGCACAAACTGCTCCTGGGCCATCATCGCTTCGATGAGTTCCGGGTGATCGCCGTGCTTTTCCTTGTAGGCGGCGTAATGGTCCTTCCACACATCGGAGATGTATTTCAGGAACAGCATGGTGAGGACATAGTCCTTATAGATCGACGCATCGACCGTGCCCCGGAAGGTGTCACAAGCGGCCCATGCCGCCTTGTTGATGGTGTCCTGCGTGATGCGATTGAGCAATGTCCGTCCCCTTGCCGAAGCCGCGCCGTGCGGGTGGCCACGTCGATTTCATCCGAGGAACGCCACCAATTCAGGATTGCAGAACCTCTCCATTTCCCGAGATTTAATCGCAACGGGACCGATAGGCAATCCTTGGACGGTGAGACTCAGACGATCACGTGGCGCGTGGAGCCGTTCAAAAATCAGGAAAAAATGTGAGGCACTGACCTCAACAGGTGTGGAAGCGCGTCACCCCCGTGGGGGCCGGATTTCGTAACCGCGTGGGCCTTTCCTTCGCCTTTCGAGGACCGCACCGTCGCCGTTCGGGAAGCCATGCGGCGGCCATGTTGTGTCCACAATGTACACTTTATGGACATAAGCGAATTGACTGTCCATTTAGAGTCCAATATATGTGTGTCCACATTTCTCTAAGATGGATAGGACACCTATGATCGTCGGATATGCTCGCGTCAGTTCAATCGGACAGGACCACGATACGCAGATCGAAAGATTGAAGGCTGCGGGTGCAGAGAAGGTTTTCAGCGAGAAACAATCGGGGCTCGACAAGGAGCGCAAGGCTCTGGCTGACTGCCTTGGCTTTGTCCGCGAGAATGATGTGTTGCTTGTGACCAAGCTCGACAGGCTGGCGCGGTCGGCGGCTCATCTGCACGAGATTGTCGAAAGGCTGAATGCAAAGGGCGTGGGCTTCCGCGTTCTTGACGATCCGTCGCTCGACACGACAACGCGCACCGGCAAGTTGGTGTTTGGTATCCTCGCCAGCATCGCCGAGTTTGAAACCGCCCTTCGGCGCGAACGGCAGTTGGAAGGCATTGCCAAGGCGAAGGCAGAAGGCCGCACGGGTGGAAGACCGGCATTGATCACGTCCGAAACCAAGGCCGAGATCGAGCGACTGAGCGTCGAGGGCAAAAGCGTTCGTCAGATTGCGGCGGCTGTCGGCTTCAGCAAGTCCGCTATCCAGAAGGCTCTGACGGGCAGCAAGTGAGCCTGTTGGGCCGACTTCGGGGCTGACTTTGAAAAAATCTTGGTCACAGATTTGGGCACAGCTTGGTCACAGGCATCGTCCAAGTCCATGAAAACGCAACAGATCACAGAGGATATTTTATCCCTTGCGTCTACCAATTCCTTGAAATCAATTGCTTATTTTTACTCGCCGCCTTGACGGTGCCGGGCATCAGAGGCATATTCCCGTCATACGCATTCCCGGGCGGGGTAGGCAGAAGCCTTGGGCCGCTGAGCTGCGAAGTCTGAACTTCGCTTCCTGAGACCGCGCCCGTGTCCCGGCGCATCAACCCAATCCCTGAAATGAACCTCGCTTCGGCGAGACGAGCACTGCTGTCCGCAGTCTCGGGCTTTTTGACATCGTGAATAGGAAACTTGCAACGGCCCGAACGGGACCCGAGCGAGGCCGGAAGCGCTCACCGGTTAGCAGCCAGTAACAGGTCCTGCGACGATGAAATGAGCAATACCAACGGGCGGGATGCCGCCCCAAATTTCAGCAACTGTCCCTGCGAGCGTAGGGACGGATACGAAAATAAGGAGTTCCTAAAAATGGGAAATTTCACAGTTATCGCGCGTGACCTGCATGACCGTCGCGAACTGTTCCTCGAAAAACTGGCCGATGCCGAACGCATGATCATGGTCGCGGTCGCCGATTATGATGACATGCTGCGAGATCGCGACATCGATGCAATTGCCCAAGCCAGCACGGCAGCCGCGAAGCTCTTCACCTTCGCCCATGACCTTGCCCTTGGGCTCCCCGCCGACAGCGCAACGGCGCAGCAGCATGTTCAGGAAGTGCTGGCCGGGCTTTCCGCCCTCGCCGACATGGCATTTTTCATTGAGGATGAAGACGACGAGGCTTTTGCTTGAGCGGAACCTGCCGCGTCCGCCACTGCGGGGCACCGAAAGCCTCGCAATTCTCGCCCTACTGCCGCCGCCACAAGTCCACCAAGCGCCGACAAGGAGAACCCGACCAAACCGCCATCACCGTCACCGAATTGAAGCCGTTCCGGGAGCGCGTACGGACCCGTATGGCGAAGAACGAGGGAAGTCCGCTCTGGGCTCATCTCGATGACCAATGGGTCTCGCTCGTCAGCGCGGCCCGGGCAGATGCCAACCGCCGCGTCGGCAATCGTTACCAACGCAGTGCCGCGCACGAAATCCTGAACATCGACGCCGACAGCACTCCGCGTGAAATAGCCGTCACCACGCTCGCCATGTTCGTGCTCTGGCATGACATGCCGTCGCGGTTTCGTTCGGATGTAGCATTCAGGCTGCAACTCGCCCGGCGCGTCCGGGCACTGTCCGGTCGCCATGTCGGCCAATGGTTCGACCACCGCACCGGCAATCAGAAGCGCATCTATCGTGAGATGACGCCCAAGGCCGGGGACATCATCGGCCAAAAACTGTCCTGCATCTTCGGCGCTGCCGGGTTCCACCTCGCCCTTCTGGACGAACGGGACCGGGAGAACGCTCGCAACGCAAAGGACGCAATAACAACCGCAATCAAGGAACTGAAATGACTAAAAGAGTAACCCCAATCGCTGCTGACCTCGACACATTCTTCGATGAGCTTCATGCCAACGGTGAAATCAGAACTGTCGAAATTGATGACAATACCGAGTTCACGGCCATGAGCTTCGACTGCGTACTGGATATGTTGAAGACGCGCATTCTTGACCGGCTGCCACCGGCTGTTCGTCAAGATATTCTGAGCAAAGAATAGGCGTCGATTGGCGCGCCCTCCATCCCCACCCCTTCTTGTGATGCGCGAACAGACTCTTTCGGCAGCATCCCTTTTCCGTTCACGCCAACTCCGAGAGGAACACCTTGAGAACCATTGAAGCAGCCCATCAGGGCAATCACATTCTGATCTACACGGACGGTTCATGCTACAGCAATCCGGGCCCAGGTGGATACGCAGCCGTTCTCCGTCGCATGGACGGCGCAACCGAAACCAAAAAGCGGCGGCTACGAGGGCGCGACCCCAGCGAAACCACCAACAACAGGATGGAATTGACTGCGGCCATCGCCGCCCTTGAGTGTATCAAGGCAACTGAACCGGAAACCATCGTGATGATGTGCGATAGCGAGTACGTCGCGAAGGGCATGACTAAATGGGTGCCAAACTGGCAAGCAAATGGTTGGGTGGGGTCGGGCAGGAAGCCCGTCGCCAATCGTGACCTTTGGGAGCGTATCCTTGCAGCATCGACGGGTAAGACCATCGAATGGCGATGGGTCAAAGCCCATGCCGGAAACGCCTTCAACGAGGAGGTGGACCGGCTCGCAAGGCAGGAAATGGAGAAAGCGCGAGCAGAATCCTACGGGTTCGCTGCTTGATGGAATATTTCCAAGAGGTGTTGGACCGGTCCTCTGGGCGGCTTACCAAAGTCAGCCAAGGTGACTGGATCACCATCACCGAACTGGGCGAAGTCATGGGCGCGGGCAAACGCGAAACACGCGCCATCCTTCGCGAAATGGGCTTCCTCGTCGTAGAAGGTGCGGGTCGCAATGCGCGTCATCGACTCGCATCATGGGTCACAGACAGGAAGTGGGGGCGACGTATCAAGCGGACCGGCTGCTATCCTTTCGATGTCATCGGCCCGGATGCTCGCAAGTGGATTGACGAACGATGGCGCACGGCCGCCGCGAAGGTTGCCGATCTCACGGGGGAAGCGAAAGCTGCTCAACAGCACCTCGCGGTGTTCCTCGCCCGTCGTCGAAATCCAGAAATGCCATCACAGGAGCAGGTTTGCTGGCTATGTGACTTCTATCCTGACCTTTCCCAGATGGAGAAGGCGCGGATTGTCGGGATATCCCAGCAGCTTGTCAGCCGGTTCGAGGAAGTCCGTCGTCGTCAGCTTGAACGGCGTCTCACCAATAGGAGACAACCGCACATTTTGACGGTAAACCGATCCGAGAAAACCTTTGATGTGGTAGACATATAACGGAAGGTCACAACCTCCGTGAAAATATGGTCATGGTCCCGGCATTCGTTGTGTCGGGACCGCCACCTCGGCTATCTGGCGTCCGCCAAAAGCGCCCGTCGTACAGCGTCGGGCTCCCGTTCGATCACCTTCAGGAGCGCGGCAGCGGGGCCGCTGATGCGCCTTTGGCCTTGCTCCCATTTGCGATAGCCAGAAACGCTCATGCCCATCAGCGGGGCCATCTGGGCTTGTGTCAGCTTCACCCTTTCACGCACTTCGCGTGGATCGAGGGGAGCATGAACGATGGCAGGGCCTTCACCCTTCGCGTGAGCCAAGGCTTCTCCGAGGGACTGGATGAGGTCTTCAGCGAATGTCGTCATGTTCGTCTCCTGTCCATCAATCCGTTTGCCGCCGGGCTGCCTTGAGCGCCAGAACCAAGGCTGACACAGCCCGTTTTTCATCCGGTGTCATGTCGGACTTGGCGTTCTTGGCGTAGGCGAGCAAGGCATAGAGCGGCATCGTTCCATCGAGATAGTAGTAAATGATACGAGCACCGCCCCGCTTACCTCGTCCAGAAGCTGCAAAGCGTACCTTGCGAACGCCGCCAGTGCCCGGAATTTCGTCTCCTGCCAACGGGTTCTCCGCAAGGAAATCTATGAGTTCCCGCTTCTCTTCCTCATTGAACAGCTTCTCGGCTTGTCGGGTGAACGTCGGCGTTTCCGCGACAGTTTGCATATTCATATATACCCCATTGGGTTATCATTTGCAAGGCGTGAACGTCGATCAGCGGTCAGTCACCGAAGGCATGTGTAGAGATGCAATCGCATCGGCCATGCTCTTCAGGTCGAAATGGCGATAGCGTGACGCAACGGTCCTGCCCGCGTGGCCCTGTATGGCGTCTGCCATACTGTCCGCAATTCCCGCTCGCGCAGCCGCGCTCTTGAACCAATGCCGGAATGCATGATTCGGCGCTTTCCGTGGATCATCAAACCCGGCTTCACGTACCCATCCAGCCAGCCGGTTCGTGACGCCCTTGCTTGCATGTTTCTTCGCCGGTTTACCCGACGACTTGCGATAAAAGAGTGGTCCTGCACCTCGCGCTTTCACGAAGTCCAGGAACCCTTGCTCGATCAAAGCGGGATGGAGCGGAACAGTCCGCTCGCTGCCCTCGTTTTTGAGACTGCCGCCGTCCTCGGCAGGGGCGAGCACCATTGCGGGGATGCCATCGATTTCCTTGATGCGGCTTCCCCACAATTGCGCAAGTTCACCAATGCGGGCCCCGGTGGTCGCAGCAAGCCAAGGCAACCATCGCCGATCCGGTCGATCTTCCTTCCGCGCCAGCGCCAACAGCCGGGCAACCTCGGCATTCTCATAAGGCAATTGCCCTGTTCCAGCCTTCGTCTTGCCCGCAGCCCGCACACCGGTGGCTGGATTGCTGGTGATGAGCCGATTCGCAACGGCATAATTGAAGATGGCGTTTGCCATTCCGAGATAAGTGCCGTTGATGGATTTCGTTGCAAGGCCGAGAGCGACAACGGCGTCTTTCCATGCAACAATGTCCTCCGGCTCGATCTGCCGGATATCGGATGCTTTCAGCCCGACGTGTTGCTTGAGGCTCGTGAGCGGGCGACCGCCCCAAGTGGACAGGGTACTCGCTGAAGGTTTTGTTTCCACCTTCCACTTATCGAACAATCCATCCAGCGACAGTGCTGTCCCGGTTGCCTCATACTTCGGGAAACGATCCGCCTTCGGGTCGGGCGAGTAATCTCCCGATGCGTTACGTTTCAACTGCCACGCTGCATCCGTAGCGGCTGACGCAATCAAGGCAAGCAACTGCCCCCGCGCGTCGTCATCGATCATGAGGCCGTGTTTGGTGAGAACCCAGTTCGTTAGCCAGCCGAATCGACTTTCCAGCGGTGACACGCCTTGCGAACGTGGCAGGGCATTGATTCCTGAAGTGAGATCATTGCCGAACGCCCTCTGCGCGTCGGGAATGGTGTCGAGATCGTTTGGCGAAGCAGTCGGAACGATCAAAAGACGGCCTTCGCTTGCGGCGCGATTGAATGCCTTCACCGCAGCCCACTGGTCGGGTGCCCCCGGATTCTCGTGGAATCGGTCGATATAGAGCCGGTAGACCTCGCCCGACAAGGCGACAAGCTGCTTGTGAGTTAATCCGATCGTTCCTCTTCGGAACGCATCATATTGCCGGTTGATCTGTTCTCTTGCAGCGGCGTGTCGGTATTTGACGGCGACAGGATCAGCGGCACGAAGGCTGAAGCGCACAAACGTCCCAGCGGTCGCAGAAATCGTGACTGATGGTAATGAGCCGACCGCTGGCAATTCCACCAGCAGCGTCTTGCCGCGAATGCGGTCCCGCAGATCGGCTGGAACCCGTTCGTAAAATTGTCCTGCTGACGAATCTTGCCGCTTAGTCGCTCGTGCCATCCTGAAGACCAATGTATCCCGCTCCTGTATCACAGTCGAGCGGCCCGAAGGCCGGGATACACAAGAAATCAACATCTTAGAATGGAATGGTGCCCAGAAGAGGACTCGAACCTCCACACCCTTTCGAGTACCAGCACCTGAAGCTGGCGCGTCTACCAATTCCGCCATCTGGGCGACGGAGACGCATGTAGAAGGAGCGCCCTCCGGTGTCAACAGGCTTTTTGAAGTTTTCGCAACGACTTGGCGAAAAGCCGCTGCGGCGCATGGGTCAGCGGCTCACCGCCCAGGCGTGGATGCGCGAAAGCCCCGCCTCCAGGAGGCGTGCGGCGGCGGCCTCGTCGGCGGCTTCCACATAGCAGCGCATTTCCGGCGCGTTGCCGGAGGGGCGGAAATGGATGACGCTCGCGTCCTCCAGCGTCACGCGCAGCCCGTCGATGTCGCTCGTCTTCGCCGGCACGCCGATCGGCGCGAGGAAGGCGGCAAGCGGGCCCGGGCCGGAGCGTAGCTCGGCCATCAGCGCGGCGCTCGTTTCGACCGGGAAATTCTCCAGCCGGTCGCTGGCGGCGGCCGGCAGGGCGAAGCCGCGCGCGACCTGCGAAAGCGGGGTCCGGCCGCTTGCGGCAAGCGAAAGGACAGCGAGGATCGGCATCAGGCTGTCGCGGGTCGGCAGCGGGGTGAGCGCCTGTCCGTTGACGGCAAAGGGGGTGGCGGTCAGCGTGCCGCCGTTCGCCTCGAAACCCATCACCGCCGTCTCGCCCGCGGCGACCGCCTCGTTCATGGCGGCGATCACGAAGGGCGAGCCGACGCGGGTGCGCAGCACCCTGGCCGGGACGGCCGCCTCGATGCCGGAATTGGAGGTAATGGGCGTCGCCACCACCTGCGCACCGAGGAAGCGGGCGGCGATCAGCCCGACAAGGTCGCCGCGAAGGGGCGTGCCCGTCTCATCGGCGACGAGCGGCCGGTCGCCGTCGCCATCGGCCGAGACGATCGCGTCGAGCCCATGCTCCAGCGCCCAGCCCTCAAGCAGCGCGACGGTCTCGGCGGAGACCGCCTCGGTATCCACCGGGATGAAGGTTTGCGAGCGGCCGAGCGCCACGACATCCGCGCCATAGTGGGTGAGCACCGAGACGAAGAGATCGCGCGCCACGGTGGAATGCTGGTAGACGCCGACCCGCAGGCCCGCAAGGCTGCCCTCCGGCAGGAGCGCACGGTTGCGGGCCTCGTAAAGCGCGATCGCGGCAGCGCCGAGGTCTTCCGCGCTCTCCTGCGCGGCGCCAGGCATGCCTTCGGCGCGGATCGCCGCGGCGGCGGCGGTGATCGCGGCCTCGTCGGCCTTGTCGATCTCGCCGTCCAGCCGGTAGAATTTTATGCCGTTGCGGTCGGCGGGGATATGCGAGCCGGTCACCATCAGCGCCGCCGCGCCGCGCTCGAGGCCGAGCAGGGCAAGCGCGGGCGTCGGCAGCGTGCCGCAGTCGCGCGGGGCGAGGCCGGCCTTGCGCAAGGCGGCGATGGCGATGGCCGAAATGGCGGGGCTCGACGCGCGGAAATCGCGGCCGACGAGGACCGCGTCGCCCGGCCGGGCAAGGCCGGCATCCAGCAAGTGGCGGGCGAAGGCGGCCGCGTAGAGCGCCGTCGCCGGCCCTTCGAGGTCCACCGACAGGCCCCTCAGGCCGCTGGTTCCGAATTTCAGGCTCATGCACGCTTCTCCTGCCTCTTGCGGACGGCGTCCCGTGCCATAGATACGTTCCACCACGAATAAAACAAAAAGTGTGCCCGTAATACGCGATAGGGACGTGACGAGGGAAATATCCCGCAAGGATAGTGAGGATCAACATGTCGAAGATTCGAAATCTTGTTTTCGGTTGCGCGATGGGAATCGCCTCCGCCGTCGCGCCCATGGGCACGGCCGGGGCCGTTCCGCTGGCCGTGCCGGATATGAACGTCCAGACGAAGAGCGACGTCACGCAGGCGCAGGTGGAATTCTGCGTCGGCTATGCCTGCCGGCCGCGCTATCACCACCGCCGCGATTTCCGCCCGCATTACGGCTATGAACGGCGCTACTATCGCCCGCGCTGGGAGCGGCCGCGCCACTACGGCGGAGGCCGGTCGCATGTGAGCTGGTGCCTCAGCCGCTACCGGACCTACGACCCCGCGACCAACCGCTACCACGCCGGCGGCGGCATCTACCGGGTCTGCCACTCGCCCTATCGGTGAGCGACCGGCAAGGATGCAAACGGCGGCGGGCTTCGGCCCGCCGTCTTCGTTTCAGCCCTGCGCGTGGTCCGCACGGTCCGTATGGCCAAGGTCGCGGCCCGGCTCGATGACGTCGCGCACGCGCTGCTTCAGCTCCTTGGGGCCGGGAAAGCCGCCGTCGCGCTTGCGCTCCCATATGAGCGCGTCGCCGACGCGGATCTCGAAATTGCCGCCGGTTCCGGGGATCAGCGCGACCTCACCGAGCGCATCGGAAAAGGTCGACAAAAGCTCCTGCGCCATCCAGCCGGCCCGCAGCAGCCAGTTGCACTGGGTACAATAGAGGATTGTAACGCGCGGCTTTTCTTCGGACATGACGGTCTCCATGGCTGGCGAAAAGCATAAAGCAGGCCGCGCCGTTTGGCACGCGGCGGATTGCGATCCGCTCACGGAAAAGTCAACTTATTTTATCATATTTTATGGGCGACCGTCTTGCCCCCGCCACCGGCCTGCCGGAGAGAGGGGGAAACGTAACCTTCCGACAGGAGATTCCATGACCGAGTTCGCCACCGACCGTCCCCGCCTTATCGTGCCCGCGCTCGGGCGCGTCTATTCGGCGCTGTCAGAAGGGGCGGAAACGCTGCTGCGCGTCGCCGCGGGCCTGCTGCTCGCCACGCACGGCTACGGCAAGATCCTCGACCCGTTCGGCGCCAGCGGCATGGTGGAAAGCCTCGGCTTCTATCCGGGCGCGTTCTGGTCGCCGCTGCTGTCGGCGACCGAGTTCTTCGGCGGCATCCTCATCGCCATCGGCCTCCTCACCCGGCCGGCCGCGTTTGCCGGCATGATCGTGCTCGCCGTCACCGTCTATTTCCACGGCATCGTCCAGGACCAGGGCCTGATGGGCGCGGAGAAATCCATCCTGTGGACGCTGATCCTCTTCTTCTTCGCCGTGCGCGGCGCCAACCGCCATTCGGTCGACGCCAGGCTCGGCCGTCAGTTCTGATCCGCCGTCCCGGGCGGCTGCGGCCTTTGCCGCAGCCGCGCCTTGACGAGGGCGGCAAGCGTCTCCGCCTCGAAGGGTTTCATCACGACGGGAACGACCTCGAAGCCGGCAACGCCTTCGCGCTGGGCCTCCGAGATGGTCGTCAAAAGCAGCGGCACGCCCTTGTCGACCAGCCGCCGGATGCGCGCGCGCGTTTCCTCGTTTTCGCCCGGCACGTCGAGCAGGCAGAGATCGACATCGGCAAGCGCCGTCGAATCCCACTGGTCGACCTGTTCGGGCCGCTGCAGGGTGATGCGGCAATCGAGTGCCGCCTTGATCAGATATTCCGCGTCGAGCGCGATCAGGAATTCGGGCTCGGCGATCAAGATGTGCGGAAGATCGGTCGTCATGGTGCCGCACTCCTATCCATAGCGAACCGCCGCAAGCCGCGGCGGTTCGGGAGGCGGACTGTGTGTCCGGGCCATTTCGCTGTCATTTAAAAAAGACATAGCGGCAACGGGAACAAGGACGATCCCGCCACGTTCCCTCCGCCAGCGGGGGAAGCGAGGAACGGGGCACGATGGCAGGCGAGACGACGCGCGGGCAGCAGACCAGATGGCAAACGCCCTGCCAGCAATGTCCCCTCAGGAGCCTTCCGTCCTTCCGGGATTTTTCAGCGAAGGAGCTCGACTTCGTCGCGCAGTTCAAGCGCGGAGAGCTATCGGTCGAGCGCGGCGCGACGATCCTGGTGGAGGGCATGCACAGCGCCCACCTCTTCACCCTGCTGTCGGGCTGGGCCTTCCGCTACAAGCTGCTGCCGGACGGGCGGCGGCAGATCATGAACTATGTGCTACCGGGCGACCTCGTCGGGCTGCAGGGCAGCCTGATGGACGAGATGGACCATTCCGTCGAGGCGCTGACGCCGGTGACGCTCTGCGTCTTCGAGCGCGCGCAGCTCGGCCGCCTCTTCGAGCGCCACGCCTCGCTCGCCTACGACCTCACCTGGATCGCCGCGCATGAGGAAACCATCCTCGACGAGCACCTGCTCAGCATCGGCCGGCGCACGGCGCTGGAGCGCACCGCCTATCTCCTCTCCTTCATCCACCAGCGGGCCCGCTCGGCCGGCATCGTCGGCGGCCGGCGCGTCATGCCGATCACCCAGCAGCATATCGCCGACACGCTCGGCCTCTCGCTCGTCCACACGAACAAGACGTTGCGCAAGCTCGCCGACCGCAAGCTGATGCGCTGGCAGGACCGGGGCTGCGAGATCCTCGATGCGGAAGGGCTGCTCGACCTGTCGGGATGGGAAGGGCTGAAGCGCAAGGCGCAACCCTTCATCTGATCCTCATGCGACGTCCCAGTGCAGCGGGAACATCGGGTCGAATACCGTCACCGGCCCCGCGCCCGTCTCGATCTTCGCCGGGAAGGCGACCGGCTCGGCGCGCCGGACGAGGCGGATCGTCTCCTCGTTCGCCGGCAAGCCGTACCAGGCCGGGCCGTTCAGCGAGGCGAAGGCCTCCAGCCGGGCAAGCGCCCCCTCCTCCTCGAAGACATGGGCAAGGCAGCTCATCGTGTTGATCGAGGTGTAGATGCCGGCGCAGCCGCAGGCGCATTCCTTGAGCGGATCGACATGCGGGGCCGAATCCGTGCCGAGGAAGAAGCGCGTGTCGCCGGAGGTGGCCGCCGCACGCAATGCCAGCCGGTGCTCCTCACGCTTGGCGACGGGCAGGCAGTAATAATGCGGCTTGATGCCGCCGACGAGGATGGCGTTGCGGTTGATGATCAGGTGATGCGTGGTGATCGAGCCGGCAAGGTTCGCGCTCGACGCCTTGATGTAGTCGACGCCGTTCTTCGTCGTGACATGCTCCATGGTCACGCGCAGCTCCGGCAGGCGCCGGCGCAGCGGATCGAGCACCGTCTCGATGAACACGGCCTCGCGGTCGAAGATGTCGACCTCCGGCGTCGTCACCTCGCCGTGCACGCAGAGCGTCAGGCCGATCTCCGCCATGCGTTCCAGCACGGGCATGGCCTTTTCGATGTCGCGCACGCCGCCGTGCGAATTGGTCGTCGCGCCGGCCGGGTAGAGCTTTACCGCGCGGATCAGGCCGTTGCGGAAGCCGGCTTCCACGTCGTCCGGGTCGGTGTGCTCGGTGAGGTAGAGCGTCATCAGTGGTTCGAAGCGGTCGCCCTTCGGCAGCGCGGCGAGGATGCGGTCGCGATAGGCGCTCGCGTCAGCGGTGGTGACCACAGGCGGCACGAGGTTCGGCATGATGATCGCGCGGGCGAAATGGCGGCTCGTGTCGCCGGCCACGCCCTCCAGCATGGCCCCGTCGCGCAGATGCAGGTGCCAGTCGTCCGGCCGGCGGATGATGAATTCTGTGGTCATGGCGTCGCTTCCTATCTTCACGGCTGCGATAGCACCCGCAACGACGAAGGACAATCGCCTCAGAAAAGGTCGAGATGAAGGTCCGCGGGCCGGGAATTCTCGAGGATGCGCTTTCCGTTCGGCAGGTCGTTGCCGTAGAGCTTCCACTGGATCTCGTCCTCGGGAAGCGCATAGCCCAGCCAGCGCTGGCGCAGCCGCTCCTCCAGCACCTCGTAGGGCGGGCCGACGAAGATGGTGAAGTCGAAGAGGCCGTCGAGCCTGTCCCAGGGCGCATCCCTGAAGAGCAGGTAGTTGCCTTCCGCGAGGACGAAGCGGGTTTCCTGCGCGATGGCGCGGGCGGCGTTAATGGCAAGCTCGCGCGAACGGTCGAAGACCGGCACCAGCACCTCGCCGTCGGCACGCTTCAGCGCATTGACGATATCGACGAAGCCGCGGCCGTCGAAGCTCTCCGGCACGCCCTTGCGCTGCAGCAGGCCGCGCTCGGCGAGGATGGCGTTATCCATGTGGAAGCCGTCCATCGGCAGGATCTCGGCGCTCTCGCCGCGGGCGAGGAGGTTTTCCCGCAGCACCTCGGCGAGCGTCGACTTGCCGGCGGCCGGCGGGCCGGCGAGGCCGACGAGGAAGCGGCGCGCGTTCCCCGCGCGCCGCTGGAGTGCATCCACGATCGTGGCAGGCGATATCATGCGGCAACGGCCTCCGAGGGCGCCTTTGCGCCGGTCATGAAGGCGACGGCGTCGGACATGGTGTAGTCCTTCGGGTTGATGACGGTCAACCGCCGGCCGAGCCGGTGGATATGGATGCGGTCGGCCACCTCGAAGACATGCGGCATGTTGTGCGAGATGAGCACGATGGGGATGCCGCGCCGGCGCACGTCGAGGATCAGTTCCAGGACGCGCCGGCTTTCCTTGACGCCGAGCGCGGCCGTCGGTTCGTCGAGGATGATGACCTTCGAGCCGAAGGCCGCCGCGCGCGCCACGGCCACGCCCTGGCGCTGGCCGCCCGAGAGGGTTTCCACCGCCTGGTTGATGTTCTGGATCGTCATCAGGCCGAGCTCGGAGAGCTTGTCGCGGGCGAATTTCTCCATCGCGCCGCGGTCGAGCTTGCGGAAGACGCTGCCCATGACGCCGGGCTTCCTGATCTCGCGGCCGAGGAACATGTTGTCGGCGATCGAGAGCGCCGGGGAGAGCGCGAGGTTCTGGTAGACGGTCTCGATGCCGGCGCTGCGCGCCTCGATGGGCGAGCGGAAGCTGACCGGCTTGCCCTCGAGGCGGATTTCCCCCTCGTCCGGCGTGATGGCGCCGGAGATCGCCTTGATCATCGAGGACTTGCCTGCGCCATTGTCGCCGATCACGGCAAGGATCTCGCCCGGATAGAGGTCGAAATCCGCATTGTCGAGGGCGGTGACGCGGCCGTAGCGCTTGACGAGGCCCCGGGCGGAAAGAATGGGTTCCTGTGCCATCAGCCTGCTACCTTTCTGATCCACTGGTCGATTGCGACTGCCGAGATGATGAGGACGCCGATCAGGAGATAGGTCCATTGCGGGTCCGTGCCGACGAGGCGAAGGCCGAGCGAGAAGACGCCGACGATGAGCGCGCCGAACAGCATGCCGAGGATGGAACCGCGCCCGCCGAAGAGCGAGAGGCCGCCGATCACCACGGCGGTGATCGATTCGATGTTGGCGAACTGGCCGGCGGTGGGCGAGACCGAGCCGATGCGGCCGATGAGCGCCCAGCCGGCCAGCGCGCAGATGACGCCGGAGAGCGTGTAGATCGAGATGAGCATGCGCTTGACGTTGACGCCGGCAAGCTCGGCCGCGTCCGGATCGTCGCCGACCGCGTAGACATGGCGGCCCCAGGCCGTGTGGTTGAGCACGTACCAGAGGACGGCGACGAGCAGCACCATGGCGACGACGCCGTAGGTGAGAACGGCGTTTCCGAGGCGCAGGTTCTGGCCGAAGAGCTGCAGGAGCGGGGCCTGCGAGGAGATGTCCTGCGAGCGAATCGTCTCGTTGGCCGAATAGAGGAAGTTCGAGGCGAGGATGATCTGCCACATGCCGAGCGTGACGATGAAGGGCGGCAGCTTCATGCGGGCGACGAGGACGCCGTTGATGTAGCCGCAGAGCGCGCCGCAGGCAAAGCCGCAGAGCACCGCGAGCGACGGCGGCAGGCCGTAGCGGAAGGTGAACTGGCCCATGACAACCGAGGTCAGCACCATGATCGCGCCAACCGAAAGGTCGATGCCGGCCGTCAGGATCACCAGCGTCTGCGCCGCGCCGACGATGCCGGTGATGGCCACCTGCTGCAGGATGAGCGTCAGCGTGAAGGCGGAGAAGAACTTGCCGCCGAGCAGGCCACCGAACACCGCCACCGAAATGACGAGCACGATCAGCGGCACGGCCGCCGGGCTCGAATGCAGGAAATGCTGGAATTTCTGGATGGGCGTCTTGTCGTGGGTATCGAAGGACGCGACCTGCGTGGAACTGCCGGTCAGCACCTTTTCGAATTCCTGCGCGGGTTGCGAACCCTGCGAGGGCTGCGAGCCCTGCGAGGCCGTCGTTGTCTCGCTCATGATCCTGTTCCTCCCCTTCCGTCTGCCGACCGTCGCGGCATCTGCGGATGAAATGATACACGGACGCATCGCCGGTGCCGCTTTGCGCGCACCCGCCGCGGTGTGCGGCCACTCCTCCCCTTGCGGAGGGATGCGGCTCGCCGCCGTCCCCCGCCCCGGAAAGGGGCCCACGTCTTTTCGCGATTGTCAAAACAAAGGGTTCGTCTGCGGGGTCGTTCGCCCGCGCCACCCGATCCGTCCGTGGCGGATGGCCGGCCCGGTCATGCCGGGCCGGCCGGAGGCATCAGCCCCAGCACTTGTCCTTGCCGGTCTTGGTGTCGATGGATTCGACGCCGGCGGCCGGCTTGTCGGTCACGAGCGCGACGCCCGTGTCGAAGAAGTTCTTGCCTTCGGTGGCCTGCGGCTTCTCGCCGGTGTCGGCGAACTTCTTGATGGCCTCGATGCCGAGGGCCGCCATCATCAGCGGGTACTGCTGCGAGGTCGCGCCGATGACGCCGTCGATGACATTCTGCACGCCCGGGCAACCGCCGTCGACCGATACGATCAGCACGTCCTTCTCCTTGCCGACGGCCTTCAGCGCTTCATAGGCGCCGGCAGCGGCCGGTTCGTTGATGGTGTGCACGACGTTGATGGACGGATCCTTCTGCAGGAGGTTTTCCATGGCGGTGCGGCCGCCTTCCTCGTTGCCGTTGGTCACGTCGTGGCCGACGATGCGCGGATCGTCCTCGTCGCCGATCTTGTTGATGTCCTTCACGTCGATGCCGAAGCCCTTCATGAAGCCCTGGTCGCGCAGCACGTCGACGGTCGGCTGGCTCGGCGTCAGGTCGAGGAAGGCGACCTTGGCGTCCTTGGCGGCATCGCCCAGCGTGGCGGCGGCCCACTTGCCGATCAGCTCGCCGGCCAGCAGGTTGTCGGTGGCGAAGGTCATGTCGGCGGCGTCGATCGGCTCCAGCGGCGTGTCGAGGGCGATGACGAGGAGGCCCGCGTCACGCGCCTTCTGGACCGTCGGGACGATGCCCTTCGTGTCGGAGGCGGTGATCAGGATACCCTTGGCGCCGTCGGCGATGCAGGTCTCGATGGCGGCGACCTGGCTTTCCGAATCGCCGTCGATCTTGCCGGCATAGGCCTTCAGCGTGACGCCGAGTTCCTTGGCTTTCGCTTCGGCGCCTTCCTTCATCTTGACGAAGAAGGGATTGGTGTCGGTCTTGGTGATGAGGCAGGCGCTGACATCGGCGGCCGAAGCCGGCGAAGCAAAGGCCACGCCAAGCGCAAGCGCGCCGAGAGCGGCGGAAACGATGGTCTTCTTCATGTGATCCTCCCAAGGACAAAACGGGATGCGCCCCTCTCCTGGGGCCATCCGGTCGCAAGGGCCGCAGGTCTCCTCCTGCCAGCCGTGCTTCCGGGGTTAAAAAAAGCACCAAAGGAAATGCCTGTCAATAAATAAATCGAGTTGAATTATTAATTCGATATGGCATGCTTTCACGAAACGGTGGCGAAAAGCCAAGGCTGTGACGTTTCCGGTGGAAGAGGCGGGCGCCAGCCAATAGAAGACCCGAGGGGCGCCGAACGCCCCAGACGGCACGGGAGGAGACGATGACGAAGAATGCCGCGACGGCACCCGCCGCGACGGCCGAAATCCTCGACCCGAGCGGGGGCGCCAACCAGGTGCGCGTGCGCGCCTACAACGAGCGCCTCGTCATGTCGCTGGTGCGCCGGCACGGCAGCCTTTCCAAGGCCGACATCGCCCGGCGCAGCGGCCTTTCCGCCCAGACCGTCACCGTCATCATGCGCGCGCTGGAGGCCGAGGGGCTGCTGACGCGCGGCGAGCCGATGCGCGGGCGGGTCGGCCAACCCTCCGTGCCGATGCGGCTCAACCCGGACGCCGTCTATTCGCTGGGCCTGAAGATCGGACGGCGCAGCGCCGACCTCGTCCTCATGGATTTCGTCGGCGGCATCCGCCGGCGGGTGCGCCGCACCTTCTCCCATCCCATGCCCGGCCCGCTGCTCGCCTTCGTGGAGGAGGGGCTTGCCGAGATGGAAGCCTCGATCACGCCGGAGGAGCGTCAACGCATCGCCGGGCTCGGCGTCGCCGCACCCTTCGAGTTGTGGAGCTGGGCGAGCGAAGTCGGCGCGCCGCAGGCCGAGATGGACCAGTGGCGCGGCTTCGACCTGGAAGCGGAGATCGCCGCGCGGGTGCCCTATCCCGTGGTGTTGCAGAACGATGCGACGAGCGCCTGCGCGGCCGAGCTCGTCTTCGGCCGCGGCCCGCAATATCCCGATTTCCTCTATCTCTTCATCGGCTCCTTCATCGGCGGCGGGGTGGTGCTCAATTCGGCGCTCTTCACCGGGCGCACAGGCACGGCCGGCGCCGTCGGCCCGCTGCCTGTGCAAGGCCGCGACGGCCAGACGGTGCAGCTTCTCAAGATCGCCTCGATCTACCGGCTGGAAAACCTGCTGCGCGAGCACGGCGCCGACCCCAAGCCGCTCTGGTATTCGCCCGACGACTGGATCGATTTCGGCGCGCCGCTGGAGCTGTGGATCGAGGACAGCGCCGCCGCGCTCGCCCAGGCGGTCGTCGCCTCCGCCTCGGTCATCGACTTTTCCGCCGTCGTCATCGACGGCGGCTTTCCCGCCTGGGTGCGCGCACGCCTCGTCGCCGCGACGCAGGCCGCCGTCGCCCGGCTCGACCTGCAGGGCGTCACCCTGCCCGAGATCGTCGAGGGCGCGGTCGGCAGCAGCGCCCGCTCGATCGGCGGGGCGAGCCTGCCGCTCTTCTCCCGCTATCTTCCGGACCAGAACGTCCTCTTCAAGGAGCTTGCCTGATGCTGAAAGGGATCGATCCCATCCTGAGCCCCGAACTGCTTTCGACGCTGCGCGCCATGGGCCATGGCGACGAGATCGCCATCGTCGACGGCAACTATCCCGGTGTCGAGCACGCCCGCCGGCTCGTCCGCCTCGACGGGGTTGCGCTGCTTCCCGTGCTGAACGCCATCCTCTCGGTGATGCCCGTCGACGATTTCGTCGAGGAGGCGATCTTCCGCTCGACCTTCCGCCAGGAGCGCGACAGGCTGGAGCCCGTCCACCGCGAGATGATCGACTGCTGCGCCCGCCACGAACCGGACCGCGCGGTCGTGCCGCTCGTCGGCGCCGACTTCTACAACCGCGTTCGCGCCGCCCATACGCTGGTGCAGACGAGCGAGCCGCGGCTCTACGCCAACATCATCCTGCGCAAGGGCGTCATCTATCCCTGACCTGTTCCGTGCGGAACAGCGGGCGGCGAGGCGATGTGGGACATTCTGATCACCGGATGAGAGAGGCTCATCCCGAAGAGATCAGGAGAGACCCCATGCGCAAGATCATCGTTTCCGCCACCGTCGCCCTCATTGCCGCCGTTTCCTTCGCCGCCCCCTCCGAGGCCGGCTACTACAGCTACGGCTACCAGCAGCAGTGCTTCGTCAAGAAGATCATCTCCTACGACTACTACGGCAACCTCGTCGTCAAGAAGATCCGCGTCTGCCGCTGATTTCCCCCGCGCCGATCCCCGTCGCCAGGCCCGGCTCGAAAGAGCCGGGCTTTTCCCGTCCCGGGACCTTCGCGGCCATTGCGGCGAACCGTGCGGCGGCGGCCTGCAGCACCTCCGGCGCGAAGCCGGAAAAGCCGACGACGAGACCCTGCCTTGCCGGCTCCGTGACCGCCATGGCCGACAGCGCCCGCGCACCGAGCCCCGCCGCACGCGCCATCTCTACCGCCGTCATGTCGTCGAGGGCGGCGGGCAGGCCGGCGACGAGATGAAGGCCCTGATCCGGTATGCTCACCGTCAGGTTTCCCGCCACCGCGAGCCCTGCGACCAGCGCATCGCGCGCGGCTTCGGCGCGCCGCCGCGCTCGGCGCAGATGGGCCGCGAAATGGCCCTCGCGGAGAAGATCGGCCAGCGCCGCCTCGGGCAGGGTCGGCGGGCCGCGGTCGCTGCGAGCGCGCAGCGCCACCAGCGGTTCGAGCAGCGCATCGGGAAGCACGGCATAGCCGAGCCGCAGCCCCGGGAAGAGCACCTTGGAGAAGGTGCCGAGATAGACGACCCGGCCGCTGTCGTCCATGCCCTGCATGGCGGCGAGGGGCGGGCCGGCGAAGCGGAATTCGCTGTCGTAATCGTCCTCGACGATCCAGCCGCCCGTCTCGCGCGCCCAGTCGATGAGGGCGAGGCGCCGGCGCATGCTCATCGTCACGCCGAGCGGGAACTGGTGCGAGGGCGTGACATAGACGGCGCGCGCGCCGGGCACCGCCCGGGCGATATCCGCCCCCTCCCCGTCGACCGCAAGGCCCGATACGGCAAGACTGTTGCCGGAAAACGCGGCGCGGGCGCTCGGATAGCAGGGATCTTCGATCATCACCCGGTCGCCGGGGGAAAGCGCGGTGCGGATGAAGAGGTCGATGCCCTGCTGCGTGCCCGTGGTGATGACCACCGAGCGCGCCTCGCAGCGCACGCCGCGTGCCTGGCGCAGATAGGCCGCGACCGCCTCGCGCAGGCCGATACTGCCGCGCGCATCGCCATAGGAGAAATGCTCCGGCCCCGGACGGGCGAGGTGGCGCGCCATCAGCGTGCGGAAGAGGCCGAGCGTGCGCGCATCGGCCATGGCGACGCCGAGCGTGCCGGGCAGCGGCGCCTTCGGCTCGCTGCTTTCCGCCGCGATGGGCGCGGCCGGCTTCAGGACGGGCACGCGGTCGGCGACGAAGGTGCCCGCGCCGGTGCAGGCGACGGCATAGCCCTCGGCGATCAGCGTCTCGAAGGCGGCGACCACGCTGCCGCGCGAGGTCTTCAGCCGTCGGGCGAGATCGCGCGACGGCGGCAGCTTGCTGCCGGGCGGCACGGCGCCGGTCTCGATCAGCCGGCGCAGTTCGCGGTAGAGCGCGGGCGTGCGCCGGCCCGCCTCGGGCAGCACGGGCATGAGCGCCGACCAATCCGGCATATTGGTCCGGATTTTTCCATCGTTATTGGTGCTTTTATGATCCAATGTCATGGCGCACCATGGCGGCACCATTCCAGAAAGGCAAGCCCCGCATGACCGCCGATACCGCCTACCCCGTCACCCCGCGCAACCGCGTCAAGCGCCTCCACGAGCGCGCCAGCTACGACCGCGCCGCCGTCCACGCCATCCTCGACGCCGCCATGCTCTGCCACGTCGCCTATGTCATCGACGGCCAGCCCTATGCGACGCCGACGCTGTTCTGGCGCCGGGACGATACGCTCTACTGGCACGGCTCGTCCGCAAGCCGCATGCTGCGGCACCTGAAGGCCGGCACGCCCGCCTGCCTCACCGTCGCCCATCTCGACGGGCTGGTGCTCGCCCGCTCCGGCTTCAACCATTCGGCCAATTACCGTTCCGCCATGTGCTTCGGCACCGCGCGGCTCGTCGAGGACCCGGAAGAGAAGATCGAGGCGATGCGCGACGTCGTCGACCGCTTCTATCCCGGCCGCAGCGCGCTGCTGCGCCCCCTCACCACGCAGGAGGCCAAGGCGACGACGATCATCGAAATGCCCATCGAGGAGGCGGCCGCCAAGGTGCGTGCCAAGGGCGTCGGCGACGACGAGGACGAGGACGATTTCGCCCTGCCGATCTGGGCCGGCGTCATTCCCGTGACGACCGTGCTCGGCGCGGCCGAGACCTGTCCGCGGCTCGTCGACGGCGTCGGGAAGCCGGGGACCCTGTCGATCTTCCCCGAGGGCGGGCGGCTCGACGCGGCCTTGCGGGAAGGCCAGCGCCGCTACGAGGAGGCGTGAACTACTGCACGGGACGCGGGATCGGGATCGGCACGATGGCCGGCAGGCCCGCTGCCGCGTCCGTCGCCATGCCGGCGGCAAGGCCCGCATCGTCCGCCCCTGCGGAGAAAGCGAGCGCCGTGGAGGTGCCGCCGTTGCCGCGATAGGTCACCTCCGCCTCGGAAGCCGGCGAATCGCTCGCCAGCACCGTCCGGCATGCCTTCGGCAGGTCGGAGAGCATGACGAAGCGCGGCTTGACGGGCTTGGCGTCCGTCTTCGGCTTGGGCTTTGCCCAGGGCTCCTTGGTGAACCACCAGGCGAGCGAGGCGTCGCAGCCGTCGCCCGGCGGCACCTTGGCCTGTGGCTTGCAGCCGGCCGCGCCTTCCGGGCACTTGATGCGGATGTGGAAATGCTCGTCATGGCCATAGATCGGCCGCACCTTGCCGAGCGCCGAGCGGTCACCCTGCCAGGTCTCGCAGAGCTTCTTCTTGATCGCCGGGTTGACGAAGACACGCTCGACCTGAGGATAGCTCGCCGCCATCATGACGAGCTGCGCCCGGCTCTCGGTCCAGCGGCGCGGATCGACCGTCAGGAACTTGCTCTTGTCGAGCATGGAGGTGAAGGGCAGCGCCTCCCGCTCGGCGGCGGACATGCGGTGGTCCGGCATCGGCGTGAACCAGATGTCGGCATCGAGGCCCACCTGGTGGGAGGCATGGCCGTTCAGCATCGGCCCGCCGCGCGGCTGGGAGATGTCGCCGAGCAGAAGCCCCGGCCAGCCGATCTTGCTGCGCGCATCCTGCGAGAAG
>Ga0206116_1000656_pt1 | contig 29867 bp, 16 predicted proteins | sample 3A1Ametagenome_FD_178000 | JGI IMG/M metagenome (GOLD analysis project Ga0206116, IMG submission 178000) | Enriched microbial communities from leaf-cutter ant dump, University of Wisconsin, Madison, United States - 3A1A | ecosystem: Environmental > Terrestrial > Nest > Insects nest > Nest dump...
AAGAGTAGAAGTCAATGTTAAAAAACCTCCGGATTCTACAGTAATAGCTTTTCCGGTGGCTGCGGCTGCAACAGTAATAGTATGCCCGCTTCTTACAGTGATTGCCGTTGCAGAGGATGTAGGCACCAAAGTTGCGTCTATCCAGTTGATATTATCTGATGAAGATTCCCAGCTTGCAGCAGTTCCCCAGTTACCGGGTGATCCTGTTTGCTTGGAACGGAAATAATCCGTAGCAGAACTTACTAAATTAATATTAAATGTATTAGAGTCGACACTTGTAAAAGAAGATGAGCCGGCAGTTAATTTAAGTCCTGTACCAGTTGCCGTATGTTGTAAGGCAGAATAGGTCGCTAATCCCGAGACAGGAGTTACATTGACCGGGCTTCCTGACAAAGACCCTGTAGATGTTATAGCTACAGATGTTACATAATCCAAATCTCTGTTCCCGTTAACATCATTTGCTGAAACTGTTACGGAAGGAGACATATTAACATTTATTGCAGTATTGGAAGGTTGCTGAACAAATGCCAGTTTTGTAGCAACTACAGTGACAGCATTATTATTCGGCCCCGACTCCACTGCAGTTCCGGCGCCTGACTCAAATTGAGTCGATGTTGCAGAACTTGCAGTTGTAAAATTAGTTCTGTCAACTTTGAATGCCAAATTCAATCCATCAATTGTTGTTGGCAACGTCCCTCCTAATGTTGTATTAAGCCAAATTTTCAAAGTATAGGTTTTACTGGCTCCATCCCCAACATAACCTAAAGCCGAGGTTGTTGTCGGAATACCGGAAAAAGTAATATTAGCAGCATTAACTGTTCCGGTAATGGTATTGGTGCCGTCAGTCAGAACAGCCCCTGCAATGGCTTGAGTCCAATCGGAAACATCATTTCCTGTTCCTTGCGGAACGATAATTTGGTTAATCAATGTTGGCAAAGCATCATTGCCTGATGTAGTATTGTTATCATCCGTGACAGTAAAATCAAAATTAAGAACTGATGATGCCTGTGTGTTAATTAAAGACGATAAAGTTGACGGTTCTGCTCCTGCTCCTGGAGACACACCGGAGTAAGAAGAAGCTACACCTGATGCTGTCACAGAAACATCATCCCAGCCTAAATTATCCGAACTGCTCCCTCCGGCATGAATAAATCTTATATAAATGTAATCACCATTAGGTATAGAAAGAGAACCTACTGTCTGTGAAAGTGTCGTTCCTGTAGAAATATTTGCGGTAGCATCATTAAATGTTAAAACAGAAGTTAATGCACCTGCTGCGGGAATAATACCTGTTGAGTTAGTTGAATAAGTTAATGAAACTGTTGGGGAATTAGAACCAGATTTCCACATCCTGGCAACTAATGAAAAATTAAGACTGGTAATTGTAGATCCTGTATTATTCTGTAATCTCCAGGTTGCATTACCATTGCTTGCTGTTCCGGAACCAAGATAAGACATGTTGGTATTCCCATACCAGCCTCCGGCAGTACCTGTGGTCTGTGTAGTACCCTGAAAAGCATTACCATTAGTACCTGTTCCGCTCGTCGTCCAGTTTGCCGGTAATGTTGATGTTCCTGAATATGAATTAAAATTTTCAACAACTGCAACACCTAAAGTTGTGATTGAAGCCTGTCCCCATCCTAAAACAGAAAACAATGAAAATAGAAATACCAAATGTATTCTATTAATAACAGAGAATAAATTTGTTTTCATTATAATTTGTGTATGTGTTAATTAGAAATAGCCTACTAAATTAATTATTTTTTATTTACCATATAAAAAAACTTAAAACATTTTCAATTAACCATTTACCAATAGATTTTTTACAATTACATTCAAATAAGTGTTTAATATTTTAAACAAAAAAAAAGAGAGACACTTAAAGCATCTCTCTTTATTAGATTTTTTGAAACTTACTTAATAATTTTCTTAGTTCTAATATCTCCGGAATTCTCAGCTTTTATTATATAAACTCCATTGACAAGTACAGAAGTATCGAGTTTTAAAATTTTCTCTTTTGTATTTGCAGTCATCATCAGTCTGCCGGAAGAATCATAAACCTCGATCTTACCTAATTGTTTAGATGATTTTATAATATAATCACCATTGGATCTGTAAACCTCAAATTCGGACTTTGTTGCGCCATCAGATGCTAAAACAGCATCCTCTTTATACACAATTTCAAAGCGGGTTTCATCTGTCCCTTTAATTGCTGAAAAGCTGTAGTCTTTTTCTTTCAGATTTGTTAGACTATTTAGCAATTTATCCTTTAGGTAAACATTCTGATTTTCACCAAATACCCCTTGATTATTTTCCAAACTGATTTTATAAGTTCCATTTGCAGAATATTTGGTTCCCAAAGATACAACGTCATTGTCGGCGAAACTTGCTCTAGCCTGAATTTGGAATTTATGAGTAGACAATTTTGAATAAAAAGAATCATCTCCTACAGCTATAAGATCAGCATCGTAATCCCCGTCATAAGCATTCGTTGCACCATCCATGTACGCAACCAATATCGTATTAATAATATTCTGTGGCGTTATTAATTTTAACCAATATCGATTGACATCTTCGGAAGATTTGTTATTATAGAAAACTCCTGCTTCATTATTTCTGATTGTATTATCAAAACTAAGAGTTTGTCCGGTTCCTATATTTTTAGCTTGCACAATAAAGCCTTGTCCAACCTTTATATTTTTGGTTGGCGTATAAGCACCTGATGAAGGAGACGGCGTTACCGTTGTATCACTATAGGTTGGCGGTGTTCCTCCTGCTAAAGTGATTGTAGCATAATTATTACCCGAATAACTAGAACCTTGTTGGTTTGTTGTAGGTGTAATATTACTCCAGAACCAGGCCTTTCCGTAAATAATATTTTTGTTATTACTTAAATTAAAAAACTTAACAAAATCAATATTAGAAGGATATGGATTACCTATGAGATTATAACCATGCTCAACCGTGCCTCCTGTTCCTGTATTGGCGGATTTCTGAATATTGATAGTATAAGATCCGTTATTTGGCGTACCAACAAACTTTAAGGTATTATCAGAAGTTAAAACCGATGCATCATAACTATCTTTACCTCTTATTGCATAGCCTTTTGCAGTCACAAATGTAGTTTCTGTAGAAGGAACTGCTTTGAATGTATCATTGGGCTCATAATAATATAAAATCCTGTTATTTGGTGTACCGACTGAGAAACCATCATTGAGTGTTGTATCATTCAAAAGCTTTTGTCCGGACACTGGTGTGCTCCAGTAGATGTAATCCATTTTGCGCATTTTAACATCGCGGTGTGCTAATATTTTTCCAGTATTTACCGCACTACCATTTTCTTGTAATAACACAGCGTCACTTTCCAGCGTCAGGTTATCATTATTAGAATTATTGGCAATTGTAATACCATCAACAACTTTAAGCGAGTTACTAGCAGTAATAGTTGTTTTACCTGTGCTTGCAATAGTCAGTGATTTGACTTCAGCATTATTAATATTAATGACAACTGTTTTGTCAGCCGGTATTATAACACACTTGGTATTGTTAGGCACCTGGTTTATGCTCCAATTTCCTGCTGTATTCCAGTTAGTGTCAACCGCTCCAGTGAATTCATTTTTATTTTTTGTCACACTGACAACAGATGTTTTATCACAAGTTCCCTGAGTCGATTTTGCAGTATAAGATTGTGTTCCATCCGGAGCTGCATATAGTGTTGCAGCATAAGATCCCGCAGTATACGCTGTTGTTAATGTAGAGTTCGTGTACAATCCAGTTACAGGAGTCCACACTATCTGTTGTTCAGATTTACTTCCTGACACTTTAATATTATCAAGTGCCCAATACCAATCATAAGAAGCGGAATATAAGAATCTAATCATCAGATTTTCCTGTCCGACATAACTTGCCAAATCAATTGTAACAAGAGAAAAGGCGTTAGAACTTCCTTGATTAGCACTATAACTTGCTAAATTAGTAGATACCCAATTGGAACCTCCATCTGTAGAAATCTGAACTGTTCCAGAATCTCCGGAATTATATCTGTAATAATGATAAAATGTCAAGGATGCTGAAGTATAATTTTTCAACGAGAATACAGGCGAACGCAATTCTGTGTTAGTTGTAGAACCCGATCCCTGAGCATCACTATTTGATATAATGAATTTACTCGCATCATTGGAATTAAATGTTGTTGATGAATAAACGTATCCATTATTCTGTACTGTCCAGGCTGCATTTGCAGGTGTTCCTGCTGTAGAAGTGTTTGAAGTAGTCCACGAACCGGATACCGAATCTGTAAGTCCATTTTCAAAGGTTAAATTAACAGCATTTGAATTAGGCGTAGATACAACTCCACCTGTAGCTTCCAATTTTACATAATCTGTTGTACAAGCATCAGCCCCACCAGGAGATACAGTAGATGCAATATTTATATCTGTAGGTACAGGATTGATGGTAGCAGTAACTAAAGTCCTGACATTTGATTCACAACCATTATATGCTGCAACATAGTAATTTGTTGTAGTACCAATGGAAGGCGTAGTCCAGTTATTAGTGGACGACGTGCCAACCAGAGTTCCCCCTGTAACTGCTGAATACCATCTGTATTCTGTGATTGCTGAGCCCAGAGTACTGCCGTTAGCCGTTAATTGTACTGTTCCTGTACCGCAATTACTACCTCCTGTTACAGAAGTAATTTTCGGAAGCGCATTTCCATTAAATTCATCGGCTCCTAAATCCGGATTAGATGACGATCTTGAATCATTGTCAATATCAGTACTGATTCCGGATATCGGTGTTCCAGCACTTTCTATAGGCGTACAAGAGCTGCCTGACAAATGCAAGTCCGTAGCTGATACAAACGGCGGCAATACATTCAGTGAATTAACATCCGAACCAGTTGCTGTCTGCCATGCTGCTAAAGTTGACTGAGCAGATCCTAAATACCCTAATGTACCTGCAGAATAATAATCATTATAATCTATATTACTGAATATTGTTTTGGCAGACGTAGAATATATAGCATAACGCGTATTAGATGTTTGACTGTTGGCAAAAATATTATTTCTCATATCCACAGAACTCGCAGTAGAAACACTGCTATAGATATATAACGCTGCACTAATACCTGTAGTTTGATTTGTTGTTAAATTAACTGAATTGTAATAAAGTTTATAGCCACCACCAGAATACAGATATATTCCGTGTCCATTTCTGGTAAGAGTCGCTGAACCATAGCCTGCAACATCCCATATCATATTATTATACGAAGCAGTATTGGCAGCTGTTGCAGAAGAACCTAGAAATATTCCAGCTGCACCGTAGCCACTTGTGTTGGTATTTTTAATATTAGAAATTTTATTGGAATAAATGTTGACATTTGCAGTTGCACCGCCAATTTCAATACCTGTACTACCATCTACATAACTTCCCAATGAGGAAATATTAGAGATATTATTATTGTAGATATTAATAGCTGAAACCGTACTTCCGGAACTTACATATATACCTCCCGCTGTATAACTTCCACTAACAGTGGATGCTACACCGGATATATTATTTCCATAAACAGCAGCCTTATTAGCTGCTGTTGCTAACCAAATACCCGTCACACTCTCACTATTTGAGTTTGAAATGTTGCCAACAGTGTTATTAGAAATGACTGAATTCCCATCTACTCCTTGTACATAAATACCTATCAATCGTATAGAATTTGCACCAGAAGAATTTAAAGTATTACCATCAATCAATAATCCATTGCCATTATTAGTAGCAGTATTCCCAATTACATATATACCTACATAAGCCTTATTGACAGAATTGTTCTGAATAGTAATATTATTAAAATAGCCTGCATTTCCTATAGTTGCAGAAGAAGACACCACCACAGCAGAAGAGGTATTTGCCCCATTTGTCAAAACTGTATTTTTTAGGATAACATTCGTTACGGGAGTACTATCCGGAGAGCCAATTACAACAACATTTGGACTCGTAGCAGAAGTGTTTGTCAATATCAAATCTCTAGTTGTTCCCCCGACCGAATTACTTCCATCGATGACAACATTACTGCCACCATTGATTTTAATTAATGGATTAGATGCTGCCGCACCACTTATAACAGGCGATGTTCCGGCTGCAGGTTTTATAGTAACTGTATTAGTCGAGCTTGAACCAGAAATACTTGGTATTACTATAGGGAATATTTCCGATGATGAATTGTAACTACTATTTACAGAAAGTGTTGTTGGCTGACTAATACTACAAACAGATAAATCCGCAATTGCTGCCGTTAATGTAGGATAAACACTTCCAGAAGTCGTAACACTTCCACCTACAGAAATGACGGAGCTAAAAGCCGGACAACCAGTTGTAGTCGCATTGGCTTGTGTTGCCGAAGCAGAATATATTGGTCCTCCTGAACAACCTGTATTATTATAAGAAAAGACAAAATAATAATATGTTGTCCCTCCCATTAGTGAAGATGATGTCCAACTACCTGCAGTTGTTCCAACGTATTCTATATATCCATTAGTCGCAACAGAAGTATTAGCGCCTACTGTATATGTAACTCCTGAAGACAAAACAGGAAGTAAGGATGATGTAGATCTTACAACTATATAGCCGGTTGGTACGGATGAGCTGCCAGTAGCTGTGAAGTTTCCTGATATTGAACTAATTCCTGCAGTCGTAGCACTTGCTGTTGCTGCCAACCCTGTTGGAACAGCACATGAAGGAACAAAGCTTCCTGTAAGATAAGCACTATCACAGCTACCATTATTTGCTTTTATTCTGTAATAATATGTGGTTGCCGCATTGGTAAAGGTAATTGCTTGAGAAGTTGAAGTACCTGCATTATATGGAGATCCCGGAATTGGAGTTGTATAACCCGAATCTGTATAAACCTCAACGGTATAGTTTATTGTCCCTGCAGAACCACCAGCTACCGATGCAACCCAATTGATCGTTGCAGAACTGCTTGTAATACCTGTAACAGGAGTAGTGGCCGCTGTTGGTGTAGCCGCACAAGTTACTTTATTTCCGGATAAAGGCGAGGTTGCTAAATAATATGGTGCACCACTACAAGCATTATTATAGGAAAATACATAATAATAATATTTTGTATTACTTGTCAAACCCGAATCAGTAAATGTAGTCGCATTAGCCGTTGTTGCACTTCCCTGAATGACATAATAAGAAATACCTCCTAAAGTAACAGTGTTGGCCGTAGTATAAGTCGTTCCATTTACTGGTGTTGGAGCTGTGGAACTCGTACTTCTTAGGATAAGATATCCACTGGGAGCAGTTGCAGGAGCAGTAAATGAGCCTGCTATGGAAGTAGAAGATGTTGTTCCAAAAGATAAAGAAGATGGCTGAGCAGACGGCGTTGTACACGTACTAAGACTTGTAACCGAAACATTATCAACATATATATCATCATTACCATAGTCAGATGTGAATTCAAATCTAATAACACAGGTAGATGATGTAGAAGATGAAACTGAAGCAATTGATTTAGTTGACCACGCTGCTGACACCCCATAAGATCCTAATGAACTTCCAAATGTTTTACCACCATCCGTTGACAGATAGATATTTAATACATCTGTTCCTGTGGGATTAATGTAATCAAATGATAACTGCTTTGTGCCAACAGTAGAAAAATTTAAATAAAAATCCAAATACCCTTTACCTGATAAACCGTTTGTAGTAACTGCATTATCATGATTAAACGTATGAAATCTTGCACTTCTGCTACCTTGAGCTGCTCCCAACGTAGAGCTTCCTGATGTGCCCGACCAAACGGAGTTAGCAGTGGTCACATCACTAGCTCTAACAGAGCCATTACCAGTTCCCGGCATCGTAAGAACACCGTTAGCTGCCGGCACATCCCCAACTGAAGTCATATTTTGCCATACATTTTCAAAATTTTGTGTGTAAGGCAATGATTGATAAAACGATGATGACACAGGAGTCCATGAGTAGGTTAATCCGGCAGCAGGAAAATAGGCGGTAGTAAAAATCATCACATTAGGCCCACCTACACCAGTTCCTGATGTAATTCTTGCTGTATTACCATTATCTCCTGCAGCACCTGAAGCTGACCAAGTGTTATACGGAGATGTAGCATAGACCATTCTGTTGGAAAAAGAAGTATTACTAGATCCCCTTAATCCTACTTGTCCAAAATTACTCGCCGTTGTAGAAGTTGCAGCAACAGTTGGTGTATTATATACAATATCTACTTTATTAGTTGTTTCACTTAATCTGATTTGAAAAGTCAATTTTTCAGAACTCGGGTTGGTTGATCGGGCAATATCAGTAAACTGAACTACAAATACCTGATTGGGTGTTGAGTTCAAAGTTTGGTATCTAATTTCTGAAGACGCACCACTTGCTGTAGATTGTCTCATATCATAACCATAACCGGCAATGGCTCCAACATAGCCTGTTGCAGCAGAGATCGGATTATACGTAGTTGCCGTAGGAGCTGTCGTTGTAGTAGAGTTAGCCAACGTAATAAAACCATTATTACTTATGTATACCCTGTCACAAGCGGTTCCATTAAAAGTAAAAGTAAAAGGTAACGTAATTGCACTTGAGACAGCATCAGTAGAAATAGTAGCTCCTGACTGAAAAACAGTACCTCCTGTTATCGCAGTGTATGTGCCGCTACTTTGTGAAAAAGTATAAGGCATTGTCTGCGCTTTTGTCATCCATACGGACAAAGAAAACAACAAAAATAAGGCTTGCCTGAAAGCCGGAAAACCGGAACCGGTCTTCAATAATGTAAATTTTTTCATCATATATATTTTAGATGTATAATTTTTTTAATACAAATTCCATTTGCGTTGATTATTATGATGAAGCGAATGTATAAATTATTTTGAATTTTTTACATAAAAAAAATATTTATTTTAAAAAAAATGTATTATAATAATAAATATTGTGATTTTTGTTGAAAAAACAAATATTACATAATTATACGACAATGACAGATAAAAAAATTCCATACTGATAATTTTAATTCATTTTTTTTCTAAAAAACAAATAAATAATAGATTATATAAGAATTTATAAATGATATCAGTATTATTTTTAATGAAAAAAAATCAAACATCCGATTAAATAAAATCATGCAAAAAAGCCACCTCACTGAGATGGCTTTTTGCAATATTGATCAGATTTGTTACTTAATTAATTTTTTGGTTCTTAAATCACCGGAGTTTTCAGCTTTGAGAATATAAACGCCGTAAGGTAAATTATTAGCATCAATAACAAGTTTTTTCTCTTTGGAAAAAAGTTGCCGGATTAGCCTTCCGCCGGCATCAAATAATTCTACTTTATCAAGTTGTTGAGAAGATTCAACCACAAAAGTTTGTCCATTCCTGTAAACCTGGAAATCAGATTTACCGGTTCCATTATTTCCTAGCGTTTCTGCTTTATATACAATCTCAAAACGGGTATTGTTTGCTCCTTTTGTTGCTGTAAAATCATAGCTTCCATTGTTACTGAGATCAATATATTTATTAAGAAGCTTATCTTTCAAATAGATTTTCTGATTATTATCAAACAACCCTTCTGCGGTTTGAAGCCTGATCTTATAGGTTCCATCAACGGCAAAAACGTTTCCTAAAGCAATAACATCCTCTGTTGAAAAGTTACTAGATTTACCTTGAATCGCCAATTTTTTTGCACCTAATACAGAATAGAAAGAATCAGAACCTACTGTAAACAGCTCTCCATCAAAATCAGTTTCATAATTATCAGTTGCTCCATTAACATAACCTATAAGAATGGTATTGACCAAATTAGAAGGCGAAGTCATCGTTAACCAAAACCTATTCTTAGTTGTTTTCTGATAAAAGTTACCATTATCAGTTACCCTGATATTATTGCTGAAATCCAAAGGCTGATCTTTGCCGCCAGCTTTTGCCTGGATAATGAAAGCCTGACCTATTTGGATTTTCCCATTCGGAATAACGGAACCATTATAAGGATTATCAGGATTATAAGTTGCCGGTGACCCGCCTGTTCCGTTGTAAACGGCATAATTATTCCCATTATAACCAGAACCAACCTGCTCTGCCGTATAACTATTATTAGTCCAGAACCAAACTGTAGAAAATATTTTAGTTGGGTTAAGTGCGTACAACAAATCAAAATCGATATTAGAAGGATAAGGATTACCAACCAAATTAAATCCATGATTTGCATCTGTCCACTTCAAATTTTGATATTGAATATTACCGTTATTCGGAACACCATTAAAGTTATATGTTTTCGTATAGCCATTGGTTCCTGTTTCTGCACGGATCGCATAACCTTTACCGGCAATAAAAGTCGCGTCATTAGTTACCGTAAATTTATCATTAGACTCATTATACTGTAAGTAACCATTGACAGGAGTATTGGGTGAGAAGCCTGTTGCTCCTTTGATAACCTGCCCGCTAACCGGCGAACTCCAATACACATAATCCATGTGTGTCGAGATATTATTCATATCTGTTACATATCTTTGAACCTGAACATTTCCTTCATTGATTACGTTATCAGTCTGGATCAGATTCGCATCACTTTCTATAATAAAGTTAACTGCAGAGCCATTATTCGTAATTTTCTTTTTGACAATCACCGGGAAATTTGGTTTCACTCTTAAAGCTCCACCCGCATTGACGGTCAGTTCACAAACATCCAAAGCGTCATTGGTTTGGGTATTATAACTTCCGGCAATAACAACTTTACTTCCCAAAACCGGCGTCCCATTTGTCCAGACATTGCTTACCCAGGTGTTAGTAGCTTCTTTAATCTGAGTTGCACGGGTTGCCGTGTAACATGTCTGCGTATTTTCTCTTACCTGGCAGTAATATTGATAATTATTAAGACCATTAACATCATCTATCATTAAAGTCTGAGTAGTTGCTCCGGAGTACACACCACCATCAACAATAGCAGTCCAGCTACCAGTAATTCCCAAAACATACCATTGGTAAGTTAAAGCATTACCTCCGGCAAGACCTTCCGTAGCAGTAAGAGCCAAAGACGCATTAACAACATCACAGTTAACAGCATATGAAGGCTGTGCTGTAATTACAGGCGGAGCTTTCACAACAGGAGGCTGTGCAACAACTCCTGTGAGACATTCATCCTGATCAATATCTTCAGTCGTCCATTCGTTATCTGCAAAAGTTGTTCTTGGCGATAGGAAATCATTCTTTCTTTTGAGGTAATATCCTATATAGCTAGGCGCCTTGAAATCATCAATAATAACCGAATTTTTCATTAATCGTAAGCCATCATCAGCATTAAAACCAGTTGCTCCAAAACTTCCGTTACCTGTTGGCGCATAACCACACCTTGAAGAGCTGACATCTATCACAGCAATACCTTGGGAAGCAATAGTTCCGGTAAGGTTAGCATAAGTTGTGTAAGTTCCTCCATAAGTCGATGCTCTCTGAATCGAGTAACCCGAAAGATCCACTGTTGCTCCTGTTCTATTATACAGCGTGACCACCCCTCCGTTGCCACCATTTTCATCATAAACCTCATAAATAATAATATCGGATGCATTAGAACTTCCGGATCCGCCAGCTATAGATTCGCACCCGGAACTATCATTATTAATTAATGTGAAAGCTGTTTCAGAATCACAGTCTAAAGCTGTATCAACAACAATATCACCATCAGCATTTGCAGGAACAGTAGCCCTTAGTTGTGTTGCGCTTATGAATTCTACGACTGCACTTGCTGTCCCGAATTTAACTGTTGATGAAGCATTAAAATTTGTTCCGGTGATAGTCACAACAGTATTAGCTGGTCCACTCGCCGGAAATGCTGTGATTGTCGCCGGAGTACATGTTGGAGCATAACAAGTCCAACTCAAATCATCTATTGCAACACGCGATCCGGAACTCGTAACAGTCACTACTACCGCTCCGGAAATATTAATGCCGGACAATGTGGTCGTCTGAACACTAGAAGCATAAGGAATATTACCCACTATATTTCCATTAACTCTAACAACCAGATTTCCAGAACTATCAGTGTAAGGAAGTTTGGTTGTCATTGTAATACTACCAATACCATTATTAACAGATGGAGAAGTCAATACACCACTGCGTATAGTAATGGCCTTACCGGTAATAGTTTGATCCGTTCTGGCATCAGTCGCTGTCCAAGTCCCACCATTATCTCCTGTCCAGCTACGGTTTTGGTAAGAAGTTGAACTGGCTGTAGGGATATTAGTAAAACTTTCCGTTAAACAAGGCCCCTGTGTAACCGTAAGCGTTACAACATTAGATGTTTTACTTGCGCAGGCATTACTTATGATAACTCGATATTTGTATCCGTTTTTACTTATTGGTGTATTTATAAGAGTATATGTTGCGTTCGTGCCAACTGTTGTCCAGGAGCCGGCCATACCAGTTGCACTTTCCTGCCATTGATAAGTATAAGGTGCAGTTCCTGATGCGGTTACCGTAAAACTTACATTGCCACCTGACACTACACTTTGATCAGTTGGCTGTATACTGATATTAGCAGAAGTACTGATAACAACCTGTGATTGCATAGCATATGAACCCGTACTCCAGCAATTACCATTGTATGCACGAACGTAATAATACCCCGAAGATGTCACTTCGAAGGGTTCGGAAACCACCGAACCATTGACGAAAACAACCGGGTTTGCCAAAGATGTTCCGGAAGCTGTAGCCTGCCAATAATAGGTAACTCCTGATTGGGGTTGAGCCGTACCGTGCTCGTAGATCAAAACCGCGCTACCACAATTCGGGGTTGCTGAAGGTGTAATTTCGCCATTTGGATTAAGCGGTATATCACAAACTGTAGCCTGACTTCTTGGATTATTTGTAGCAGCTGCTACATTATATATATAATTGTTCGAACAGATATTATATTCAAAAACTCTGAAATAATAAGTTGTAGAAGATGCCAGACCCGTAACAGAAACACTATTTCCTACTCCTGCATAGATAACTTGCTCTCCACCTGAATAAATATTATTAGCCGTTGGAAGAACATTAGAACTAACAGGATTTGTAAAACTATTAGCTGTATTGACAACTATTACTCTACCAATCCCATCTCCTGCAGTTAAATTAACCGTCATTCCCGATGATGTTACGGAAGAAAATGACACCACCGATGATTGTATTGTGGGTGCAAGGCAAGGTGATACTGTTCCCTGTAATTTCACAATAGAACCGGAACCATCTCCGCCGCCTTCTACAGCAATGATATTATTACTAGGATTACTGTATGTTCCCACAGGCAATCCGGCTTTCAAACGAACCAATACCGATTTTGAAAGTGTAGATCCTGCGTAAGAAACAGGCACTGGTGCGTCAGCATAACTCAACCATGCATTTCCGTTATCTAAAGAGATTTCATAATCATCTCCAGGCAAAAGATTGACCACTGATCCATCCAAATGAATTCCGTCTAATGTAAATACCTGAGCCCCAGAAGGACCATGACTTTCTACATAATTGAAGCCCGACAGCAAATCCGGTGTTACCGTAAGCGTAGATTCATTAAGTATCCAATGTGCATAGAGCGTTATTGATGCATCAACCCCCGAATGGACATAAACATCTCCTCCGTTATAATCCGCAGTAGTGCCGCCGGCATTCGTCTTCCATCCACCAAAGGTATAACCTGACCTTGTTAGGCTCGCACCATTGTTCAATGTAATCGTGCCCGATTTAACACCTATAGTTCCGTTATAATACCCATCCTGGCTAGAAATTGTTCCCGAACCACCATTACTATCATAAGAAACAGAGAATCGCCATCTGGCATATATTGTGACATTATTATTAGGCATAGGCGCCGGACCATAATTAGATCCAAGCGTGTTAACGACTCCTCCTGAAACACCATTAGGAATACTATACCAACTGGCAAGCACATAACCGGCTTTAGCAAGAGTTGCCGGATTTGCCAATATAATCCCAGGATTTTGTCCTGCAGTAAAGGTATCACTTGCAGGAACTGTACTTACCGCACTGGTATTATCATTACCGTCATAAGTAAGGGTATATGTCGCAGGCACCCAATGTGCATATAGCGTTACTGATGCACCAGATCCGGAATGCGTATAGCTGCCTGCGCCTGCATAATTGGCAGTTGTCCCGGCTGCTGAAGTTTTCCATCCACCAAAGGTATAACCTGCTCTCGTAAAACCAGAACCATTATTTAATGTAAGCGTACCTGTACCGGCACTTCCATTATAATAACCCGTTTGTGATGCAATAGTACCTGTACCTCCGTTACTATTATAATTAATTGCAAAATTCCATATTGCATATAATGTTGCGCTACTTGTGAAAGGATATGTAGCCTGATTGGCATAAGCCACCGTTCCAGATGCAGCATTAGCAACAGATGATGCCCATCCTCCAAAACTATATCCGGTTTTAGTAAAAGCATTAGCCGTCAAAGCTGTTGAAGAACCAGCCGACTGTGAAACCATTGAACCTCCAGTACTGCCGTTGCCATTGAATGTAACGGTATAGCTTGCAGAAGCCATTTTGTAAAAAGTAATATCCTGTTGAGTTCCTGTATAGCAGGCGAACCTGGGCGAAGAAGTATTATATTGCAAATACCTTGATGTAACACCTAAATTCTGAACTCCAAATAAACTACCACTAACATAGGTAATATTCCATCTCTGGTTATTACCACTTACTGAGGTTACAGCTTGTACATTATTGCTCGATCCGGTATAAGAGGCATATACAGCCGTTTCTTCATTATATATTGTTTTTCCGGATCCATTAGTTTCGATTTTCCAGACTATAGACTTTGAGGGATTTGTTAACGTTGTACCAGAAGCAGGTGAAATCGACGTATTAGCAAAATAGGTACTACTGGTATAAGTATTGTTCATCGCAAAAGTAGTCCCGTAAGCAATCACATAATACCCATCTGTTAAATCAGCCGCTGCAGAAACTTTGGTGAATGTACCTGTGCCCGAATATTGAGCAGCCGTTTTTACACCAATCAACAAAAAAAAGAAAAATAAAAAAGCCTTAACGGACTTTAAAAGAAAATGTTTTCTCGCAGAGAATAAACTTTGTTCCATAGCATTTGTTTTCATTAAGCAAGCAAATATAACCGTATAATAAAAGCAAAAGCCTGAGTTTTAAAATGTTAATACAAATGTAAAAACACTACCAAAATCCCATTAATTTTGTGGATAAAGTGTATTTGTTAAAATTCCATTTTCTTAAATTTTACAAACATTTAACCTTTAGTTTAAAACAACTTATATTCTTAATTAAAAAACAAATCTATTGTTTGCCGAAAACTATTTAATCACCATCATCTCACTATAGAGATTCTCAAGATGAAGGATTTTTGTAAAAGGGCTTTTCACTGTTTTGAGTGCTTCCTTCCCATTGATATAGCTGTACCGTGAAGCGATATTATACATATTGGAAACCAGAATAAGCCAACATTCTTTAGTCTTGTGGTTATAGAGCGGATATTTGGAATTTTTCTTTTCAATGATTTCAAGGATTTTATCAGAATGAAGCTCATCAAACAAGGACAGGTTATATTCCAAAAACAAAAGAACGCCTTTCTGATTAGGCGTTCTTCTTATAGATTTAACAAATTTGGTTCTCTTATTATTAGTAATTGCAGATGAGATCTCTTTGATTAACTGTTCCGGCTGCAAATAAAAATCATCCTGAAAATAATCGATATTAAGATGATAAATACCATAGAGACTTTTGTAATCTGACAAAAGATTTTCCACAGTACGAAAAATATGATTAATATAACTTTCTTTTTTTTTGAGCTCGAAGTGGTTGATAATCTCCGAAACTTCTATACCGATCCGCTTTCCTTTATAATTAATGATAAAATCAGGGCTTTCTCCTGTCAGGTTTTCGATTTCCATTTCTGGATAATGCTGGAACAATGTATTGAGCAGCAGTAATTCGGTTTTTTTCTGGTATTCTTCGCGCTCGTGCAGGTTGGCGTTACCGATAGAGTCATACCATTTCACCAGATCATCAGTCTTCTTATTCTTAGAAGCCACACAGATCTCCAGATTTTTATTAAGGTCCTCGCAAAAGATCATAACATTTCTTTTAGAAATTAAACCTGTTCTAAGTTAGTAAATTATTGATTACAAAATAATTATATTAATTAAAATTAATGTTACAAAGTGTAAGATACCTGTAAGAGGTTTTCAGGGAACAAAGTTCATTTTTTTTGCAATGCAATTTTCATTTTGTAATGTGACAACCAAAACACTTGAACCCAGCCTTGTTGCACGAATCTAGCAAACTGCAGCTCATCCAAAAACTAATTATTATATTTGCAAGCTTATAGACGACCTTAAAATATATATACGAACTATGGATTTCAAAAACTTCAAGATGCCTTACAGCATCAATCCAAGCTACTCCAAAAGAACCGCCTATTTCTCTATGGAATTTGCCATAGACCAGGCGCTCAAGATCTACAGTGGCGGGCTTGGTTTCCTGGCAGGATCTCATATGAGAAGTGCTTATAACTTAAAACAAGATTTCGTGGGAATCGGGATTTTGTGGAAATATGGCTACTATGACCAAAGCCGAAATGCAGATCAAACCCTGAACCCGATCTGGACAAAAAAAATGTACAGCTTTTTGGAAGATACAGGCATCAAATTTCAGATTGAAATTCATAATGCACCAGTTTGGGTAAAAGTCTGGTATCTGAATCCTGAAACTTTCAAAACCTGCCCAATGTTCTTTCTGAGTACAGATGTACCGGAAAACGATCATTTATCAAAAACAATTTCTCATAAATTATACGATGCTAACGAATCCACAAAACTGGCTCAGTACATTCTTCTCGGCAAAGGAGGCGCAAAGCTTTTGGATGAGATGAACTTCGAAAGAGATGTTTACCACCTGAACGAAGCTCATGGTTTACCAGCAGCATTTTACTTATTAAGAAAATATGGTGGAGATCTTGCTAAAGTGAAAGAAAAATTAGTTTTCACTACACACACTCCTGAAGAAGCAGGGAACGAAAAACATAATATCCACCTTTGTCACGACATGTCTTATTTCTGCGGATTAAGCATTGATGAGGTTAAAAATATAGAAGGTGTAAACGACGACCGTTTCAATCACTCGCTTTGCGCATTGAGAATGTCAAGAATTTCCAATGGCGTTTCACAGCTCCATGGTGTGGTTTCCAGAGATATGTGGAGCAAATATCCGGGAATCTGTGAGATCAAATCCATTACCAATGCTCAGGAATTCAAATATTGGGCAGACAAGCCCTTATACGATGCCAAGGATGAAAGTGATGACACCCTTTTCGATTACCGCAAGAAACATCTTAAAAAAAGAATGTTTAAAATCGTCGCAGACCAAACAGGAAAATTGTTTGATCCAAACGTATTGACCATTGTTTGGGCAAGACGTTTCGCCGGTTACAAAAGGGCAGATCTTCTTTTAGCTGATAAAGAACGCTTCAGGAAAATGCTGGAAAACAGCAAATATCCGGTTCAGATCATCTGGGCAGGAAAACCTTACCCGATGGATTACGGCGCAATCTCTACTTTCAACAATCTGGTTGAGGAAAGTAAGAATCATAAAAACATGGCAGTTCTTACAGGTTATGAATTATCTTTGAGTAAATCCCTGAAACAAGGCTCTGACATCTGGCTCAACAATCCGAGAGTTCCAAGAGAAGCTTCCGGAACCAGTGGAATGACCGCTTCTATGAACGGTTCTGTGAATCTCTCGACTGATGACGGTTGGATTCCGGAATTTGCAAAACATGGCGAAAATTCTTTCGTCGTTCCAAAGGCAGATTATCACAACTGGCCACAAATCGAACAGGATCAATTTGACCTGAATAATCTTTATGATGTTCTGGAAAACCAAATCATCCCAACGTATTATGAGAACCCGAATCAATGGAGAAAGATTGTACAAACCGCGATGGATGATGTTAAATATCAATTCAACAGCGACAGAATGGCAGATGAATATTACAAATTGATGTACTGATCATTATCTACATAAAATTCAAACCCCTGATTTCAATGAAATCAGGGGTTTTTGTTGAACTATTTCGAAAATTCAACAATTATAATATAGATTATGAGCCTTAATGAAATTGTGCAGTTTCTGTAGAGTCTTTCATTGCAACAGTTGCAGATTTTCCGCTGGTAACAATTGTTTGGATCTCATCAAAATAACCTGTCCCAACAAAAGATTGGTGTTTCACAGCACGGAAACCTTTTGACTGAAGCGCAAATTCTCTTTCCTGCAATTCAGAATATCCCGCCATTCCTCTTTCTTTGTAAGCATAAGCTAGCTCAAACATCGCTGTGTTCAAAGCGTGAAAACCTGCCAATGTTATAAATTGGAATTTGTATCCCATTTTCGCCAACTCTTCACGGAAGTTTTCCATCTCCTCAACTGTCAGTTTTGCAGCCCAGTTAAAGGAAGGTGAACAGTTATAGGCTAGCATTTTGTTTGGAAACTTAGCGTGAATCCCCTCTGCAAATCGTCTTGCATATTCCAAATCCGGATTTGAAGTTTCCATCCAGATCAGATCGGCGTAAGGCGCATAAGACAAACCTCTGTCAATCCCTTGTTCCACACCGTTATTCACAACATAAAAACCTTCCGATGTTCTTTCTCCCGTCACAAATTTTTTATCTCTGTCATCAATATCAGAAGTTAACAAATCCGCCGCATCAGCATCAGTTCTTGCAACAATCACAGACGGAACACCACAAACATCTGCAGCTAATCTTGCCGCAATCAGTTTATTAATCGCTTCCTGAGTAGGAACCAAAACCTTTCCACCAAGATGTCCGCATTTTTTAGCAGATGATAATTGGTCTTCGAAATGAACGCCAGCCGCACCAGCTTCTATCATTTGTTTCATCAATTCAAAAGCATTCAGGTTGCCGCCAAAACCAGCTTCTGCATCAGCAACAATCGGAACAAGATACTCCTTCTCTCCACCTCCGTTAACCGATTGGATCTGGTCCGCTCTCAACAATGCATTATTGATCTTCTTAACTACAGACGGAACCGAATTCGCTGGATAAAGTGACTGATCCGGATACATCTCTCCGGAAAGATTTGCATCTGCTGCAACCTGCCAGCCTGATAAATAAATTGCTTCCAATCCTGCGTCAACCTCCTGCACAGCCTGATTTCCTGTCAAAGCACCCAATCCGGCGACCCAATCTTGGTTATTCAGTTTATCCCAAAGTTTTTGAGACATTTCGTTGGCAATTGTATAATCCAATTTGTAAGAGCCTCTCAGTTTCAGTACATCTTCTGCCGTGTAAGGTCTTGTAACGCCAATCCATCTGGGATTTGTAAGCCAGTCTTTTTCCAATGCCTGGATCTGTTCTTGTTTTGTTTTCATAATAATATTTGGTGATTTGGTGTGATATGATTTCTAAATTTCAGAAATAAAGATTACCGACTCAAGATTTTAATCCTTGAACCCATAAGTCTTTGTTCTTTATTCTTGTTTCTTTAAATAAATGGATACGCCTTCACAGTGAGGAATTCTTCAAACTTACCGCAGAATATCAATTCATTGAAAAGCTCCTTCGCAAGATTAAATCTACCTTTAGCATACCGGTCTTCTCCAACGTATTTCTTAATTCTGGAGAGTTCTTCTATTTCCCATTGGAGAACCAGTTCCCTGGTCAATGTTCTTTCATCTTCAAGAACAGCATTATGATGCAGCCATTGCCAGATCTGAGTTCTGGAAATCTCCGCGGTTGCGGCATCTTCCATTAGATCATAAAGAGCTGCTGCACCAACCCCCATCAACCAGGATTCGATATAAAGAATTCCGATGTTGATATTTTTTCTAACGCCATTTTCAGTAATTGTTCCGGCAGGAACTTCGAGCAATTCGGATTCTTTTATTTTGTGGTCAAACTTTTTATCAATCTGATTTTTTTCCGGCATATATTGGTCAAAAATCTCCTTCGCCACAGAAACCAAAGCCGGATGCGCAACCCAGGTTCCGTCGTGACCATTCCGGACTTCCCGTTCTTTATCATTTCTTACTTTCTCGAAAGCCAATTCATTAGCTTCATCATCATTTTTTACAGGAATCTGCGCTGCCATTCCGCCCATTGCGTGGACATTCCTTTTGTGGCAAACCTCAATCACTCTTTTGGAATAAGCACTCATAAAAGGTGAAGTCATCGTAACTTGGTCTCTATCCGGAACTAAGAATTGGGCTTGATTCCTGAATTTCTTGATATAAGAAAATATATAATCCCAGCGTCCGCAGTTAAGCCCGGAACTGTGGTTCTTCAGCTCGAAAAGAATCTCGTCCAGCTGGAAAGAAGCAGTGATTGTTTCAATCAGAACAGTTGCTTTGATTGTCCCCTGCGGAATTTCCAGGTAATTCTGAGCAAAAATGAAAACATCATTCCACCAACGAGCTTCTTTGTAATGTTCTAATTTTGGAAGATAAAAATAAGGCGCTGTTCCTTTTTCAATTAAAGCTCTAGCATTTCTAAAAAAATAAATCCCAAAATCTATCAAAGAACCCGATGTGTTTTCGCCCTCAATTTCAATATTTTTTTCTGATAGATGCAAACCTCGCGGACGTACAATCAATGTTGCAATCTCATTATTCAGTTGGTAAGATTTGCCTTGTTCATTAGTAAAATCAATATTTCTATTAATAGCATCCGTTAGATTGATTTGACCTTGAATGCAATTTTCCCAAGTCGGAGAATTGCTGTCTTCAAAATCTGCCATAAAAGCATTAGCTCCGGAATTAAGTGCATTGACAATCATTTTCCTGTCAACCGGACCTGTGATTTCCACTCTCCTGTCTAAAAGATCTTCAGGAATCTCTGAGCACGTCCATTCTCCGTTTCGGATATGGATTGTTTCTGATGGAAAAGATGGCAACTCACCCGAATCAAATTTCAATTGTGTTTTTTTTCTTTCTTCCAAGAGTTCAATTCTTGTGTGATTAAAATTCTTATGAAGTTTAATTAAAAAATCCATTAATTCATCAGTAAAAACCTCTTGGAATCTGGAATCCGGAAAAATTTTTAGTTGGCTCATCGTTTCCATAATTAAAATATTTTGTGATTTGGTTGAACAAATATATAAAAAGATTTTCACAATTAGCGAACGTTCGCTAATTTTTAATAAAAATTATTATGCGGATAATCGCTTTAATATTTATCTTTGATTCTATGATTGCAGAGAGTGACTATATACGCGTGGTTTTCGGACTAAAACTGAAACAACAGAGACAGAAAAAAAACTGGTCCCTACAAGACCTTGCAAACAAAACCAGACTTTCCAAATCCTACCTCAACGAAATAGAAAATGGGAAAAAGTATCCGAAGCATGACAAAATCATTCAGCTTTCGGAAGCTCTGAATTGTACTTTTGATGATTTGGTTTCGACCAAGCTGGACAAAAGTCTGACACCAATCAATGATGTTCTGCAATCAGATTTTTTCAAGGAAATCCCATTGGATTTATTCGGAATCAACAAGAATAACCTCATCAGTATCATCAGCGATGCACCGAAAAAAGTAACGGCATTTATTAATGCATTAATCGAGATTTCTCAGAATTACAACTTAGGAAAAGAGCGGTTTTATTTTGCCGTGATGCGTTCTTTTCAGGAATTATATGATAATTATTTTCCCGAAGTTGAGGAAAAAGCGATTCAGTTTGCAAATGAAAATCAACTGGAGCTCAGTAAAAACCTCAAAATCGAAATTCTTGAAAGCCTTCTGAAAGAGAAATTCGGTTACAACATCCAGTCAAAGGATTTTTCGGACGATTATGCTTTGAATCAACTTCGTTCATTATATATTCCGGAAAAAAAATTATTGCTTTTGAATGATCGATTGGACACTAATCAAAAAACCTTTATCCTTGCAAAAGAAATTGGCTTCAATGTTTTGAAACTGAATCCAAGACCCAATACTTATTCTTGGCTGGACTTTGGAAGTTTTGAAGAAATCCTCAATAATTTTCACGCTTCTTATTTTGCAGGATGTTTTTTAATTTCGAAAAAAGAACTGATTGAAAAAACCTCCGACTTCTTTGACGAAAAACAATGGAAATCCCAGCATTTCGAAGCATTAATCAACCATTTTACAGATTCGCCGGAAACATTTTATTACAGATTAACCAATGTTCTGACCTCAGAATTTGGAATCAAAGATTTGTTTTACTTATGTTTTGTAAAAAAAGATGATTCTGACAAAATCCAGATTTTGAAAGAACTCCATCTCAATCATCAGCAGGCACCACATTCCAATGCAACCAACGAACATTACTGCAGACGATGGATTGCTGTGAAAAACCTGCATCATCTCAGGGAAAACGAAACAATGACTGACGCGCAGATTTCACACTATAAAGATCAGGGCGTGAGCTATCTTGTAATTTCCACTTCACAAAAAAATCCTTTTTCTGACGGAAGCAACAGAAGTTATTGTCTGGGAATATTGCTCAATAATCAAACATTCAAAAAAATCAATTTCGCCAAATCCGCATCTTTGAAAACCATTGAAGTTGGTGTGACCTGCGAAAGCTGCAGTATTTTGAATTGCGAAGTAAGACAAGCGCAGCCTGTAAGACTGGAAAAGGAACAATTCAACCTTGATATGAAAAAGTCGATTGAGAAAATCAGAAAATCATTAATTTAGAACAGTGATTTTTGATTTTCTTTTCCCGAATCGTTGCCTGGATTGCAATCAGTTGATTGATAAGCAGGATGTGGTTTGCGAATTATGCTTGGACAAAATCAACTTTTCAAATCATAATTATTTCGGAAATAATTCCCTGATGGACAAAGCATCATTACAAATTCCCATAGAAAACGCCTACTCACTTCTATTTTATGAAAAAGAAAGTCTGGCACAAAGAATCATTCATCAGCTTAAATATAATCATCGGGAAAAAATTGGAAAAGTCTTGGCCAAATGGATCACTGAAAGAATTAATTTTAGGGATAACAAACCAGATTTGCTCGTAACAGTTCCGCTTCATTATAAAAAACTGAAACAACGTGGTTATAATCAGCTTCATCTATTCGGAAACGAATTGTCGAAGCATTATCAGATTCCTGTCAATCATACTTTATTAAAAAGGACAAAACATTCCCGTGCACAAGCTAAGAAAAATCAAACCGAAAGACTGAAAACAAAAAATGCTTACCAATTGACTGAAAATATCAATGATAAGCATATTCTTTTGATCGATGATGTTTACACCACAGGAAACACAATATCGAATATCGCGTGGGAAATTCTCAATAATTCCAAGAATGTAAAAATCAGTATTTTGGTAATGGCGATGGACGTTTGATCAGTTATGAATTATAAGTTATGAGTTTTTCGAATCATTCATAATTCATAACTAGTAACTCATAATTATCTTTGAAGTTTTTCGCCGTAAGACAAATCGCCTGCATCACCTAAACCCGGTGTGATATAACCTTTTGAAGTCAGACTTTCATCCAAAGCGCCAACCCAAACTTTCGCATCCGGATAAGCATTCTGAATCGTCTCAACTCCTTGTCTGCTTGCGATGGCTGCAACAATATGAATGGATGTCGGTTTTCCGTTAGTCAACAAATCTTTAATCGCTTCAATCAGAGACGCGCCGGTTGCAAGCATCGGATCTGCTACAATAAGCGGACGACCGTCTAGTTTTGGGCAAGTCAGATAATCTTGTTTGATAGAGAAATAGTCGTTCGCATCGTGTTTCCTGTAAGCTGCAACAAATCCGCAATCCGCTTTATCAAAATAATTCAAAATCCCTTGAAACAAAGGAACTCCGGCTCTAAGAATAGTTGTGATAACAGGTTGTGTTTGGATTTCTTTAACTCTGATTGTATCAAGAGGCGTTGTGATTTCGATTTCTTTCTGATCGAGTGTTTTACTAATTTCGAAAGCTGCAATTTCTCCGATTCTTTCCATATTTCTACGGAATTTCATTCGGTCATTTTGAACTTCGATATTTCTAAGGTCGTTGATCCAGGAATTAACAAGTGAAAATTGATCTGATAATATTGTAAGCATTAGTTATTGCGATTTTTAATAAATATTTAAAATTAATAAAAAAAACCCTTTCAGAACCTAAGCTCTGAAAGGGTTGAAAATTATTTTTGTCTGAAATAAACTTCGATTGGAACACCGGTAAAACCAAACTCTTTCCTAAGCTGATTTTCGGTAAAACGTTTGTATGGCTCTTTCACATATTGCGGAAGATTACAGAAAAATACGAATTGTGGCGATGGTGTTGGTAGCTGCACACAATATTTGATTTTGATATATTTCCCTTTGATTGCCGGTGGCGGTGTTCCTTCAAAAATAGGAAGCATCACTTCGTTCAATTTAGAAGTTTTGATTTTTTTCTTACGGTCTTCATAAACCTGCATTGCAACCTCAACTGCTTTCAGAATTCTTTGTTTTGTCAAAGCAGAAACGAATAAAATTGGAACATCATTGAACTGACCGATTTTATGTTTGATAGCCGCTTCGAAATCACGCATTGTGTTAGTTTCTTTTTCAACCAAATCCCATTTGTTCACCAAAATAACGATACCTTTTCTGTTCTTTTGAGCCAATCCGAAAATGTTCATATCCTGAGATTCCCAACCCAAAGTTGCATCTACCATAATGATCACAACATCGGAATATTCGATAGAACGAATGGAACGCATCACGGAATAAAATTCCAAATCTTCGTTTACCTTAGATTTTCTTCTCATTCCGGCTGTATCCACCAACACAAACTCGTGCCCGAATTTGTTATATAAAGTCTGAATACTGTCTCTTGTTGTCCCGGCAATATCGGTAACGATGTTTCTCTCAACATCCAACAAAGCGTTTGTCAATGTCGATTTTCCAACATTCGGACGACCTGCGATCGTGATTTTTGGCAATCCTTCGAACGGATCCTTGTAATCTGTCGTCGGGAAATCGCTGACAACCTGATCTAGTAATTCTCCGGTTCCGGAACCCGTTGCAGAAGACAATGTAAAATATTTTTCAACACCTAACTGGTAAAACTCGGTGGCCGGCAATTCTTCTTTGGAAGAATCTACTTTGTTTACCACCAAATAAACCGGCTTGTTGGATTTTCTTAATAATTCGAAGATTTCTTGATCTGTATCGGTAAGACCTTCTTCCACATTCACCATAAAAATGATAGAAGTTGCTTCATCTACCGCCAACTGTACCTGTTTACGAATCTCCTGCTCGAAGATATCGTCTGTTCCGACATCATAACCGCCTGTGTCGATTACTGTGAAGTCCACACCATTCCAATCGGATTTTCCGTAATGACGGTCACGAGTAACGCCGGCTGTAGAATCAACAATAGCTTCTCTTCTTTCTAATAATCGGTTAAATAATGTGGATTTTCCTACGTTAGGGCGCCCAACGATAGCGACAATGTTTGACATAAATTTGTTTAATAATAAGATTATTAATGGGTTACTCTTACTTTAAGAGCCCAAAATTTTTGCAAAGATACGAATTTAGAAACAAGGTTAGAGCTTGAAGTTGCAAAGTCCTGAATTTAAATGAATAATGATTTCTCAAACTACAAAGTATTTTGGAAAGCTTTTTGTAATTTTATTGAAAATCAAACTATGAAAAAAATATTAATTGTCCTTTTAGCAGCTTTTATTATGATTCAGTTTTTTCCGATTGATAAAACCAATCCTGCAACCAATGAAGGAATGGACTTTTTGAAAATCAAAAACACACCCGAACCGATTGCAAAAATGATTCGAAACTCCTGTTACGACTGTCATTCCAATGTAACTAAATATCCATTTTACAGTAACATCCAGCCTGTTGCATGGCTACTGAAAAATCATATCGATGAAGGCAGAAAAGAGCTTAATTTTTCAACTTTTGCAACGTATGAACCGAAAAGACAAGCGCACAAACTGGAAGAGGCTGCCGAAAATGTGGAACAAAGCAAAATGCCTCTGGAAAGTTATCTGCTGGGGCATTCTAACGCAAAATTGACCGATGCACAAAGAAAAGAATTGGCGCAATATTTTAGGAAAATACAGAAAGAAACAGAAACCAACCCGTTATGACAACAGAAGTCTCAGCCAGTTTTAAAGATAAATATATTGTTTTCTATGATGGAGAATGCGGATTTTGCAATCATTGGGTACAATGGATTCTGGAAAAAGATAAAGATGATAAATTTCTTTATTCTTCTCTTCAATCTGAGTTTGGACAAAAATTTTTAAACGAAAGAAATCTTCCGAACCAGATTTTCGACACACTTTATCTTTGGAAACCGCAGAGTTTTTATCTTACAAAATATAAGGCTGTTTTGAAAATCGCAACTGAGATTGGTGGAATCTACTCTTTGGCAGCAATTGGAAAAGTGATTCCTGATTTTTTAGGCAATCAGTTTTACAGTTTGATTTCCCGAAACCGGAAAAAGCTGGCAGCTAATCAATGCTTTTTACCAAGTGCTGAACAACGGAAAAAATTCCTGAATTGAAAACGCGTAAGTGATTGCAACGGCATCCTTTTTCTAATTTGGGAAAAGCTTTGGCAGAAAAAGATAGAGTGGAAAGCACGACCCGCTTGTTTTTAGCTTCGGAATTGGTGCAGGAAAAACAAAGGGATACGCCCAAATCTTTTTTTGTTTTTGGTAAAATCTGAAAATAAAATCTTTTCTGATTTTATATTTTTATATTTGCAATATTATGGAATATAATACCAACAGAACACAGTTGCTAATGCCGGAATACGGACGCAATATCCAGCAATTGGTAGAGCATTGTAAAACATTGCCAACCAAAGAAGAACGTAACGAGATGGCACTTGCAATCATAGAATTCATGGGGCAAAGAAATCCTCATTTGCGTGATGAGGAAAATTACAAACACAAACTTTGGGATCACTTATTCATTCTTGCTAACCACGACCTGGATGTAGATTCACCATATCCGATTGTATCGGCGGAAGATCTGATCACCAAACCAAGAAAAATGGATTATCCTTCTTTGGATAACGATTATAAATTTTACGGAAAAAGCATTTTACAATTGATTGAAAAAGCGATTGCCCTGGAAGAAGGTGATGAAAAAGACGCTCTGATCCAGGTGATTGCCAACAATATGAAAAAATCCTATAATGTCTATAACAAAGAGCATGTGCAGGATGATGTCATTTTCCGTCATTTAAAGGAGTTATCAGAGAACAGACTGGATCTTACAGGGCTGGATACGCTGGACAAGAGCAAAATCTATTACGCCACTAACAGAAACAACAACAGAAATCAAAATAACAGAAACCAAAATAATAACAATAATAAAAGGAAAAATAACTTCCAAAACCATAAAAATAAAAGAAGATAATGAGCGGAGCTTTCGAAATAAGAGGTGGAAAAAGATTGAGCGGAGAAATTACGCCTCAAGGTGCGAAGAATGAAGCTTTGCAGATTCTTTGTGCTGTTCTCTTGACTGAGGACGAAGTGAGAATCACCAATATTCCTGACATCAAAGATGTTAATAAACTGATTGAGATTCTTCAGGATTTCAACGTGAAAGTAACCAAAAATGGAAAAGGCGATTATACTTTCAAAGCTGACGAAGTTAATTTTGATTATATCAAATCTAAAGAATTCAAAAAAGACGGCGCAAAACTGAGAGGTTCTGTAATGATCCTTGGTCCAATGTTGGCGAGATTTGGTGAAGCCTATTTGCCAACACCTGGTGGAGATAAAATCGGAAGAAGACGTCTGGATACGCATTTCCAAGGTTTTGTGGAATTGGGCGCAGAGTTTTCTTATGATGAGGAAGAAGCTTTCTACTCTTTAACAGCTAAAGAACTTAACGGAAAATTCATTCTACTAGAAGAAGCCTCTGTAACAGGAACTGCGAATATTGTAATGGCTGCTGTTTTAGCAAAAGGAAAAACCAGAATCTACAATGCTGCCTGCGAACCTTACTTACAGCAATTATGTAAAATGCTGAACAGAATGGGTGCTAATATTACTGGCATCGGTTCCAATCTTTTAACTATTGAAGGTGTGGATAAGCTACACGGAACTGAACATACAATGCTGCCGGATATGGTGGAAATCGGTTCCTGGATTGGATTGGCAGCAATGACAAAATCCGAGATCACCATTAAAAATGTTAATTGGAATCAGCTTGGCGTTATTCCAAATACATTCAGAAAATTAGGAATCGAATTGGAACAAAGAGGTGATGATATCTACATCCCTTCTCAGGAAAATTATAAAGTTCAAAAATTTATCGATGGGTCTATCTTAACGGTTTCCGACGCGCCTTGGCCGGGATTCACTCCGGATTTGTTATCTATTATTCTGGTCGTTGCAACGCAGGCAAAAGGTTCTGTTTTGATTCATCAGAAGATGTTTGAAAGCAGATTATTTTTTGTTGATAAACTGATCGATATGGGTGCTCAAATTATCCTTTGTGATCCGCACAGGGCAACTGTAATTGGAATGAATCAAGAAACGCCTTTGAGAGGAACAACAATGGTTTCGCCGGATATCAGAGCCGGAAATGCTCTATTGATCGCTGCACTTTCTGCTGAAGGAAAATCGGTCATCCAAAACATCGAACAAATCGATCGTGGTTATGAAAACATCGACGAAAGACTAAGAGCAATTGGTGCTGATATCAGAAGAATTGATTAATAATAATTCAATTAATTATTATAAAAATAAAAAAGGAAGCTTTTATGAAGCTTCCTTTTTTTGCAGAACATCGATCTTGCTGCTCAACAATTTGTATTGCGCCAGATAGTTTTCAATCTTAATTATTTCTTCCTGAGTGATTTTCAACAAGAGTTTAACGTTCCCGAAATTATTCCCATTCAGATATTCGATGTGTGCATTCACAATTTTGTAACTGATGTTATAATGGTTGTAAATTGTATAAAGTAGAATATCAAATCTTATCTTCCCATTCAGCTCTATTTCCAGAATGATCTCTCTTTTCGGCGTTGCGAAAAAAGCGTTATTTGTAGTTTCTTGTTTGTAAATCATAGTAATATTTTTGGTGGATTATTTAATTTTATTTTGGATCGGAACAACGACAACCTGATAGATGTAACAGCCGACACAGATCTTGAAAAAGCTTTCCAGGCCGGCCAATATCATCAGTACAACTCCTAATGCGAGAGCTGCGTCATAAAAATCGTTAATTGTCAATAAGAAAATCAGCAATGTGAAAACCGCTCCTAATGTTGCTGCAAATCTCTTTGGTGCTGCAAAAATCGGTTTACGCTTGATATTCAGTATTTTTAAAATAAATTTTGAAAAAAGAGCTAAAGGAGAAATCGATAATCCTAAAGCTCTCAATACAAAATCAAAAACTAAAAGCAAAACCAGAAAAGACCATTTGAAAAATAAGGATACAGCGATGATCACGATCACCAGAAACGCAGTTAATCTCACCACGTTCTCATCCGTATAATATTTGTTGGTCTTATCCATATAATTTCAAATTTTAAATAATAAAGCTCTACCGGTAAGGCAGAGCTTTCACACATTCTCTCCTACCAAATGTCTATTTGGGATTGCACATCATGATATGAGAGAATATGCTTATCATTTAATTCTAAATCTATTGCAAATATAGAAATTATTTAATTCCCACCAAATAAGTATGAATTAAATTTAAAAAAAATTATTTCAACTCTCCTACTTTGTAAACTTTGTTGGATGCAGCAAGACCATTGGGATTACATCCAGGTTCACCTTCAGGAACTTTTAGGTTTTTGTCGTGATAAAACTTTTCCCAGAAAGCATTAGTCTTTCCTGTTTTAGGGTCAACGAAGGTCATTG
>Ga0206116_1000657_pt1 | contig 29848 bp, 24 predicted proteins | sample 3A1Ametagenome_FD_178000 | JGI IMG/M metagenome (GOLD analysis project Ga0206116, IMG submission 178000) | Enriched microbial communities from leaf-cutter ant dump, University of Wisconsin, Madison, United States - 3A1A | ecosystem: Environmental > Terrestrial > Nest > Insects nest > Nest dump...
TCTACGCCCATAACGACGACATGGCCGTCGGCGCCATCCAGGCGATCAAGGAAGCGGGCCTGAAGCCGGGCAAGGACATCCTCGTCGTCTCCATCGATTCGGTTCCGGATATCTTCCAGGCGATGGCTGCGGGCGAGGCGAACGCCACGGTCGAGCTGACGCCGAACATGGCCGGCCCCGCCTTCGACGCGCTCGACGCCTACCGCAAGGACGGCAAGGTTCCGCCGAAGTGGATCCAGACCGAATCCAAGCTCTACACCCAGGCCGACGACCCGATGAAGGTCTACGAGGCCAAGAAGGACCTCGGCTACTGATCCCATCCTCCCGGGATTGACCGGAACCGCCGGCCGATTGTTGCGGCCGGCGGTTCCGGCGAAATTCCTCCCGCCTTTGCGGGGGAACGCGGCGCGTGGCGCCGCCCGATACCGAAAACACCATCATCCTGACGCAAACGGAGCTCGAACACCCATGTTCGCGGTTGGCATAGACTTTGGCACGAATTCTGTCCGGGCGCTGGTCGTCCGCTGCGCGGATGGTGAGGAGTTCGGCTCCGGCGTCGTCGACTATCCGAGCGGCAGGCAGGGCATCCTCCTCGACGAGAACGACGACCTCGTCGCCCGCCAGCATCCCCAGGACTATGTCTACGGGCTGGAGAAGAGCATCGCGCTGGCGCTGTCGGCCGCCGAAAGCAAGCCGGGCTTCAGCCGGGCCGCCGTCGTCGGGCTCGGCGTCGATACGACCGGATCGAGCCCGCTGCCCATCGACGAGCACAACCGGCCGCTATCGTTCGACCCGAAGTGGAAGGACAACCCGAACGCCCAGTGCTGGCTGTGGAAGGACCATACGAGCTGGCGCGAGGCGGAGGAATTCACGCGGCTCGCGAGCGAGCACCGCCCGCAATACATCGCCATCTGCGGCTCGACCTATTCGTCCGAATGGTGGTGGGCGAAGATATGGCGTTGCCTCAACGTGGCGCCGGACGTGTTCGAGGCCGCCTATTCCTGGGTCGAGCTGGCGGACTGGATTCCGTCGGTCCTGGCCGGCAAGCACGAGGCGAGGACCATCAAGCGCGGCGTGTGCGCGGCCGGCCACAAGGCGCTCTACAGCCGCAAATGGGGCGGGCTTCCCGACAAGGAATTCCTGTCGCTGCTCGATCCGAAGATCGCGGCCCTGCGCGACAGGCTCTACGACTGGGCGCAAGACGCCTCCAGCCCCGCCGGCTGGCTTTGCGCGGAATGGGCCGGACGCCTCGGCCTGCCGGAAGGCATCCCGATCGCCATCGGCGCCTTCGACGTCCACTACGGCGCCATCGGCTGCGGCATCGAGGAGGGCACGCTCGTCAAGGTGATCGGCACGTCGACCTGCGACTGCGCCATCGTGCCCATCGACCGGGACCTGCCGGACGTCCCCGGCATCTGCGGCATCGTCGACGGATCGATCCTGCCGCGCTTTCACGGCATCGAGGCCGGCCAGTCGGCCGTCGGCGACATCTTCAAATGGTGGGTCGAGGGCGTGTGCGGCGGCGACTGGGCGCTGCACGCGGAACTGACGGCGCAGGCGAGCGCCTTGCAGCCCGGTGAATCCGGCCTCATCGCCCTCGACTGGAACAACGGCAACCGCACCATCCTCGTCGACCAGCGCCTGACAGGCCTGATCCTCGGCCAGACCCTGCATACGACGCGCGCGGAAATCTACCGGGCGCTCATCGAGGCGACCGCCTTCGGCGCGCGCACGATCATCGAGCGGCTGCGCGAATACGGCGTGGCGGTGGAGCGCGTGGTCTGCACCGGCGGCATCGCCGAGAAGAACCCGATGCTGATGCAGATCTATGCCGACGTGACGGGCTGCACCATGCTCGTCGCCTCGTCGAGCCAGACCTGCGCGCTCGGCGCGGCCATCGGCGCGAGCGTCATGGCGCAGGCCCATCCGTCCTTCGGCGCGGCGCAGGCGGCGATGACCTCGCTGCGCGAGGAGCGGTACGTGCCCATTCCCGGCAACCGCAAGGTCTACGACGACCTGTACCGGCTCTACCGGCAGCTCCACGACAGTTTTGGCGGCGTGAACGCCTCGGCCGATCTGACGCGGCTGATGAAGGACCTCATCGACATCAAGTACTCCACGAACGCCTGAAGCCGGCGCTCGGATTTCCAGAAGCAACGGGACCATCCAAAATGATCGGTTTGAAACCTGCAAAGATTTGGTTTGTTTGCGGCTCGCAGCATCTCTACGGCGAGGAAACGCTCCGGCAGGTGGCCGAGCATGCGCAGGCCATGGTGTTCGCCCTCAACAACGACGGCGGGTTCCCGCTCGACATCGTCTGCCTGCCGACGATCAAGACGCCGGACGAGGCCGCGGACCTTTGCATAAGGGCCAATGCCGATCCGGAATGCGCGGGCCTCGTGCTGTGGATGCACACGTTCTCGCCGGCCAAGATGTGGATTCGCGGACTGGCGCAGCTGAACAAGCCCTTCCTGCATCTCCACACCCAGTTCGACCGCGACCTGCCGTGGCAGACGATCGACATGGACTACATGAACCTCAACCAGTCCGCCCATGGCGACCGGGAGGCGGGTTTCATGCACACGCGCCTTCGCCTCGGCCGCAAGGTGGTCGTCGGCCACTGGTCTGATCCCGAGGTGCAGAAGCGCATGGATGCCTGGATCCGCGCCGCCCGTGCCTGGCACGACTGGCAGGGCGCCCGCTTCTGCCGCTTCGGCGACAACATGCGCTACGTCGCCGTGACGGAAGGCGACAAGGTGGCCGCCGAGATGGCCTTCGGCTTCTCGGTCAACGGCTTCGGCATCGGCGATCTCGCGGCGAAGGTGAATGCCGTTACCGAGGCCGACGCCGAGGCGCTCGCCGGTGAATACGAGGCGCTCTACGCGGTTGCCCCGGCGCTGGCGCGCGGCGGCGCGCGCCATGGTGCGCTGGTCTACAACGCCCGGCAGGAGCTTGGCCTGCGCGCCTTCCTCGAAGAGGGCGGCTTCAAGGGCTTCACCACCACCTTCGAGGACCTGCACGGCCTGACGCAGCTTCCGGGCATGGCGCCGCAGCGGCTGATGGCGGCCGGCTTCGGCTTTGCCGGCGAGGGGGACTGGAAGACCGCCGCGCTGCTGCGCGCCGTCAAGGTCATGGGCGAGGGGCTGACGGGCGCCACCTCCTTCATGGAGGACTACACCTACAACCTGACGGAGGGCAACGAGCTGGTGCTGGGCGCCCACATGCTGGAAATCTGCCCGACGATTGCCGCCGGCAAGCCGGCCGTGGAGGTCCATCCGCTCGGCATCGGCGGTAAGGACGATCCGGTCCGCCTCGTCTTCGACGCCGTCAAGGGGCCGGCGATCAATGTCACGCTGGTCGATCTCGGCAACCGTTTCCGCCTGCTGGTCAACGAGGTGGAGGCCGTCGATCATCCGGCGCTGCCGAACCTGCCGGTCGCCCGCGCCGTCTGGAAATGCAAGCCCGACTTCAAGACGGCGTGCCAGGCGTGGATTCTCGCCGGCGGCGCCCATCACACGGCCTACAGCTACGACGTCACCACCGAGATGATGGAGGACTTCGCCGCCATCGCCGGCGTCGAGCTGGCGGTGATCGACGGCGAGACGAGCATCCCCGCCTTCCGGCAGACCCTGCGCAACAACGAGGTCTACTACCACTTCGCACGCGGCATCCGGGCTTGAGGTGATCGAAGATGTCTGCCTTCAAGGAATTGAAACGGGAAGCCTATGAGGCGAACGTCGCGCTGCCGCGCCACGGCCTCATCAACCTGACCTTCGGCAATGCCAGCGCCGCCGACCGGCAGCGCGGCGTCTTCGCCATCAAGCCGAGCGGCGTCGACTATGCCGGCCTGACGCCGGAGGACATGGTCGTCGTCGATTTCGACGGCAAGCGGGTCGAAGGCGCGCTCAATCCCTCGTCCGACACGCCGACGCACCGGCGGCTCCTGCTGGCCTTCGCCGACATCGGCGGCGTGGTCCACACCCACTCCTCCCATGCCACGGCCTTCGCGCAGGCCGGGCGGGCCATCCCGATCTTCGGCACCACGCATGCCGATTATTTCAACGGCGAGATCCCGGTGACGCGCCGGATGACGCCGGAGGAGATCGCCTCGGCCTACGAGTGGGAGACCGGCAACGTGATCGTCGAACGCCTCGGCAATTCCGATCCGCTCGATTTTCCCGGCGTCCTGGTGAACCGGCACGCGCCCTTCACCTGGGGGCCGACCGTCGCCAAGGCGGTGGAGGTGGCCGTCGCGGTCGAATGCATCGCCCATATGGCGATGATGTCGCTGCAACTGGAGCCCGGTCTTGCGCAGATCGAGCCGGAGCTTTTGCGCAAGCACTTCCGCCGCAAGCACGGACCCGATGCCTATTACGGGCAGAAGCCCGCGTGAGCGCCCGGCCTGAGAGAGCAACGAGCATGGAACGGACCGATATTCTCGCGGCGCAGGGCGTCCTCAAGACCTTTCCGGGCTCGGTGGCGCTCGACCGCGTGGACTTCTCGCTGCGCCGGGGCGAGGTGCATGCGCTTCTCGGCGAGAACGGCGCGGGCAAGTCCACGCTCATCAAGTGCCTGACCGGCGCCTACCAGCGGGACGGCGGCGTCATCCTCCTCGATGGGGCGCCGATCGATCCGCGCGACCCGCTGGAGGCGCAGAAGCTCGGCATCGGCACGGTCTACCAGGAGGTCAACCTCCTCGGAAACCTGACGGTCGCCGAGAACCTGTTCCTCGGCCGGCAGCCCGGGCGGTTCGGGCTCGTGCGCACCGCCGAGATGAACCGGCGGGCACGCGCGCTGCTTGCCGGATACGGGCTCGCCATCAATGTCGGCGCCAGCCTCGACACCTATTCCGTGGCGGTCCAGCAGGTCGTGGCCATCGCCCGGGCGGCCGACGTTTCCGGTAAGGTGCTGATCCTCGACGAGCCGACCGCGAGCCTCGACGCCCGCGAAGTGGAGATGCTCTTCGAGATCGTCCGCAAGCTGAAGGCGCGGGGCCTCGGCATCGTCTTCATCACCCATTTCCTTGAGCAGGTCTACCAGCTCACCGACCGCATCACCGTGCTGCGCAACGGCCGGCTGATCGCCACGCGCGAGACCGCCGCCTTGCCCCGCAAGGAACTCGTCACCCTCATGCTCGGGCATGAATTGCAGGAGGCGGAGCGGCCGGTCCGTCACGCGCCGCAGGAGGCGGTCGCCGAGCGCTACCGTTTCGAAGGCTTCGGCCGCAGCGGCAAGATCGAGCCCTTCGACCTCGGCATCCGCCCCGGCGAGGTGGTCGGCATGGCCGGCCTGCTCGGCTCGGGCCGCACCGAGACGGCCGAACTGCTGTTCGGCGTGCATGCCGCCGACAGCGGCAAGGCGACCGTCAACGGCGCGGACGTCACGCTCTCCTCTCCGCGCGCGGCGATCGCGCAGCGCTTCGGCTTCTGCCCGGAGGATCGCAAGGTCGACGGCATCGTCGGCGACCTCTCTATCCGCGAGAACATCGCGCTCGCGCTGCAGGCTCGGCGCGGCTGGGCGCGCCCGCTTTCGCGCGCCGAGCAGAACGCGCTGGCGGACAAGTATATCGCGGCGCTCGACATCCGCACGACCGACCGCGAAAAGCCGATCCGGCTGCTTTCGGGCGGCAACCAGCAGAAGGTCATCCTGGCGCGCTGGCTTGCGACCAATCCGGAATTCCTGATCCTGGACGAGCCGACGCGCGGCATCGATGTGGGCGCCCATGCCGAGATCATCCGGCTCATCGAGAAGCTCTGCGAGGACGGCCTGTCGCTGCTGGTGATCTCGTCGGAACTCGACGAACTGGTCGCCTATTCCACCCGTGTCCTCGTCCTGCGCGACAAGCGCCACGTCGCCGAACTGACGGGCGAGGACATCACCACCACGCATATTGTCGACGCCATCGCCGCGGCGGGCGCGGCCCGGAGTGACGCATGAACCCTGCCGTTTCGCTTCTTCGCCGGCTGACGCCGCAGCTCGTCGCGCTGGTGCTCATCCTTTTCCTGATCTGGCTGGTCTTCCCGTCCTTCTTCTCGCTGACGGTGCAGAACGGCCGGCTGTACGGAAGCCTCGTCGACGTGCTGAACCGCGGCGCGCCGGTCGCCCTTCTCGCCGTCGGCATGACCGTGGTTATCGCGACCAAGGGCATCGACCTGTCGGTCGGCGCGGTCATGGCGATCTGCGGGGCGGTCGCGGCAGCGTCGAGCGTTCGCGGCGATCCGCTCGCGGTTACGCTGCTGCTGGCGGCGGCGACCGGCCTTGCCTGCGGCGTGTGGAACGGCTTCCTCGTCTCCGTCTTCAACATCCAGCCGATCATCGCCACGCTGGTGCTGATGGTGGCCGGGCGCGGCATCGCCCAGCTCGTCACCGAGGGCGCGATCCTCACCTTCGTCGACCCCGCCCTGATCTTCATCGGCAGCGGGTCGTTCGCGGGGCTTCCCATGCCGGTGGTGATCTGGATCGTCTTCGGCCTCTGCGTCGCCGTGCTCCTCAGGCGCACCGCGCTCGGGCTGCTGATCGAAGCCGTCGGCATCAACCGGCGGGCCAGCACGCTTGCCGGCGTCAACACGCCGGTGCTGCTGATGGCGGCCTACATGCTTTCGGGGCTCTGCGCGGCGATCGCCGGCGTGATCGTGACCGCCGACATCCGCGGCGCGGACGCCAACAATGCCGGCCTCTGGCTGGAGCTCGACGCCATCCTTGCCGTGGTGGTCGGCGGCACCTCGCTGCTCGGCGGGCGCTTCAGCGTCGTCGCCTCGCTCATCGGCGCGCTGATCATCCAGGCGGTGAACACCGGCATCCTTCTCTCCGGCTTCCCGCCCGAGTTCAACCTCATCATCAAGGCGGGGATCGTCGTCGTCATCCTCGTCGTCCAGTCGCCGCATGTGGAGACGGGCTTCTCGATCTTCCTCCAGCGCGCGGACCGCAGCGGTTCCACAGAGAAAAAGCAGGCAGCCTGATGATCGCGATCAACCAGAGATACCTTCCGCTCGCCGCGACCGTCGCGATCTTCGTCCTCGCCTATGCGGTCTGCACGACGCAGTATCCGACGATCCTGTCGACGCGGGTGATCGGCAACCTCCTGACGGACAACGCCTTCCTCGGCATCGCCGCCATCGGCATGACCTTCGTGATCCTGTCGGGTGGCATCGACCTTTCCATCGGCTCCGTCATCGCCTTCACCAGCGTGTTCCTCGCGGTCCTCTTCCAGAAAACGGCGATCCACCCGCTCGCCGCCTTCGCGCTCGCGCTGGCCGTCACCACGGCCTTCGGCGCGCTGATGGGGGCGATGATCCACTATCTGGAAATGCCGCCGTTCATCGTCACGCTCGCCGGCATGTTCCTGGCGCGCGGCATGGCCTTCGTGCTGTCGATCGATTCGATCCCGATCAAGCACCCGTTCTATGCGACGCTTCAGGCCGCCTACTACCGGCTGCCGGGCGGCGGGCGCCTCACGCTGGTCGGCGGGCTGATGCTGTTCGTCTTCGCGGCCGGCATCCTCGTCGCCCACCGCACGCGCTTCGGCGCGAACATCTACGCGCTCGGCGGCGGCATCGCCACGTCCAAGCTGATGGGGGTCAGCATCGCCCGCACGACCGTCGGCATCTACGCGCTGTCCGGCTTCCTCGCCGGCTTGTCGGGCATCGTCTACTCGCTCTACACATCCGCGGGCTATTCGCTGGCGACCGTCGGCGTGGAGCTCGACGCCATCGCCGCCGTCGTCATCGGCGGCACGCTGCTGACGGGCGGGGCCGGTTTCGTGGCCGGCACGTTCCTGGGCGTGATGATCCAGGGCCTCATCCAGACCTACATCACCTTCGACGGATCGCTGTCGAGCTGGTGGACGAAGATACTAATCGGCCTTCTGCTCTTCATGTTCATTGTCATGCAGAAGGGAATTTTGCTAGTTTCCAGAAAAAGGTAGCATCCGACGTCTGGATAGAAATTGCGCAGAACCATGTTTCAATTGCCGCAGAGCGCGGCGCAGGTCAGATCGGGCCATTCCCAGGTCGTGGATTTCATCGGCAGGGCCATCGTCTCGGGCGAGTTCGCGGAAGAATCGATCCTGCCGCATGACGTCGATCTCTCGAAGCGTTTCTCGGTCTCGCGCACGGTCGTCAGGGAAGCCATGAAGACATTGGCCGCAAAGGGACTGGTCGCCGCGCGCACGCGGGTGGGAACCTGGGTGACCGACCGGGAGAACTGGAACCTGTTCGACAACCAGGTCCTCTCCTGGCATGTACAGGACAAGATCGACGAGGCGCTCATCCAGAGCCTCACGGAAATCCGCCTCGCGCTGGAGCCCTACGGAGCCATGCTTGCCGCCGAGCGCGCCAGCGAGACCGAGATCGAGGAACTGCGGCAGCTGGCCGAGGCCATGGGCAATCCCGACCACACGCCCGAAAGCATGGCGCTGGCCGACCTGGAGTTCCATCTCGCCATCACCGCCGCCTCGCGCAATCCGTTCATGCGCAGGGTGAACGACGTCATCGAGGCTGCCCTGTTTTCCGTCTTCAAGCTGAGCTCGCCGACGCACGACGCCGGCCTCGTCAAGGAAATCGCCCGCAGCCACATGGACATCGTCGAGGCGATCGCGGCGCGCGACAAGGACCGCGCCAGGGCGGCGATGGAGAACGTCATCGATGTCGGCATCGCTCGCGTGCGCTCGGCGGCGCCCGCCGGTTCCTGACCGCGGCACTTCCCGCTCGTTCCTGATTTTTACACGCGCGGCAAGGTCGGCGCGCGGTGCCGTTGCGCGTGCTCATCTTCCCCCTTCGGCCCCGTCGCCGTGCCTTCCGGCCTGTTTCCACGTCATTTGCGGAAAAGTATGAGAAAAGGTTTTCTCATATTGACAATCGTTATGCGAAAAGGTTTTCTCATGCCGAATTGGATGGGAGGCCACACTGAGCAACCAGCGCACCAGAACGGGACGTGCAACGATCCACGACGTCGCTCGCGCGGCGGGCGTCAGCGTCTCGACGGTTTCCAAGGCACTGAACGGCAACGGCCGGATGGCGCCGCAGACGCGCTCGCGGATCAAGCAGGTGGCCGAGGGCATCGGCTTCAGGCCGAATGCGCTGGCGCGGGGGCTTCTTTCCAACCGCTCCTTCACGATCGGGCTTTTGACGAACGATACCTACGGCCGCTTCACGCTGCCGGTGATGGCCGGCGTGTCCGAAGCGCTGGTGGACAAGGGCGTGTCCGTCTTCCTCTGCGCGATCGAGGACGATCCGGCGCTCGGCAAGATCCATGTCGACGCCATGCTGGACAAGCAGGTGGACGGCATCATCGCCACGGGCAAGCGCATCGACCGGGCGCTTCCCGTCGACCTGTCGGGGCTTCCCGTTCCGGTGGTCTATGCGTTCACCGAGGGTGCGCGCGACAGCGTCACGCTGACGTCGGACGACACCCAGGGGGCGGGGCTTGCGACGGACTGGCTGCTGGGCCTTGGCCGGCGGCGGCTGGCGCATGTCACGGGGCCTGAGGACTTCGCCTCGGTGCGCGAGCGCGCCGCGGCGTTCCGCGCCCATGCGGGCGCCGATGCCGAGGTGCTCTACGGCGCCTGGGCCGAGAGCTGGGGGCATGCGGCGGTCGATGCGCTCTGGGGGCGGACGGGGGAAAAGCCGGACGGCATTTTCTGCGGCAACGACCAGATCGCGCGCGGCGTGATCGATGCCCTGCGCGAGCGCGGGGTGCGGGTGCCGCAGGACGTCTCGGTGATCGGTTTCGACAACTGGGAGATCATGGCCGACCAGGCCCGCCCGCCGCTGACCTCGGTTGACATGAACCTGAAGGAACTCGGCCGGCAGGCGGGCCTGACCGTCCTGGCCCTTGCCGAGGGCAAGCCCCTCGAGCCGGGCCTGCGCAAGCTGCCGTGCCGGCTGGTCGTGCGGCAATCCTGCGGAGGCGGGGGCGCCTGAATTTCAAGTGAGGAGACGGGAGCGTCGTGGACGTCCCGCAATGTGGAGGAAAGTCATGCTCAAGAAACTGCTGTCCGCGACCTGCCTGTTTTCGGCCGCGATGTTGTCCACCGCTTCGGCGGAAACCATTTCCATGTGGGTGCGCTCGGGCATCGGCGATTCCTTCAAGGAGGTCGTCAAGGCCTACAATGCCAAGGGCGGCGATACGGTCGAGCTGACCGAGGTGCCGTTCGCCGAGCTGGTGCAGAAATACGCGACGGCGATTGCCGGCGGCCAGGCGCCCGACGCGCTTTCGCTCGACCTCATCTATACGCCGGCCTTCGCCTCGGCGGGCCAGCTGGAGGACCTGACCGACTGGGCGAAGGCGCTTCCCTATTTCAACGCACTGGCGCCGGCCCATGTGAAGCTCGGCACCTATGAGGACAAGATTTACGGCCTGCCGCTGTCGGTCGAGACGTCGATCTTCGCCTGGAACAAGGACCTTTACCGCAAGGCCGGCCTCGATCCGGAAAAGGCGCCCGCGACCTGGGAGGAGATCACGGCCAATGCCGAGAAGATCCGGGCGCTCGGCGGCGACACCTACGGCTTCTATTTCTCCGGCGGCGGCTGCGGCGGCTGCATGATCTTCACCTTCACGCCGCTCGTCTGGGGCGCGGGCGCCGACATCCTGTCGGCGGACGGCAAGACGGCGACGCTCGACACGCCCGAGATGCGCAAGGCGGTCGGCTACTATCGCGACCTCGTTGCCAAGGACACGGTTCCGGCCGGTTCCGCCAGCGACAACGGCGTCAACTTCCTGTCGATCACCAACGGCAAGATCGGCCAGCAGAGCCTCGGCGCCTTCGCCATCGGCACGCTGGTCACCCAGCATCCCGAGATCGACTTCGGCGTGACGATGATCCCCGGCGTCGACGGCACGCCGTCGTCCTTCGCCGGCGGCGACAATTTCGTCGTCACCAAGGGCACGCCGCGCCTCGACAAGGTCAAGGCCTTCCTCGAATACACCTATTCCCTCGAGGGCCAGAAGATCATGGCGAAGTTCGGCAGCCTGCCGACGCGCTCGGACATCGCCGACGAGGTGCTGGCCGGCCTCGATCCGCGCCTCGGCGTCGCCATGAAGGCGGTCTCGGTGGCCAAGACCCCCTATACGCTGCAGTTCAACGACCTCATCAACTCGTCGAACGGCCCGTGGGCGACCTTCATCAACGCGGCGATCTACGGCGACGACGTCGACGGCGCTTTTGCCGATGCGCAGTCGGAAATGCAGTCCATCATCGACGCGGCGCAGTAAACGCGCCGAGCGGGACGGGTCTTTCTCCCGCCCGAACCGCGGGAGGAGCCGCAAGGCTCCTCCTCGGGCCAGCCAATCGAGAGTGAACCTATCATGACGATGCCCATTGCAGCATCAAGGCCGCCGCGTGCGCGGCGGCGCAAGCGGAACAGGTCGGGTCTGGCGGGGCTGCTCTACATTGCGCCCGCCATGGCGCTGGTGACGGTGTTCTTCGTGATCCCCGTGCTGTTCACGCTCTGGATGAGCTTCCATCGCTGGCCGCTGCTCGGCGCACCGCGCTGGATCGGCCTTGGAAACTACACCCGCATGCTGACGGATGCGCGCTTCTTCACCGCCCTCGGCTTCACGGCGCACTACACGGTGGTGGTGACGATCGCCATTTTCGCCGTCGCCTTTCCGCTGGCCTTCTTCGTGGAGAAGCAGCGGCCGTTCGTCTCGGCCTACCGGACGATCATCTTCCTGCCCGTCGTCGTCGGCCTCGCCTCGGCCTCGCTCCTGTGGGTGTGGCTCGCCAATGTCGACAGCGGGCTTTTCGCGCCGCTCTTCCAGGCGCTCGGCCTGACGAACGGCCGGGTGAACCTGCTTGCGACCTTCGACATGGCCTTCCTCACGATCATCGTGATGGTGGTGTGGAAGATCGCCGGCTTCACCATGATCATCCTGCTCACCGGCCTTCAGGCCATCCCGGCCGAGCTGACGGAGGCCGCGCGCATCGACGGCGCGCGCCGCTGGCAGCGCTTCCGCTACCTGACGCTGCCGCTGATGCGCCGCACGCTGGCACTGGCGCTGATCCTGTCGATCACCGGGTCGATCCTCGCCTTCGACCAGTTCTACATCATGACGTCGGGCGGGCCGCAGAACCGGATGATCTCCGTGGTCTACTACATCTTCAACCAGTCCTTCGTGTCCTTCAATCTCGGCTATGGCGCGGCGCTGTCCATCGCGCTCCTCGCGATCCTGGTCGCCATCAGCATCGTGCAGCTCTGGCTGCTCAAGGTGGGAGACGACCGCCCATGACGACCCGTCGAGACATCCGCGCCCGCAGGGCATTCTGGAGCCGCATCGCCTATCACGGCGTCGGCATCGGCACGGCCTTCTTCTTCCTTGCGCCGTTCCTCGTGAGCTTCCTCGCCTCCTTCCGCTCGAACAAGGAGAACGGGCTGCCGCCGCTGCCGCCGTGGCCGACCTCCGGCATCAGCATCGACGCCTACCGGGCGCTCGACGGTTTCGGCTCGGGCGTGTGGCAGCATACGGTCAATTCGCTCGTCGTCTCCTTCGGCACGGTGGTGCTGACGGTCGCGGTCAGCGTGCTGGCCGGCTACGGCTTCTCGCGCTACCGCTTCCCGCTGAAGAACGCGCTCTTCGTGCTGATCATCGCCACGCTGATGATCCCGTTCCAGTCGATCCTGACGCCGCTCTTCATCATCCTGGCGAAGCTCGGCCTCAACAACTCGCTGTTCGGCCTGATGCTGATCTACGTGACGCTGCAACTGCCCTTCTCGGTCTTCATGATGCGCAACGCCTTCGACGCGGTGCCGAAGGAGATCGAGGAGGCGGCGCGCATCGACGGGGCGCGCGACCTGAAGCTCTTGGTGCGCGTGCTGATGCCGCTCGTCATGCCGGGCGTGGCGACGGTGTCGATCTTCGCCTTCCTCAATGCGTGGAACGAGTTCCTCGCCGCGCTCGTGCTCCTGTCGAGCAACGAGAACTACACGCTTCCGGTGCTGATGACGGCGGTGCGCGCCGGGCGGCTCGGCTCGATCAACTGGGGCGCGGTGCAGGCCGGCGTCACGGTCATGGTCGTGCCCTGCCTTTTCGTCTTCCTTCTCCTGCAACGCTACTACATGCGCGGCCTCATGGCCGGCGCCGTGAAATGAAAGAAAGAGACCCCATGAGCAAGACACGCAAAGACCGCCAGTTCCGCCCCGTCGCCGTTCCGGATGTCGAGGTCGGGGGCCTGTTCGGCCAGAGGCAGGATGCGATCTGCCGGTCCACCGCCGAAACGCTGCTGGACCGCTGCATCGAGGCCGGCATGCTCCGGCAGATCGATGTCGACCAGCCGAGCCCGGGCGTGGTCATCCCCTATCACAGCATGAGCCCGACCATGCCGGCGACCGAGAGCAAGGCGCGCGTGTCCACCCAGATGTTCTGGGACAGCGACTTCGGCAAGTCGATCGAGACGGCCGCCTATTCCCTCTACCGCACGCCCAATCCCGAGCTGGAGGCGCGCGTCGATGCCATCATCGACCTCTACGAAAAGCTCCAGCGGGAGGACGGCTACCTCAATTCCTGGTACCAGCGCATCGTTCCCGGCCGCGAATGGACGAACCTGCGCGACACGCACGAGCTCTACTGCGCGGGCCACCTGATCGAGGCGGCGGTCGCCTATTGCCAGGCGACCGGAAAGCGCAAGCTGCTCGACATCATGTGCCGCTATGCCGATTACATGATCGCCGTGTTCGGGCGGGGCGAAGGGCAGATCGCCGGCTATTGCGGCCATGAGGAGATCGAGCTCGCCCTCGTCAAGCTCGCCCGCGTCACCGGCGAGAAGAAATACCTCGACCTTTCGAAGTTCTTCGTCGACGAGCGCGGCACCCAGCCGCATTACTTCGACATCGAGGCGCATAACGACGGGCGCGATCCGAAGAACTTCGTCTTCGGCACCTACCAGTACAACCAGTCCCACCTGCCGGTGCGCGAGCAGCGCAAGGTGGTGGGGCATGCGGTGCGCGCCATGTACCTCTATTCGGGCATGGCCGACATCGCCACCGAATACAATGACGACACGCTGACGACGGCGCTCGACGCGCTCTGGGACGACCTCACCGCCAAGCAGATGTACGTCACCGGCGGCATCGGCCCGGCCGCCGCCAACGAGGGGTTCACCGACTATTACGACCTGCCGAACGACACGGCCTATGCGGAAACCTGCGCCTCGGTCGGCCTTGTCTTCTGGGCCAACCGCATGCTCGGGCGCGGCCCGGACCGGCGGTATGCCGACATCATGGAGCAGGCGCTCTACAACGGCGCGATGTCCGGCCTGTCGCTCGACGGCAAGACGTTCTTCTACGAGAACCCGCTGGAATCGACGGGCAGGCACCATCGCTGGAAGTGGCATCATTGCCCCTGCTGCCCGCCGAACATCGCCCGCCTGCTGGCCTCGATCGGCTCCTACATGTATGCCACGGCCGATGACGAGATCGCCGTGCATCTCTATGGCGAAAGCACGCTGCGCTGCGAGCTTGCCAACGGGGCGAAGGTGACGCTGAGGCAGGTCACCGACTATCCGTGGGACGGGGCGATCGCCTTCAACGCCGAACTTGCCGCGCCGGCGCGCTTTGCGCTTTCGCTGCGCATTCCCGAATGGGCGGACGGCGCGACGCTCAGCGTTAACGGCGCGATGCTGGACCTTGCGGCGATCACGGTCGACGGCTACGCCCGCATCGAGCGCGACTGGGCCGACGGCGACCGGGTGGCGCTGTTCCTGCCGCTTGCCCTGCGGCCGCAATACGTCAATCCGAAGGTCCGGCAGGATGTCGGCCGCGTTGCGCTGATGCGCGGGCCGCTCGTCTATTGCGCGGAGGAAGTCGACAACGGCGCCGACCTCAACGCCATCGTCGTTCCGAAGGACCTGCCGCAGGCGCAGACCGAGGCTCTGCCCGACCTTTCCGGCGCCGTCGCCGTCGACCTTGCCGTCGAGCGGGAGGACACGTCCGGATGGGGCGAGGCGCTCTATCGCACGGTGCCGGCGGGCCGCAAGCCGGCTTCGGTGCGCCTCGTGCCCTATCATCTGTGGGACAACCGTGCGCCGGGCAGCATGCTCGTCTGGCTGCAGGCCGGGAACTAGGACGGACCGATGACGAACGAAGCACGGCCCACGAGCCTGACCCTGACGGATGTGCGCAAGAGCTACGGCGATCTGCAGGTCATCCACGGCGTCGACCTGACGATCGGCGAAGGCGAGTTCGTCGTCTTCGTCGGCCCGTCCGGCTGCGGGAAGTCGACGCTCCTGCGCATGATCGCCGGGCTGGAGGAGATCACCGACGGCGAGGTCGCCATCAAGGGACGCGACGTCACAGACCTCGATCCGTCGGAGCGCGGCATCGCCATGGTCTTCCAGTCCTATGCGCTCTATCCGCACATGACCGTGCGCGACAATCTCGCCTTCGGCCTGAAGATGTCGCGCACCGACGCGGCGGAAATCGAGCGCCGCGTCGCGCAGGCGTCCGCGATCCTGAAGATCGAGCATCTGATGGACCGGCGGCCGGGCCAGCTTTCCGGCGGCCAGCGCCAGCGCGTGGCCATCGGCCGGGCCATCGTGCGCAAGCCGGATGTCTTCCTGTTCGACGAGCCGCTGTCGAACCTCGACGCGGAGCTGCGCGTCTCGATGCGCATCGAGATCGCCCGGCTGCACCGCGACCTCGGCAATACGATGATCTACGTCACCCACGACCAGACGGAGGCCATGACGCTCGCCGACCGCATCGTCATCCTGCGCGACGGCCGCATCGAGCAGGTCGGAACGCCGCGGCAGGTCTACGAGGACCCGGCCAACACCTTCGTTGCCGGCTTCATCGGCTCGCCGCGGATGAACCTCCTGGAAGGCGTGTGGACGGACGGCGCCGTGCGCGTGGGCGGGGCGTCGCTGCCCGCGCCCGAATGCCGGACCGCGCTCGCCGAGAACACGCCGCTGACCTTCGGCATCCGGCCGGAGCACATCCTGATCGCGGCGGACGGCGAGGACGGCCTGCCGGCGACGGTGGAGTTCAGCGAATATCTCGGCGGAACGCGCTACGTCTATTGCCGCCTGCCGGAAGGGCAGGCCGTCACCATCGAGAGCCGCGGCGACATCCATCCCGGAAACGGCGACCCGATCCGTCTTCAATGGCCCCGCGAGAGATGCTTCCTGTTCGACGAAAAGGGAAAACGCATTGCTTAGACAGACGTGGCCGGGCCGGGTCAATCCTTCCCGGGCGGGGCCGCCGCGACCAGGGACGACAGGGGAAGGTTCATGTCGATGACGAGGCCTTCCGGCGTCGATGTCCGGATCGCCGTGCCGCGAAGCTGGCCCTCTATCACGGTCGTGAACAAGCGGGAGCCGAAGCCGGTGCCGGTGCTTGCGGGCGACGGCGATGCGCAGTCTTCCTTCCAGCCGATGACCAGGCGGCCGCGGTAGCGCTCCAGCGTCACGCGCAGCACGCCCTTGCCGTCGCGCAACGCGCCGTATTTCACCGCGTTCGTCGCGAGCTCGTGAAAGACGAGGGACACGGGTGTCACCGCAAAGGCGGCGATCTCCACGTCGTCGCCGGTCACCGAAATCCTGCCGCTCCCGTCGTCGTAGGGGCGCAGCAGCGTCCGCAGCAGCTCGGCCATCGACGTGGCGTTTCCGGTCGCGCTTCGCCTTATGAGGCTATGGGCCTCGTGGAGGGCTTCCAGCCGGCCGCGGATCGCCTCGGCCACGGCCTGGACCGTGCCGCCCTCCCTGACGCTCACATTGACGAGGCCGTTCATGAGCGCGAACAGGTTGCCTATCCGGTGGTCCAGCTCGCGGGCTACGGCTTCCCGCTCCGCCTCCAGTTGCTTGGCGTCGTTGATATCCGTGGCTGTCCCGTACCAGCGCACGATGACGTTCTGCGCGTTCCTGAGGGGCTTGGCCTGGACCCTCAGCCAGCGGTAGCTCCCGTCATGATGCCGGAAGCGGTAGTCTATGGAATAGGGGGCTCCCGTCCGCAGGCAGTCCGACCATGTCTCCATGACGCGGCGTTCGTCGTCGGGGTGGACGAGGCGGGTCCATGTTTGCGGATCCGCGTCGTCCGGCGCAATGCCCGTGAACTCGTGCCAGCGGCGGTTGAAATAGTCGTGCCGGCCGTCCGGGCTGGAGCTCCAGACGATGTCGGGAACCGATTCGCTGACGATGTTGAACCGCTTGTTGCTGAGTTCGAGCGCCTCGGCGGCCTTCGCCTGTTCGGTCAGGTCGATGAACACGCCGGTCAGGCGGGAGACGGTGCCGTGCTGGTCGAAGACGGGCTTTCCGAAAGCCGCGAACCAGCGCGTGTCCCGATAGGCCACATCCTTGTATCTGCAATAGAAGTCCGAACCCATCGCGATCGCCGTGTCGAGCGCGTCGCGCACATGCTTGCGATCGTCGGGATGGACGTTGGCGAGCGCCCTCTCGAGGCTCCATTGCCTCGTGTACAGGGCCATGCGGGAATCGGAGTCCGTCGCTTCGAGCGTCATCGTTTGGGTTGCGACCTCCAGCTCCCAGGTGCCGACAATGCCGCCAGCCTGCAGGGCCAGGTCGACGCGGCGACGGGCCGATGCCAGCTTTCGGGCGAGCTCGCCCCGATTGCGCGTGACGATGGCCAGGGTGATCGGCGCGAGGGCGATCATGAAGGCCGCCAGCCTCAGCGAAACGATCGCGCCGTCGTCATGGGCGCCCGCGAGGGCGTGAAGATAATCCCCGCCGATGACGGTCAACGACCAGGTAGCGAACGCGAAGGCAAAGAGGCAGACGAGGAACACCGGATAGGTGAGGCCGCACCAGATAAGGGCGGGGACGGCAAAGGCGATGGCGCCGGGGCCTCCGGCATACATCGCCAGGGCGCAGGCGCCTATCAGCGCCGTGACGGGCAGGACGTTTCGCCAGCCCGCGAAGGACGGGCGAAGCGCGATCAGGCTTCGGATCGGCGGCATCGATACGATGAGCGGCAACAGGGCGATATAGTTGACGAGTTCCGACGAAAACCAGAACGTCCAGGCGCCGAAGCGGCTGAGGCCGAGCGGGAAGGGATCGGTCAGCACGGCGAAAAGGCCGGCCGACGAGGCCCCCGCGACCGCGACGAGGATATGCCAGAGAACCGATTGCGGCTCGTGCAGGTCGAGCGCGCCTTTGGGGATGAACCGGCTGGCGGCGAAGCCAGCGGCCACGCCGCAGAGGTTCGCCGCGTTCAGCAGGAGCGCCTTCTTCAGGTCGCTGCCGGTCGCCAGGTCCGCCGCCACGAAAGCGAGCGGAGCCGACAGCCACAGGACGGCGCGGCGGTCTGCCGGCATCCGCAGGAGCAGGCCCAGCGTCAGGGCGTTTGCCGGCCATACCATGGCAAGCGAGCCCGCCGGCCTCGTCATGATGCCGACGAGGCATATGGCGAAAATCCCGGCCGTCACGAGGATCCATGTCAGGATGAGCTTCGGGATCGATCCGGTATCCGGCGACGGCGCTGCACCTTCCAATGAATCCACGATGGAGCCCCTCCAATCAGCCCGGTGCGCCCGGAACGTGCCGGCACCCTTCCTGCCTGCCGTCGCGGCCTCCCGGCGCCGGCCGGCCGGAAATCCGCGGGCCATCCCGATTATTCGATACCCCCGGCTTTTTAGTCAAGGATTCGCTGAAATACGGAAATCCCCACGGTGGTCTCCCGGCGGCGGTCCCGCGGCTTCCGGCACATGCCGCCCCGTTCCTTCAATCCCTGTCCGTCTTTCCCGAACCCGGCTTGCCACGGATGGCGTGGCTGCCTATCGGTAGCGCAATATCGAGGAAGGACGGATCGCGATGGAACATGGATTGGGGGAGTGGTTGCCGGTCGTCATGCCGGGGGCGCAAACGTTCGAGATCGCTTCCGCCCGGACGGGCGAGACCTACCGCATCCTCGTGCGTGTGCCGGCGGAACCGGCGCCGGCCCGGGGCTGGCCGGTCCTGTGGATGCTCGACGGCGATGCCAGCTTTCCGCTCGTCTTCACCCAGCCCGCGCGCGGCCTGTTTCCGCCCGCGACCGGCAGTACGGGCGGAACGGGGGTCGTCGTCGCCGTCGGCTTTCCCGGCGGAGCCCCGTTCGATGCGCCGGCGCGCTCGCGCAACTATACGCCGGCGCCGGACAGGGAGACGGGCGACAGCGTCTCGACGCAGTTCGGCGGGGCATCGGATTTCCTCCATTTCCTCACGCGCGAACTGCGGCCGGCGCTTGCCGCGCGCCTGCCGCTCGATCCCGCCCGCAACACGCTGTTCGGCTTTTCCTACGGCGGGCTCTTCACGCTCCACACGCTGGTCGCCCATCCCGGCCATTTCCAGCGCTATTGGGCGGCGAGCCCCTCCCTCTGGTTCAGCGAGGGGCTGATGATGCGCTGTCTGCGGCGCCAGCCGCCCGTCACCGACGCGCAGGGCCTCGTCGTCACCGTCGGGCGCGACGAGCAGTTTCCCGTCCATTCCCTGCCGGCGGCCCGGATGGCGCATCTTGCTCGGCGCGCCATGGTCGACAATGTCAGCGAGGCCGCCGGGCTGATCGCCCGCGCCAATCCGGGCTTGCGCCTGGAACTGGTCGTGGCGGCCGACCACGACCATTTCGACATGCTGATGCATGGGGCAAGGCGCGTGCAGGCCGTGGCCTTCGGCGACGATCAGGCGGATTGACCAACGAAAACGGCCCGGGGCTTGCCCCGGGCCGTTTCCTTTCGATGTTCCGGCGATCAGAATGTCGCGCCGAGCTTGAAGACGACGCTGCGCGGCTCGCCGTAGAAGTTGAAGACGGAATTGCCGCCGACGCGCTCGTAGTACTTCCTGTCGAACAGGTTGTTGACCGTCAGGCTCGCCGTCACGTTCTCGTTGAACTTGTAGCCGGCCTGCAGGTCGACCACGGCATAGCCGGGCGCCTTGACGGTGGTGGCGGTCACCGCGCCGGTGGTGGCGTTCACCTGGCGGCCGATGGCGCTGAATGCGCTGAAGAGCTTCACGCCGCCGCCGACGAAGATGCCGTCGGTCCAGTCGCCGCGGCCGTCGAAGGTATATTTGGTGAACAGCTGCACCATATGCTCGGGCGTGTAGAATTCCGAGCCCGAGGCGCGGCCGGTGTTGCTGTAGGTGGTCTTCGTATAGGTGTAGCCGGCGGTCGCGTCCCAGTTCGGCAGGATCTCGCCGTTGACCTCGAGCTCGATGCCGCGGAGATTGGCTTCGCCGAGCGCGAGGGAGGAGCCCGGATTGCTCGGGTCCCCGACGGCACGGTTCTTGTCGGTCAGGTCGAACCAGGCCAGCGACGCGTTGACGCTATCGCTCAGCTCCGCCTTCAGGCCGATTTCATACTGCTCGCCGGTGCGCGGATCGAGGATGTTGCCGCTCGCATCCGTCACGCTCTGCGGCTGGAAGATCTGCGTGTAGCTGGCATAGGCTGACAGCCAGTCCGTCAGGTCGTAGACCGCGCCGGCATAGGGGGTGAACTCGCCGTTCACATCCACCGTGCTCGCGCCCGACTTGGCTTCGTACCAGCTGAAGCGGCCGCCGGCGATCAGGGTCAGCGGATCGAACGGCTTGATGCGCCACTGGCCGTAGATGCCGTACTGGTCCGAGTCGGTCTTCGTCGGGCTGCCGTAGGTCACGGTCGGCTTTGCGATGGCCGAGTTCCAGTTGTAGATGTTCTGCGCCCCGACGATCGTGCCCGTCGCATTGTAGAGCGTGTCGCTGCTGCCGCGGTAATCCACGCCGGCGATGATGTTGTTCTCGAGGCCGAACAGGTCGAACGGGCGGCTGATATGGGCGTCGAGGGAGAGGGAATCCTGCTCGTAGTCGCGGGCCAGCCAGCGCGTATCGGCATTGCCCGGGGCGTTGATGTCGCCGTTGGCAAGGGCGTAGCTCGACGCATAGGCATAGAGGAAATCGACATCCACATGCGAATAGAGCGCCGAGACCTTGGCGTGGCCGCCGTCGTCGAACTTGTGCTCGATCTCGGCGATGTACTGTGTCACGCTGTTTTCGAACGTGTTCCAGTCGGCGCCGGTATAGGTCGAGCGGTCGAGGTCGAGGAGCGTGCCGTCCTGGAGCGTCGGCAGGCCGTTGAACGGCGTGATGTCGCGCTCGGTGTGGTTGACGCTGAACCGCGCGGTGGTGTTGTCGGTGATGTCGGCCTCCACCGTGCCGTAGAGGACGCCGACCTTGTTGTCGACCTTGTCGACCCAGCTGTCCTTGGTGGAGAGCACACCGACGAGGCGGCCGCGCACCCGGCCGGACTTGACGAGCGGGCCGGTGACGTCCCCCTCGATCCGCTTGCCGTCCCAGGAGCCGACGGTGGTGTTGACGCTCGCCCTGTATTCGTCGGACGGCTGCTTCAGGCGCATGTTGATCGCGCCGGCCGGCTCGCCCGCGCCGCCGAACAGGCCCGACGGTCCGCGCAGGATCTCGACATGGTCGACCACCGCCGTGTCCGGCTGGGTGCCGTAGATGGAGGATACCGGCGTCGACAGGCCGTTCATGTAGAGCGTGTCGTATTCGAAGCCGCGCGAATAGAGGCTGGAGCGGCCGTCGTCATTGGTCAGCACCACGACGCCGGGCGTCTTGCGCATGGCGGTGTCGAGCGAGGTGAAATTGCCGTCGTCGAGCCGCTCGCGGGTGAGGACCGTGGTGGATTGCGGCACCTGGCGCAGCGGGCGCGTGTCCTTGTCGCCGACGCTGATCAGCTTGGTGGCATAACTGCCGGTGCCTTCGGTCTCGTAGGTCGAGCCTTCGACCACGATCGGCTCCAGCACCGTGCCGTCCGCCTGCTCCCCGGCCTTGGCTGCATCCTGGGCCTGGGCGCCGAAGGCGGCGCCGGCCAGCATGGTGGTTCCCAGCAGGATGCGTGCGAGATGGGAAAAGCCCTGCCGCTTCGTGATGATCTCAGTTCCGTTCATTCCACTTGCCCCCGGGCGGCGGATATTTCCGGCGGTCCGGCCCCGGGCCGAAGCGCCTCGAATACCCGTCGCGGCTATTCTTGAGTAAAAATTTCATGTATGCCTATACGCGGTCTTGGAAGCCTCTGCTTTCGTCCATCGCGCATAAACTTATGCAGGAGACCTTCGTGAACAGCGCTGATCTTCCCCTTCCGCCTCCGCCGCCCGAGGGCCATCCGATCCTGACGCGGCGCGCGCTGCGCAAGAACGGCGTGCGCGTGCTCGACGGCGGCGATCAGGGCGATGCCGTGGTCGCCCTGGGCGTCACCGGCCGGGTGCGCATGGAGGGTATCCACGCCAATTTCGGCCGCCGCACGCAATTGAGCGACCTGGAGATGGAAGTGGCGCTCGATGCGCAGGTCTGCATCAAGATCTTCCTCGAGGGTTTCGTGGAAGCCTCGCTGGACGGCGTGCCCATGCCGATGCCCCAGCGCAGCGAGCAGGGGCGCTGGCAGTCCTCGGCCATCATCGTCTCGCACGAGAGCGGGGCACGGCTGCGCCGGCGGGCCCGCAAGGGGCAATATCTCGACAAGATGGTCATCGGCCTGTCGCGCGACTGGCTGCGCCGCTTTGCCGAGACGGCCGACGCGCCGGAGAATTTCGGCGCGCTGATCGACGGCAGGCCGGGTTTCTGGGACTGGCGGCCGAATCGCAAGGTCGAATTCCTGGCGCGGCAGATGTTCGATATCGCCGCCCGCAAGCCGCCCTTTTCGAACCTGCTTCTGGAAAGCCACACGCTTGCCATCGTCTACGAGGCGCTGGCGGCGGCCTTCGCCGCCGATCCGGGGACAGCCGCGCTCCCGGCCAACCTCACCGCCGCCGAGCAGCAGCGGCTCTACGCGCTCGTGCAATATGTCGACCGGCATTCCGTCCATGACCTCGTCGTCGCCGACATGGCGAGCGAGCTGGGCGCGAGCCAGGCGACCCTGCAGCGGCTGATCCGCAAGGCGCACCGTTGCTCGCTCAACGAATTCATCCGCAATCACTGGCTGGAGGAGGCGCGGCAGGCTCTGCTCTTTTCCAACAGCAGCATTTCCGACATCGCCTTCGATGCCGGCTACGTGCATCTTTCCAACTTCACCGCCGCCTTCCGCAAGCGGTTCGGCTACCCGCCGTCGTCGCTGCGCAAGCAGGCCGCGGCCGCCCGGGGCTGAAGGCGCGGCGGCATTTTATCTCTACATCCGCACTCATGTTTTGATGGCGGGCGGCGGCGAGCGGTGATAAGGCTCGCCCCGCCCGGGCGCCGCTCACGAGGCGGCGACCCATGCTTTTGCGTGCCTCGCCAGCGGAGAATGCAGCCATGAGGATCATGAAAACCGGCCCCTGGGGAGCGAGGATCGTCCTTGCGGCGATTGCCGTGCTCCTGTCATGGAGCGTCGCCGCCGCCGGCGAGGGATGGCCGAGGACCTTCCTCAATGTCGACGGCAGCCGGACCGAGATTCCCGCCCGCCCGCAACGCGTCCTTTCCACCTCCGTCAGCACGACGGGTACGCTGCTCGCCATCCGGGCGCCGGTCGTCGCCAGCGGTTCGGCCGCCAATGGAAAGTTCTTCGCGCAGTGGGCCGCGGTCGCGAAGGAGCGCGGCGTCGAAAATGCCTGGCCGGCCGGGAAGGTCGACCTGGAGGCCGTCTATGCCACGCGTCCCGAACTCATCGTGGTGGCCGTCAGCGGCGCGGGTTCGGCGAAGGACATGGTCGATGCCTTCCGCCAGATCGCGCCGACCATCCTGATCGACGACGGCGGCCTCTCCTGGCAGGCGCTCGCAACGCAGCTCGGCACCGCCACGGGCCGCGAGGCCGAAGCTGCCGCGGCGATTGCCGATTTCGACGCCTATGCCGCCGCCGCGCGTGCCAGGCTCAAGCTTCCCGAGGGCAAGGCGAACATTATCAGCTTCAACGGCGCCGGCCAGAGCAACCCGATCGCCCGCGTGGGCGGCCCGCACGCCGCCCTTCTCGCCTCGCTCGGCTTCACCCTCGAGGACCCCGATCCGGCCTGGCATACACAGGCCAGCCCCCGCGAGGACTTCGTCTGGGCCGATTACGAGCGTCTCGTCGATCTCAAGGCGGAAACAACCTTCCTGCTGCGCGTCGACGACAGCATGGTCGACGCTTTCCTGAAGGCCCCGATCCTTGCCAACCTTCCGTCGGTGAAGAAGAGGCAGGTCTACGGCCTCGGCGTGGATTCCTTCCGCATCGACTATTTCAGCGGCAAGGAAATCATCGACGGCATCGTGAAGACGTTCGGGATGTAAGCCCTTGTCGTCGCAGGCCGTCCCGATATCGCCCGGCCGCCGGCGCCTTGCCGGCCTTCTGGCGCTGTGCCTGCTGCTGCTCGCCGTCATGCTGTTCGGCGTCGTGGCGGGGGCGCGGCCCATTCCGCTTGCCACGACCTGGCAGGCGATCGTCCATTTCGACCCGCAGAACAGCGATCATCTTCTCGTGCGCTACCTGCGCATCCCGCGCACGCTGCTGGCGGCCGTCGTCGGGGCGGGCCTCGGGACCACCGGAGCGATCCTCCAGGCCCTGACGCGCAATCCGCTGGCCGATCCCGGCATCCTCGGCATCAATGCCGGGGCGGCGGTCGCCATCGTCGTGGCCATCGCGCTCTTCGGCGCCAGCGATGTCGGCTCCTACATGGCTTTCGGGCTGCTCGGCGCGGGGCTGGCGGGCGCGGCCGTCTACCTCCTCGGCAATCTCAACCGCAACGGCGCGGAGGTGCGCGTCGTGCTGGCGGGGGCGGCTCTCACCGTCGTTCTGCTGTCGCTAGCGCAGATCGTGCTCGTCAACAGCGACGAGCACGTCTTCGACCAGTTCCGCCACTGGTCGGTCGGCTCGCTCCAGGGGCGGGGCTACGGCGTGCTCTATCCGGTGCTCGCGCTCACGGTCGTCGGCCTTGCCATCGCGCTTTCGCTTGCAAGGGCGCTCGATACGGCCGCCCTCGGCGCGGATCTCGCCAAGGCGCTCGGCGGCAATCCGCTGCGTATCTGGGGCCTGTCGGCGCTCGCCGTCATCCTGCTTTCGGGCGCGGCGACGGCCGCGGCGGGGCCGGTCGGCTTCGTCGGGCTGACCGCGCCGCATATCGCGCGCCTCGTCACCGGGCCCGGCCATCGCTGGCTGCTGCCCTATGCCATGGCGATATCGGCCCTCCTGACGGTCGGCGCCGACGCGCTCGGCCGCATCGTCGCGCCGCCCGGCGAGGTGGGTGTCGGCATCATGGTGGCGCTGATGGGCGGGCCGTTCTTCATCGTCCTCGTGCGGCGGCACCGGATCTCCAAGCTATGAGCGCCCGGCCCGTTCCCCGCCGCTGGCTGTGGCGCAGCCGCCGCGTCTCCTTCACGGTGGACATGCGGCTTGCCGCCGTCACGCTCGGCCTTGCCGGGCTCGCCCTCTTTGCCGCCCTTCATGCCGTCACGCTCGGGCGGATCGCCATACCGTTCGGCGAGGTGCTCTCGACGCTCGCCGGCCATGGCGACGGCGGCATGCAGCAGCAGATCGTCCTCAACCTGCGGCTTCCGCGCGTTCTGGTCGCCCTCTTCGCGGGGGCGGCCCTCGGCGTCTCGGGGGCCGTGTTCCAGTCCGTATCGCGCAACGCGCTCGGCTCGCCCGATGTCATCGGCTTCACCACCGGCGCGGCGACCGGCGCATTGGCGCAGATCGTGCTGTTCGGCGGCGGGCCGCTCGCCGTCTCCCTGTCGGCCGTCCTCGGCGGTCTCCTGACGGCGGGCCTCGTCTATCTCCTGTCGTTCAGGAACGGCGCCACCGGCGGCTACCGGCTGGTGCTGATGGGCATCGGCGCCGGCGCGACGCTCAACGCCCTCAACGGGCTGATGCTGGTGCGGGGCGACCTCGACAACGCCGTTGCCGCCAACCTGTGGCTTGCCGGCTCGCTCAATGCCCGGAGCTGGGAGCATGTCTTTCCGGTGATGGGCGGCTGCCTGCTCCTCATCCCGGTGGTGGGTCTTGCCGTGGCGCGGCTCGGGCTGATCGAGATGGGCGACGATATCGCCCGCCAGCTCGGCGTCAGGGTCGAGCGCACGCGCTTTGCCATGGTCGCCTGCGCCGTCCTGCTCGCAGGCCTTGCGACGGGCGCGGCCGGCCCCATCGCCTTCGTGGCGCTCGCCGCCCCGCAGCTTGCCGTGCGGTTGACGGGCGCGCGGGGCGTGCCGGTGGCAAGCGCGGCGGCGATGGGCGCCCTGCTGCTCGTGCTTGCCGATCTCCTGACGCAGCTTGCCGCCTTCGACCTCGTCCTGCCCGTCGGCCGGGTGACCGGCCTTGTCGGCGGGCTCTACCTTCTCTGGCTGCTCACGCGCCCGAGGCGCGGCTAGCGGCCGGCTCGTCCAGCGGCACGATCAGCGGATCGCCCGTCACCGGATCGTCGATGACGACGGAGGCGAGGCCGAAGACCTCCTGCACGCGCTCGGCGGTCATGACGCTGCGCGGATCGCCATGCGCGACGATCCGCCCGTCGCGCATGGCGACGATATGGTCGGCATAGCGGCAAGCCTGGTTGAGGTCGTGCAGCACGGCGACGACGGTGCTGCCCTGCCGCCGGTTGAGGTCGCGCAGGAGGTTCAGGAGCTCGATCTGGTGGGCGATGTCCAGGAAGGTCGTCGGCTCGTCCAGCAGCAGGATCGGCGTTTCCTGCGCCAGCACCATGGCGATCCAAACCCGCTGGCGCTGGCCGCCGGAAAGCTCGTCCACCGCGCGGCCGGCGATGTCCGCGACGCGCGCCGTGCGCATCGCCCCGGCAACCGCCGTTTCGTCCGCTTCGCTCCAGCGCTGCAGGAAGGTCTGGTGCGGATAGCGCCCGCGCGCCACGAGATCGGCCACGGTGATCCCTTCCGGCGCCACGGAGCTTTGCGGCAGCAGGCCGAGCGTGCGGGCGACCTGACGGGCCGGTACGCGGTCGATCTGCTTGCCGTCGAGCACGACCTGGCCGGCGCCCGGCCGGATGATGCGCGCAAGCGCGCGCAGCAGGGTCGATTTCCCGCAGGCGTTGGGGCCGACGATGACGGTGAACCGCCCGTCCGGCACCCTGAAGGTCAGGTCGCGGGAAATCGTCCGCTCGCCGTAGAACAGCGTGACGCCCCGCGCTTCGAGCCGGGCGGCGGCATCTTGCGGCACTGTGTCGGCGGCGCTTTCGGACATGCTGTCTCCTGCTTGGACCAGGTCACATAAAGAAGCCGGCCGCGCATGGTCAAGGGAGCGCCGGACGGTCGGCGGCCGGGTGGTCCGGCAGGAGAGAATCCCGCCCCCGTTTTGCGAGGCGATCGATGACCGCCCGTCTTGTGGCGGCAGGAAGCCCGGTCCGGACCGGGCATCTCCGTCCACAGGCGAAGCTTCTGGATAAGTATCAGAAAGAAAAGCGGAATCTCGAACCCATAGTGAAGCGGCCCCGATGGCGCGCACGCATTTTGAAAATTTGTCCGGGCCTCGCTTGCGCTTAGTTGGATACTAATATACTACTTCTGTCGATCCAACGGAGGTGGCGATCGGTGAGGACGGGCGGATGTGGAATGGTTGCGCAAGCGGGGAGGGCCTGGTCGTGAGTCAGGCCCGCAAGAAGCGCTCGCTTGCCGGCGTCACGCCGATTTCCCATCAGCGCGCGGCGGCGCCCCGGGCGGCGACGCTCGTATACAATGCGCTGCGCGACGACATCATCTCGCTGCGCCGCAAGCCGATGGAGCTTCTGAACGAAAAGGAGCTGGAGGCCGCGTTCGGCGTCAGCCGCACGCCGATCCGCGAGGCGATGCTGCGGCTTTCCGACGAGGGCCTTGTCGACGTCTTCCCGCAGTCCGGCACCTTCGTCTCGCGCATCCCGCGCCATGCCCTCTACGAGGCGATCCTGGTGCGCAAGGCGCTGGAGGACACGACCGTCTCCATCGCCGTGGAGAAGATGACGCCGGCTGCGAGCCGGTCGCTGGAGCGCAACCTTGCCGATCTCGGCGCGTGCCTGCGCGACGGCGATGTCGCCGCCTTCCATGTGCTCGACAACGATTTCCACAAGCTGATCAGCGATATCGCCGGCTTTCCCGGCATCTGGAGCCTCATCCAGCAGGTCAAGGTCCACTCCGACCGCTACCGCCTCCTGACCCTGCCGCAGGAAGGCCGTCTTGCCCGCGTCATCGAGGAGCATTCGGCCGTGATCGACTGCATGAAGGCGGGCGACAAGGCGGGCGCTGCGGCGGCCATGGGCTTCCATCTCGGCAAGCTGCTCGGCGAGGTCGAGACGGCGCAGATCTGGAACCCGGAATATTTCATCGAGGATGCGAAATCTCCCGTGGCATCCGCCGAACAGAAGGAGAAGAACCCATGAAGATCGAGGTGCGTCACGCCTCCCATCCCGAAGCGGTCCGCGGTTACGACACGCAGGCGCTGCGCCGGCACTTCCTGATCGAGACGGTGTTCGCCGCCGGCGAGATCCGGCTCACCTATTCGCACTACGACCGCATGATCGTCGGCGGTGCGACGCCGCTCGGCGCGGCGCTCGCCCTCGGCGCGCCGAAGGAGATCGGCCAGGAGAGCTTCCTTGCCGAGCGCGAGCTTGGCGTCCTGAATGTCGGCGGCGCCGGCCATGTCGTCGTCGGCGGAACGCGCCACGCGCTTGCCAAATACGACTGCCTCTATGTCGGCAAGGGCGCCGGCGATGTCCGCTTCGAAAGCGTCGATGCCGCCGCGCCGGCAAAGTTCTACCTTGTCTCCACGCCGGCCCATCAGGCGCACCCGACGGTGCTGCTCACCCGCGACAAGGCGCGTCACCTGACGCCGGGCGAGGCGGCGACCGCCAACAAGCGCTCGATCTACCAGTTCATCCATCCCGAGGTCTGCCAGTCCTGCCAGCTCACCATGGGCTTCACGATGATCGAGGAAGGCAGCGTCTGGAACACCATGCCCGCCCACACGCACGACCGGCGCATGGAAGCCTATCTCTATTTCGACCTCGATGCCGACCAGCGCGTCTTCCACTTCATGGGCGAGCCGCAGCAGACCCGCCACCTGCTGGTCGCCAACGAGCAGGCGGTCATCTCGCCGCCCTGGTCGATCCATTCGGGCGCCGGCACGAAGAACTACAGCTTCATCTGGGCGATGGGCGGCGACAACAAGAGCTTCACCGACATGGACCATGTCGCGATCGCGGACCTGAGGTAGGACGATGGCCAATCCCTTCGATCTTTCCGGCCGCGCCGCCATCGTCACCGGCGCCAATACCGGCATCGGCCAGGCGCTCGCCGTGGCGCTTGCCCAGGCGGGCGCGTCGATTGCCGCCGTCGGCCGTTCCTCGATGGAGGAGACCGAGGCTCTGGTCTCGAAGGCGGGCAGCCGCTTCCACGCCATCAAGGCCGATCTTTCGACCATCGACCCCGTCAGGGCCATCGTTTCCGAGACGCTCTCCACCTTCGGCCGCCTCGATATCCTCGTCAACAATGCGGGCATCATCCGGCGGGCCGATGCCGTCGACTTCACGGAAGAGGATTGGGACGCCGTCATCGACACCAACCTGAAGACGGCCTTCTTCCTGTCGCAGGCGGCGGGCCGCCACATGCTCGAACAGGGTAGCGGCAAGATCATCAACATCGCCTCGCTGCTGTCCTTCCAGGGCGGCATCCGCATCCCGTCCTACACGGCCTCCAAGAGCGGCCTTGCCGGCATCACGAAGCTGCTCGCCTGCGAATGGGCGGGCAGGGGGGTCAACGTCAACGCCATCGCGCCGGGCTATTTTTCCACCAACAACACGACGGCCCTGCGGGAGGACCCGGACCGCAGCGCGGCGATCCTCGCGCGCATACCGGCCGGGCGCTGGGGGACGCCGGCCGAGCTTGGAGGCGCGGCCGTCTTCCTGGCGTCGGCCGCGTCCGACTACGTCCACGGAACGGTCATCCCGGTGGATGGGGGCTGGCTCGCCCGCTAGCCGCAGCGTGATCCGCACGCATTGGAGGAGGAAATGCATTACC
>Ga0206116_1000659_pt1 | contig 29731 bp, 24 predicted proteins | sample 3A1Ametagenome_FD_178000 | JGI IMG/M metagenome (GOLD analysis project Ga0206116, IMG submission 178000) | Enriched microbial communities from leaf-cutter ant dump, University of Wisconsin, Madison, United States - 3A1A | ecosystem: Environmental > Terrestrial > Nest > Insects nest > Nest dump...
GGTCGGAAAACACCAGTAGCAGATAACGACTGCGGTTCAGCGCCGCGGTCGGTACGGCACGGACGATGGCGAAGGGCTGGCCGGAGTCGTGGATCACCTCCTTGACCGTGGCCACCGGGTAACCCGCGGGGAAACGCTGGCCCATGCCAGAGCTGACCAGCAGATCGCCTTCCTTGATATCCGCCGTATCAGCCACGTGACGCAGCTCCAGGCGCTCCGGGTTGCCGGTACCGACGGCGATGGCGCGCAGACCATTGCGGTTGACCTGCACCGGGATGCTGTGGGTGGTATCGGTCAGCAGCAGCACCCGCGAGGTATAAGGCATGATCTCGACTACCTGGCCCATCAGACCGCGGGCATCGAGCACCGGCTGACCGAGGAACACACCGTCCTTCTCGCCCTTGTCGATGAGGATGCGGTGGGTATAGGGATTGGGATCGACGCCGATCAGTTCGCCGACCAGGACTTCCTCATCCACCAGCGCCGACGAGTTGAGCAACTCGCGCAAGCGCACGTTCTGCTCGGTGAGGGTGGCCAGTTTCTGCAGGCGACGCTGCAACAGCAGCGCCTCGGCCTTGAGCTTCTCGTTCTCGGCCATTAGCTCGCTGCGCGAGGAAATCTGCTGCGTGGCACCATCCCAGGCACGCACTGGCAGGTCGGCCAGCCAATAGAAGGGGGTGAGAACCAGGCCCATCTGACTGCGCGCCGACTTGAGCGCATCGAAACGCGCATCCACCACCATCAACACAGCCGAAAGCACGGCCAGCACCAGCAGGCGGATGCCCAGCGAGGGACCTTTGGCGAAGAGCGGCTTAATGGCCGGCTCCTTGTGTGCCACGAGGGCGGAAAGCGCGCGAATTCATGCGAAAGGCAAACCGGTCAGGCAAAGGTTGGGCCGAGTGTACTGCAATGCTCGAATATGCGCGTGCCGCCCGGAGGCGGCACGACAGCGAGCCACGAATGGAAGGCTTACTCGGTGGAGAGCAGATCCATCGCATGGCGATCCATCATTTCCAGCGCCTTGCCGCCGCCACGGGCGACGCAGGTCAGCGGGTCTTCGGCGACGATCACCGGCAGGCCGGTTTCCTGGCTCAGCAGCTTGTCCAGGTCACGCAGCAGCGCGCCACCACCGGTCAGCACCAGACCGCGCTCGGCGATGTCCGAGGCCAACTCGGGCGGCGATTGCTCCAGCGCGCTCTTGACCGCCTGGACGATGGTCGCCAGGGATTCCTGCAGCGCTTCGAGCACTTCATTGGAGTTCAGGGTAAAGCTGCGCGGTACGCCTTCGGCCAGGTTACGGCCACGTACGTCGACTTCACGGATCTCGCCCCCCGGGTAGGCGGTGCCGATTTCCTGCTTGATGCGCTCGGCGGTGCCTTCACCGATCAGCGAGCCGTAGTTGCGGCGCACGTAGGTGATGATGGCTTCGTCGAAACGGTCGCCGCCAACACGCACGGATTCCGCATATACCACACCGTTGAGGGAGATCAGAGCGATCTCGGTGGTGCCGCCGCCGATGTCGACGACCATGGAACCACGGGCTTCCTCGACCGGCAGGCCGGCACCGATGGCTGCGGCCATCGGCTCTTCGATCAGGAACACTTCACGTGCCCCAGCGCCCAGAGCGGATTCGCGGATGGCGCGCCGCTCGACCTGGGTCGATTTGCACGGCACGCAGATCAGCACACGCGGCGATGGCTGCAGGAAGCTGTTCTCGTGAACCTTGTTGATGAAGTACTGCAACATCTTCTCGCAGACGCTGAAGTCGGCGATGACGCCGTCCTTCATCGGGCGGATGGCAGAAATGTTGCCCGGCGTCCGACCGAGCATACGTTTGGCTTCGGTACCGACGGCCACGACGCTCTTCTGGTTGCCGTGGGTACGGATAGCGACCACGGACGGCTCATTCAGGACGATACCGCGCTCGCGCACATAAATAAGGGTATTGGCAGTGCCCAGGTCGATCGACAGATCGCTGGAAAACATGCCACGCAGTTTCTTGAACATTAGGAAGGGACCCTAGGCAACGCGTGGGTGAAGGCCAGGCGCGCAAAACGCGCAGGTAAAAAGTGCGGCAAACTCTAACAACGGCAGGGATTTTGAGCAAGGCGGCAATATGGTAGATTGCCTGTTTTTCCGGGCCTTGCAGCCGCACATCGCGGCCTTTGACCGCCTGCTCGCGACATCTGTTCCCTGCGACCTGCATACCGAAGCCCACCTTTCACTCTTCCACTGGAGAACCCCGATGGCGCTTGAACGCTCCGAGGTGGAAAAAATCGCCCACCTGGCCCGCCTGGGTCTGAACGAAGGCGATATTCCGCAAACCACCGAAACCCTGAACAACATCCTCGGCCTGATCGACCAGATGCAGGCCGTCGATACCCAGGGCATCGAACCCCTGGCTCACCCGCTGGAAGCCACCCAGCGCCTGCGCGCCGACGTGGTTACCGAGAGCAACCAGCGCGACGCCTACCAGGCCATCGCCCCGGCCGTGGAAAGCGGCCTGTACCTCGTGCCGAAAGTCATCGAATAAAAGGAAAAGGGTTCCCATGCATCAACTGACCCTCGCCGAGATTGCCCAAGGCCTCGCCGCCAAGCAGTTTTCCGCCGAAGAGCTGACCCGCAACCTGCTGGCGCGCATCGCTCAGCTCGACCCGCAGCTCAATAGCTTCATCACCGTTACCGAAGACCTGGCCATCGGCCAGGCCAAGGCCGCCGACGCCCGCCGCGCCTCCGGCGAGAACGGCGCCCTGCTCGGCGCGCCGATCGCCCACAAGGATCTGTTCTGCACCAACGGCGTGCTGACCAGTTGCGGCTCGAAGATCCTCACTGGCTTCAAGGCACCCTATGACGCCACCGTGGTCGAGAAACTCGCCACTGCCGGTGCCGTAACGCTCGGCAAACTGAACATGGACGAGTTCGCCATGGGCTCGGCCAACGAATCCAGCCACTACGGCCCGGTCAAGAACCCCTGGGATCTGACTCGCGTGCCTGGCGGTTCCTCGGGCGGCTCGGCTGCGGCGGTCGCTGCACGCCTGCTGCCGGCCGCCACCGGCACCGACACCGGCGGCTCGATCCGCCAGCCGGCGGCACTGACCAACCTCACCGGGATCAAACCGACCTACGGTCGTGTTTCGCGCTGGGGCATGATCGCCTATGCCTCCAGCCTCGATCAGGGCGGTCCGCTGGCCCGTACCGCCGAGGACTGCGCCCTGCTGCTCGGCGCCATGGCCGGCTTCGATCAGAAAGATTCGACCAGCGTCGATCAGCCGGTCGATGACTACCTGGCCGCGCTCGCCCAGCCGCTGGCAGGCCTGCGTATCGGCCTGCCGAAGGAATACTTCGGTGCCGGCCTCGACGCACGTATCGGCGAGAAGGTACTGGCCGTGGTCGAAGAGCTGAAGAAACTCGGCGCCAGCGTCAAGGACATCAGCCTGCCGAACATGCAACACGCTATTCCGGCCTACTACGTGATCGCACCGGCCGAGGCCAGCTCCAACCTGTCGCGCTTCGACGGCGTGCGCTTCGGCTATCGCTGCGAGAACCCGAAAGACCTGCAGGATCTGTACAAGCGCTCGCGCGGCGAAGGCTTCGGCGCCGAAGTGAAACGCCGCATCATGGTCGGCACCTACGCGCTGTCCGCCGGTTACTACGATGCCTACTACATCAAGGCTCAGCAGATCCGCCGGCTGATCAAGAACGACTTCGTCGCCGCCTTCAAGGACGTCGACGTGATCCTCGGCCCAACCACGCCGAACCTGGCCTGGAAACTCGGCGAGAAGAACGCCGACCCGGTTTCCGCCTACCTGGAAGACATCTACACCATCACCGCCAACCTGGCCGGCATCCCCGGCCTGTCGATGCCTGCCGGCTTCGTCGATGGCCTGCCGGTGGGCGTGCAGTTGCTCGGCAACTACTTCCAGGAAGGTCGTCTGCTCAACGTCGCGCACCAGTACCAGCAGGTCAGCGACTGGCACAAACAAGCACCGAGCGGATTCTGAGGAGCCAATAGCATGCAGTGGGAAACCGTAATCGGGCTCGAGATTCACGCTCAGCTCAGCACCCAATCGAAGATCTTCTCGGCCAGCGCCACCACCTTCGGCGCCGAACCCAACACCCAGGCCAGCCTGGTCGACCTCGGCATGCCCGGCACCCTGCCGGTGCTCAACGCCGAAGCCGTGCGCATGGCCTGCCAGTTCGGCCTGGCCATCGACGCCGAGATCGCCGAGCGTAACGTCTTCGCGCGCAAGAACTACTTCTACCCGGATCTGCCGAAGGGCTACCAGACCAGCCAGATGGATCACCCCATCGTCGGCAAGGGTTTCCTCGACATCACCCTGGAAGACGGCACCGTCAAGCGCATCGGCATCACCCGTGCACACCTCGAAGAAGATGCCGGCAAGAGCCTGCACGAAGACTTCCAGGGCATGAGCGGCATCGACCTGAACCGCGCCGGCACGCCGCTGCTGGAAATCGTTTCCGAGCCGGACATCCGTTCGGCCAAAGAAGCAGTGGCCTACGTCAAGGCCATCCACGCACTGGTGCGCTACCTGGGCATCTGCGACGGCAACATGGCCGAAGGCTCGCTGCGTTGCGATTGCAACGTGTCGGTACGCCCGAAGGGCCAGGCCGAGTTCGGCACCCGCGCCGAGATCAAGAACGTCAACTCCTTCCGCTTCATTGAGAAAGCCATCAACCACGAAGTGCAGCGCCAAATCGAGCTGATCGAAGACGGCGGCAAGGTGGTGCAGGAAACCCGCCTATACGATCCGAACAAGGATCAGACGCGTTCCATGCGCAGCAAAGAAGAAGCCAACGACTACCGTTACTTCCCCTGCCCGGATCTGCTGCCGGTGGTGATCGAACGCGGCTTCCTCGACGAATTGCGCGCCGGTCTGCCCGAGCTGCCGCCGCAGAAGCGCGAGCGCTTCGAAAGCCAGTTCGGCCTGTCCACCTACGACGCCAGCGTGCTCAGTGCCAGCCGCGAGCTGGCCGACTATTTCGAAGCAGTCGAGAAGACCTGCGGCGATGCCAAGCTGTCGGCCAACTGGGTGATGGGCGAGCTGTCGAGTCTGCTCAATAAAGAAGGCCTGGAGATCGAGCAGTCGCCGGTATCCGCCGAGCAGTTGGGCGGCATGATCCTGCGCATCAAGGACAACACCATCAGCGGCAAGATCGCCAAGATGGTCTTCGAAGCCCTGGCTGCCGGTGAAGGTGCCAACGCTGACGAGATCATCGAGAAGAAGGGCCTCAAGCAGGTCACCGACTCCGGTGCCATCGAGGCGATGCTCGACGAGGTTCTGGCTGCCAACGCCGAGCAAGTCGAGCAGTATCGCGCCAGCGACGAAGCCAAGCGCGGCAAGATGTTCGGCTTCTTCGTCGGTCAGGCCATGAAAGCCTCCAAAGGCAAGGCCAACCCGGGGCAAGTGAACGAACTGCTGAAGAAGAAGCTCGAAGGGTAAGCCAAGCGGGCTCGCCTGCTTGCTTACGAAACGACGCCGGGCTTGCCCGGCGTCTTTCCATCAGGAGAACCCTGCGATGGCCACCCGTAGCCCGGATGCAATCCGGGAATTCTCACTACCCCGGATAGCCTCCGTGCTACAGACATACGCCCTGCTCGGCGCACTCGCCCTGCTCACTGGCTGCTCTACCTTTGGCGGCGGTGGCAGTGGCGCCAGCGAAAGTGGCAAGGCGTCCTACTATGGCGACCGCCATCATGGACAGAAGACCGCCAGCGGCGAGCGCTTCAACCAGAATGCGCTGACAGCGGCACACCGTAGCCTGCCCTTCGGCACCCGGGTGCGCGTCACCAATCTGAACAACGAACGCAGTGTCGTGGTGCGCATCAACGACCGCGGCCCGTTCGTGCGCGGGCGCGTCATCGATGTCTCGCGCGCCGCCGCTGAGCGCCTGGACATGCTACGCGCCGGCGTGGTGCCGGTACGCATCGAAGCATTGGACTGATACGAGGATGCAAACGCAATGAGCGACACACATGACCAGGGTTTGAAAGTCCGCCGCGAGGTGATGGGCGACGCCTTCGTCGACCGCGCCCTGGGCAATGCCACCGAATTTACCCAGCCGTTGCAGGATTTCGTCAACGAGCATGCCTGGGGCGGCGTGTGGACGCGCAGCGGTCTGCCGCGCGCGACTCGTAGCCTGATCACCCTGGCCGCACTGACCGCTTTGAAGTGCCCGCAGGAGCTAAAAGGCCACGTACGTGGCGCACTGAACAACGGCTGCACCGTCGAAGAGATCCGCGAAACCCTGCTGCACTGCGCCGTTTACGCTGGCGTGCCAGCCAGCATCGACGCCTTCCGCGCCGCCCAGGAAGTCATCGAGGAATATCAGAGCAAATGAAACACAGGGTAGGTACGACCGGCCATTAGCACGCTGGCGGGTTACCCCCGCCCTACGCCCGATCCTAGATCCACCCGCCCCACTGCAGGATCAGCAGACCGATATTGGTGGTGACCACCGCCGCCAACGTGGTGATCACGATGATCGCCGCCGCCAGTTCGTGGTTGGCACCGACGGCACGCGCCATGACGAAGCTGGCCGCCGCCGTCGGGCTGGCGAAATAGAGGAAGAGAATCGCCAGGTCGGCATCACGAAAGCCCCACAACCAGGCCCCCAGCGTCGAGATCAGCGGCAGCCAGACCATTTTCATCAGGCTGGAGCCGACGGCGACGCCACTGCTGCGGCGCAACGAGTTGAGGCTGAGCGTACCGCCGATACAAATCAGCGCCAGCGGCAGGGTCATCTGCGCGAAATACTGCCCTGAGGTCATCAGCCAGGCCGGCAGCGGAATCTGCCAGTAGGCGAAGGGAATCGCTGCCAGCACACCGATGATCAGCGGATTGGTCACGATGCTCTTGCTGATGGCCAGCACACCGGTCTTGGCACCCGGGCTGTAGATAGCCAGGACGATGGCCGAGAGCACGTTGTAGCAGAGGATCACCACGCCACCGAGCACCGCGCCCAGCGACAGGCCGTAGTCGCCGTACATGCTGGTGGCCAGCGCCAGACCGACGATACCGTTGTTACCGCGAAACGCACCCTGGGTGTAGATACCGCGGTCGACATGCGGCACTCGCCAGATCGCCCATGCCCAGGCAATGGCGAAGCACATCAACGTGGCGATCACGAAAAACAGCAGCAGCTCAGGTTGCAGCGCCGTGCCCAGGTCGGCCTTGACGATACCGATGAACAACAGAGTCGGCATGGTGCCGCGAAACACCAGACTGGATGCAGTGTCGATGAAGGCGTTGTCGATCCAGTGCAGGCGCTTGAGCGCCACGCCGAGAAACAGCATGGCGAATACGGGTGCGGTAATGGCGAGGGTTTGCTGGATGACGGCGAACATCACGGCACCGAAAGGTCGTCTGACAACCTATGTTAGCCGGCTAAGCATTCTCCGGCTATGGGCAATCACACGCGATTCGAGCGCGTAGGGTGAAGCGGGTCACCGGCAGCTCGAACAGTGCGTAGGGTGGGACTCAGGAGCGTAGCGAACAGTCCACCGAGCCTTCGCAGCCGACAGATCACAGCTCTCCAGCGCAACACCGATGGCGTACTGCTTCGCGAGTACGCCCTACGGCACAGGCCAGAACGTAGAGCGGGACTCAGGAACACAGTGCGTAGGGTGGACTCAGGAGCGCAGCGAACAGTCCACCGAGTCTTCGCAGCCCAGATCACAGCTCTCCAGCGCAGCACCCACAGCGTACTGCTTCGCGACGACTGCATGGATGCAGGAGGTAGAGCGACGCAGGATGCTAAAGCCGAGCACGCCCTACTCGTTATGAGCCGCTCGCCAAAAGCCTCAGCGGCGAACCGGGCGCTTCTGCAACTTGCGCTGCAAGGTACGGCGGTGCATGCCCAGGGCGCGGGCTGTCGCAGAGATATTGCCTTCGTGCTCGGCCAGAACACGCTGGATATGTTCCCACTGCAGGCGATCCACCGACATCGGGTTTTCCGGCACCAGGCTATCCAGATCGGCATGCTCGGAAAGCAGTGCGGTCAGCACATCATCGGCATCGGCCGGTTTGCACAGGTAGTTGGCGGCCCCGCGCTTGATCGCCTCAACCGCAGTGGCGATGCTGGAATAACCTGTGAGAAGCACCACGCGCATTTCGGCGTCCAGCTCCAGCAGCTTGGGCAGCAGCACCAGGCCAGAGTCGCCCTCCATCTTCAGATCCACCACCGCGTAATCGGGTAGATCTTCCTTGGCCAGCGCCAGGCCTTCTTCGGCGCTGGAGGCGGTGGACACGCGCAGACCACGACGGCTCATGGCGCGAGCCATGACGCGGGTAAAGGTCGGGTCATCGTCCACCAGCAGCAGGTGGGGCTGCTCTTCGCCTTCGAACAGGGATTCTTCGCTCATGCTGGTTTTTCCTTCTCAGGCCACGCCATAGGCTCGCGGCAACTTCAATTCTGTGAGGGTGCCGCCTTCTTCATGGTTATACAACTTAACCGTACCACCGGCTCGGGTCACGCTGGCCTGACTGAGGAACAACCCCAGGCCGAAACCCTTGCCCTTGGTGGTGAAGAACGGCCGGCCAAGCTGCTCGGCGATGGCCAGCGGCACGCCAGCACCATGATCGCGGATGCTCAGGCGCACCCACTGATGATCCCAGTCCAGACGAATGTCGAGCTTGTCCGGGCAGGCATCGGCAGCGTTGTTCAACAGGTTGAGCAGCGCCTGGGTGAGATCGGCGGGCGGCATCAGCTTGGGCGGCGTACCGCGCCCCAGGCACTGGTAGCGATAGCTGGCTTCGGGACGCATCAGGTGCCAGCGATTCAAGGTCGTTTCCAGCCATTCGACACAGGACTGTTCCACCACGGCCTGACGCCGATCGTTCTCGGCAGCACGCACCAGTTGCTGCAAGGTGTACTTGCACAGCTTGACCTGCTCCTGCAGCAACGCCAGGTCGTCCTGCAGAGCCGGTTTGTCCCGGTATTCCTGACGCAGCTCCTTGAGCAGCACGCTCATGGTCGCCAATGGCGTGCCCAGTTCATGGGCGGCGCCGGCAGCCTGGGTGGCCACGGCCAGCAACTGCTGATCCCGCAGGCCTTCCTCACGACGCTCGGCGCGCAGTTCGTCCTGGCGGCGCAGCTCTTCGGCCATCTTGGCGACGAAGAAGGTGATCAACGACGCAGCCAGAGCGAAACTCAGCCACATGCCATAGACCAGCAGACTCTCGCGCGCGGCGGGCAGCTCCATCGGGTGCGTCCACACCAGCAGCAGGGTATAGCCAGTCAGCGCCATGCCGGAGAGGACGATGGTGAACATCCAGGGCAGGGTCGCCGCAGCGATGGTCAGCGGCACCAGATAATAGGAAACGAAGGGGTTGGTCGAACCACCCGAGTAGTATAGCAGCACGCTGTGGATGATCAGGTCGCAACCCAACTGCACCGCGTATTCCACTTCGGTGACCGGCCATGGGCCACGCAGGCGCAACGCCGTGCCCAAGCACAGCAGCAGGGAGATGCCGAGGGTGACCGATAACTGCATCCAGGGCAGCGGCAATATGCCCGACTTGTAGGCGAGCCCCACCGAGCCGGCCTGGGCGGCCAGTACGAGGATACGAATCAGAGTGAGCCGCCAGAGATTCTGGCGGCTGGCGGACAATAACTGCACGGGTTCGAGCATGAAGACTCCCTAGGCTGGAGGCGAGTATAACCAAGCCCGACGCGGCCTTCCGCCGCTGCGTCAACCGGACGCAGCGGCTGCACGAAGACGCCTCCCCCTTTAGATAGGAGTTGCTTCAGAAATCGAAGCGCAGGCTGGCCTGAATGGCGCTGCCCTGTCCCTCACCACTGAGTTGCCCACTGTAGCCGAGCCCCAGACGCAGATCGGGAACCAGCTCAAGACTGCTCTGAATTGATGCCTGAACGACGTCACGCGGAACATCCACGCCTCTGACACGGAAAGACTCGCCCCCCTCGAAACTCAGATCGCGATCACTTCCCCTCTGTCCCAGAGCATGCTGCCAGGACAACCCGGCAGACATCTCCAGAGGCAGACCGGCCAGGTCTCTCTCATGCCGTATCCGTACGCCACCTCCCAGCAGCGTCAGATCGCTATCGGCCTTGCGACCACGTAACCGGGCATCGCCGCCACGCTCGCGAAAGCCATCCTGCCGAACCTGCAGCTGTGCCAGCCCGATGTATGGCTCGATACGCGTGCCTTCATGCTCCAGCACCCTGCCCACTTCGGCGAAAGCCTGCGCGACCCTGGCATCCTGTCTCGCCTTCAGACGCTGACCAGTACCGCTCAGGTCTATATCGCGTCGACTGTCGATGCCGTACCAGGAATGGCTGACACCGAAGCGCAGACGCAAATCCTCGATGGAGCGACCGGCATACCCTCCCAGGTGATAGCCATCCGTCCGAGCAGAGGAATCACGACGGCTGACTGTCACAGAACCGTCGCTGACCCCGGCCAAGGCGCCGAGCGTCCAGTCCTGAATCCGCACATCCGCGCCCAGCGACAAGCCAGTCAGCTCGCGACCGACACTGGCGGCATTGCCATCACCGTCGATACGCGAACGCTCGCCAGAAACCTGCGACCATACGGAAACTCCGTTCGGGGCCGTGCCATCTGTAGCGAGGCGCTGCAGTGCGCCATCACGAAGCAACCGACCATCATCCACCAGCACAGGAGTCAGGCTGGCATGCAGTTCGCCGGATAGATTGTCGAATACATTCGGCGCCTGCTCCCGGGTCAAAGCCGACACACGACCATAAAGGCTGGAAGCACCCAGCCCGTCGAGCGCGTCAGCCGTCGCCACCTGGTTACGCGTGTGCGCCAGATCGGCGAAGCGGGTGCTGTTGCGAGTGATTGATTGCGACACGCTGGTGCTGTCATAAGTGAACGAAAAATCCAGGAAAGCGAATGGATTACCAAGAACCTCGTCGAAGGAGCCTACGATGGCATCCGCCGTCAGCAGAGTACTTTGCACGCCAGCCCGATAATCGCTATTCGGTGACAACAGCCTGAGTTGCAGGGTGCTACCGTTGAGGTAAGCGGTGCCGCCACTGACCACGACCTGATCAGAATTGCCATTGGCGTCCAGCTCAACCTCGAAGATCGACCCGGGCGCTAGCGTGAGGTCGCCATTGACAGTCAAGGTGCCGATTGAATTACCCGGAGCGAGTATCGCTCCACGCTCCACCAGGGTCGAACCGACCTGTCCGCGCCCCCCCAGCCTGGCACCCTCTCTGATCGTGAACGAGGAGCTGGCGATGGACGAGTTGACCGCCAGGGTTCCTGCCTCGACCAGGGTCTGACCAGTGTGACCAAGGTCGCTGTCAAGGTTCCAGAAACCGCTGCCACGCTTGATCAACGTCCCATCGAACTGAGTGCTACCGGTCACTGCCTGCGAATACAACTGGCGTCCGTCACCATTCAACAGCAGCTGCGAGGCCGTATGCTGGCCGAGATCGAGATCCCCCAGCAGACGAGCCCCTTCGTACAGATACACCGTGTTGCCAAACTCGCCCGACAACGCGACGTTTCCTTCGATCAGACCTTCGTTGTGCAGGGTAACTGCCGCACCCGAAGAGACCACAGCGCCCTCGATACCGCCGCCAATGCTGCTGAAGCGGTCATTAATCAGCGTCCCCCCGCCATAAAGACCTACGCCGCGCTCCGTGCCTTCGATACGAGCACCATCGAGGTTGTATACCTCCGCCAGACTCGATGATGTAACCAACCCATAGCGCGCAGAAATCAGGCTACCCGAACCGCGGTTGACCAGCTGTAAGCTGTAGTTGGCAGCGTCGGGGTTCAGCGTGGTGAACTGGCCATTGGGTAATCTGTACTCAGGAACGTTGCTGGACAGATAAACGCCATAGATCCCCCCCGCGATCTGCGCTCCATCAGTGTTGTACAGGCTGCTGGAATTGCAGCCCGAGCTGCATTGAATCAGCACTCCGACATCGGCATCACCACCGATGACACTCCCCTTCCCACGGTTTACCAGATCACCGCCGGCGCCGAACGCGACCACGGCGCTGGAACCATTGCTGGAACTGCTGGGCACGCCGCCGCGGATCACGGCGCCATCGAGGTTTTCCAGACGGGCCAGCCCTCCGCTGATCACCACGCCGAAGTTGCGTTCACCCTCGATCAGGCTGCCCTGCCCAGCATTGAGAACGCTGCCACCAGCTTCCAGCCAGACGCCACGGGTATAGCCATAGATGGACGCACCATCCAGGTTCTCCACCTGGCCAGCACCACCCTGGATACTCAAACCGGTGACCCGGATGGGGTCGCCGAAGGCCGCGTTCGGCGGCTCCAGACGATCATTACGCAGTGCACTGATGCGACTGTCGCGCCCCTGGTTGAGCACACTACCGCCTCCCCCCAGAACCACCCCTCGATGCCAGCCTTGGATAATCCCATCGAGATTTTCCACCACGCCTTTACCCGTAATGGAAACTCCACGACCAGAGGAGGAAATGATGCTGCTGAGCTGGTTGATAACCAATGCCTGCCCGCTAGCCTGGGCTATTTGCACTGCGTTGCCGCCACTTTCAATGAGCGCCCCGCCAAGATTGCTCACAGAGCCTGACAGAAGATTGATACCGACTCCGGAAACACTACCGCCGCGAATCACCGCGCCATTGCTATTGAAGACGGCACCGGCATAACCACTGATATTGACCGCCGAACCACCACCGGCAGTTGTCTGTGCGCGCAACAGGCTTCCCTGACCATCGTTGGAGACCGAACCGCCATTGCGCAACTCGACGGCATAGGAACCTGTGCTCGTCAGCGTGGCGCCAGCCAAATTGCTCAGCGTGCTGTTGCGCCCGCCCAGAGTGATTCCGGAGACTCCGCCACTGATGTTCGAGGCGCTGTTCACTACGTTCGTGGTGACGTAATCGGTGGCCTGGATACCATAACCGCCGCTGTTGCCGGTGATCGTTGCACCGTCAAGGTTGTTGACGTAGGCGGTGATCTGCTGCACAGCCGATCCACCAGCAAGAGTAATACCGTTACCACCACTGCCACCGCCAGACGTCGTCATACCGATGATCTCGGCATCTGCTCCCGAGTTGAGAACATGCAACTCCCGAAAAGAGCTATTGCCTGCCAACGCCACACCGGCACGGGTACCGCGGATATGACCATAGTTCTCTACATTGCCCTGTGCACTCGTCCCGCCAACACCGTAAGAGTTCGCGGAAGACAGGGTATTGACCAGACGTCCCTCGTTGACCAGCGTCGCGCCGTTCTTCAGATCGATCGTCTGATTGCTCAGGGCCACACCTGACTGAACCTCCAGGCGCGACTGCCCACCATTGACAGTTACCGTACCGGCACTGCTGCCCAGCGCCGTATTACTGGCCGCCACCAGCGTTCCTCCGGCAATGCTGAGCGCGCCTGAAAAGGTGTTCGCGCCAGCCAGCACCAATGTGCCATTGCCAGTTTTGCTAATGGCACCGCTGCCACTGATGACACCATTCAACTGCAAGGTCGACTCATCTGCCACCTCGACACCGCGCGCACTGCTTCGTGCCCAGGCACCGGCCAGACTCCAGTCCAGACCGCGCTCCAGGCTCAGCGAGGACAGGTCGGCCAAGCTTTCGCTACTACCGTTTTCCGGCAATGCCTGAACCAACGGCGCAACCAGCAGGGCTGAAAGTGACAATCCACTACAAGCCAAACGTGTGCCTCGCCCACGACTACCACGGCGCGTGCGCTCGGAGGCTACCTGCAGGACACCCAACGCCGGGTTCCAGACAGTTTGGTAGGTTCTATTCATGTGAAATTCCTTGGCCTTTCGACACTCCGGCCACTGACAAGGGAAAGTTCCAGGTCGCAACTAACCGCACCGCCCGAAAATCGGGCAGCGAAACGGTTAGCAAGAAGTACTCAGGAACGTATCGTGGATGTCATGCCCATCGACTGGGCTCCGTACAGCGCCATCGCCACGCTGTACGACAATGCAGTTGTTGTATTCAGAACTTCCAGGCGTAGGCCACGCCGAAAATATCCTGGCTCATCTTCAGGTTGGCTTCGCCGCCACCAAAAGCGGCCGGAATGGAGCCACTGCCCTTGACGGTTTCCTCGAATCCATGGGTGTAGGCCAGACTCAGCTCGCCATCGGCCGAGGGCGCCCAAGTCAGACCGACACTCAGGTGCTTGCGGATCACACCAGGGGCGAGGATGTTGAGAAAGGTCTGATCCTTCTGCACGGGCTGGTCAGCCTGACTGAAGCCTCCACGCAAGGTCAGCTGGGGCGTCAGCGCATAGCTGACGGCCAGCTTGTACACGGTGACATCCTGCCAGCCGAAGCCTGGGCCGTTTCTGGAACCGAAGTTGTCACCAGCGAATACAGACTGGACATCAAACTCGTTGGCAATAGAACGGACGCTGCCGTACTTGATCTCCTGAACGTCGGCAGCCACCGTCAACTCAGGCGTCACCTTGTACGACAGACCAATGCCATAGTTTTCCGGAATATCGAAGCTGCCACCGTCGGCGAACAGCCCGGCATAACGATCGAAGTCCTTGGCCTTGATCTTCGACGACCAGGCCAATCCCAACGTCAATTCGTCGGTCAACTGGCCCTGCCAGCCCAAGCGCAGCCCCCAGCCAGTGGACTTTTCATGGCCGCGCTCATTGAGATTTCCAGCGTCACTGGAGAAGAAAGGATTGGCAAAGCCATCCAGCCCTTTGGCTGCGAAACGCTGATAGACGAAGTTCAGACCGACACCGAACGACTGGTGCTCAGTGATTCGGTAGGCAATGGACGGCGTGATGAACAGTTGCGCCAGATCCACGCCAGCACTACCGCTGTTGCCGAAAGCAGAATAGGGATTGCGCTTGTAGTCGGTATTCATACCGCCGTTACCATATACGGCGACTCCAACACCCAGACGGTCGCTCAACTGCTTGCTGTAACCGACCTCGGGTATGAGGAAGTACTTCTTCTCGTTACCGTCATAGCGGCCGTTGGCGCCAGCACCGTTGTTCTCGATCTCGGCACTGCGATCCGGCGAGAACAGGGTAGCGCCAATATCGAGCCGATCACCTATCCAAACGGTGCCTGCCGGGTTGTTGGCTGCGGCCAGGGCATCCTGTGGCTGCGCGATGCTCACACCGGCCTGCCCTTGGGCCTTGATGCCATAGCCATGCACAAAATAGCCGTTTGTCGCGTTGACCTGGGCACTGAACGCGCCGCCCAACGCGATCAGTGAAGCGAGTAGTGTCTTCGATCTCATTATTGCTGCTCCTGATGGTTCGACCCGCGTGGTCGCCTCGGAGCAGAACTATTAAACAAAATACATAATGTTTAATAATAATATTAAATGATATTTATATTCCAAGAAGAAATATGTCATCCAATCAATCTTTCGGTCGTTCGATCAGGGACAGCGGCTCAGGCTCAGGGCTGAGGGCAGTAGAGCTCGTAGAGGGTTCCAAGCAGCCGCAACACCTTGGGATCCTTAACGGAGTAGAAGACACGCTTGCCTTCACGACGAGTCTCGACCAATCCTTCCGCGCGCAAGACACCCAGTTGCTGAGACAGATTGGGTTGCTGAATACCGAGTAGCTCCTCCAACTCCCCCACTGAGCGCTCCCCCTGGCTCAATTGACAGAGCAGCATCAGGCGATCCGGGTGGCCCAGCGAGCGTAGTGCAGTAGCAGCCTCTGCCGCAGCCGTGCGCATCATCTGAATATCCATGTCTTAGGGTTGTCTCATAATCTCGTCAAGGGTCGAAGAGTATAAGAAAAATGCCTCTACGCTGGAAAAATCCTTCATACACGCCCTTCCACACGAAAAGATAAACCTGGCTTTAACCCGAATGCTCGGCAAGCTTCGTCTACCCTCGGGAAACGGCCACAAGGCCATCAGAAAAGGAACTGCACATGCGCACCATGCCCCGTATCGCCTCTGCCCTCGCCCTGACCATCGCCAGCCTGGCCAGCACCGGCCTATTGGCCGACGAGGCGCGCTACAACCAGATTGCCCTGCGCGCCGAGGTCAATCAGGAGGTCGCCCACGACCTGATGCACGTCACCCTCTACACCGAATCACAGAACAGCGATCCGGCCAAGCTGGCCGCGGAGATCACCAATACCCTGAACCAGACCCTGGAGCAGGCTCGTAAGGTCAGTGGTGTGGCGGTCAAGCTGGGCAGCCGCAACAGCTACCCGGTGTATGACGACAAGGGTCAGAAGATCACTGCCTGGCGCGAGCGTGCCGAGGTGCGCCTGGAGAGTGCAGACTTCACCCGCCTGTCCACCCTGACCGGTGAGCTGCTGCAGAAGATGAAGATGGGCGGTATGGATTTCAGCATCGCCGGCGACACCCGCAAGACCCGCGAGGACGCCATGCTCAAGGACGCCGTGAATGCCTTCAAGGCCCGCGCGCAACTGGCCACCGAAGCCCTGGGCGGCAAGGGCTACAAGCTGGTCAGCCTGAGCCTGAACACCGGTGGCTTCCAGCCGCAGATGGCCATGCGCAACTTCGAGGCCAAAGGCATGGCGATGATGGACGCAGCGCCCACGCCGGAAATCGAAGCCGGCACCAGCCAGGTCACGGTAAGTGCCGACGGCGTCATCGAAGTGCAGATGCCCTGATTCACGCCCCGCAACAAAGCAGCGCCGTTGTCGACAGATAACGGCGTTTTGCCATCTTTTCCCTGCATATTTTCATAAATGCGACAGCGACTTATAACGCTGTAGCGCTAACCTTGTTTGCCTCGAAAACGCGCTTGCCTCAGGCACATGCCCTGCATAGCTTGCCAGGAGGCTCCCATAAGGAGTTCCTCGACCAAAAGCACAAGAATGAAGAGGTCATGATGCGCAAGAACGCCCTTATCCAGGCTTTGCTTACCGCTGGGCTGATCGCCAGCGCTCCTCTCGCCAGCGCCGCCAACCTGGTGTTCTGTTCCGAAGGCAGCCCCGCCGGTTTCGACCCAGGCCTGTACACCACCGGTACCGATTTCGATGCCGCCGCGGAAACCATCTTCAACCGCCTGACCCAGTTCGAACGGGGCGGTACCAAGGTCGAGCCCGGTCTGGCCGAAAGCTGGGAGGTCTCCGACGATGGCCTCAGCTACACCTTCAAACTACGACCAGGGGTGAAATTTCACACCACCGAGTACTTCAAGCCCAGTCGCGAGTTCGACGCCGACGATGTGCTGTTCACCTTCGAGCGCATGCTCGACAAGGATCACCCGTTCCGTAAGGCATACCCCACCGAGTTCCCCTACTTCACTGACATGGGCATGGACAGCAACATCGCCAAGCTGGAGAAGCTGGACGATCACAGTGTGCGCTTCACCCTCAACGAGGTGGACGCCGCCTTCGTGCAGAACCTGGCGATGAGCTTTGCCTCGATCCAGTCCGCCGAGTATGCCGACCAGTTGCTCAAGGCCGGCAAGGCCGCCGACATCAACCAGAAGCCCATCGGCACCGGCCCCTTCATCTTCAGCCGCTACCAGAAGGATGCGGTGATTCGTTACAAGGGCAATACCGATTACTGGAAGCCCGAGGACGTGAAGATCGACAACCTGATCTTCGCCATCAACACCGACGCCTCGGTGCGTATGCAGAAGCTGCGCGCGGGCGAATGCCACGTCACCCTGTTCCCGCGCCCAGCCGACATCGAGACGTTGCAGAATGATCCAAAGCTGCAGATGCCCGAACAGGCCGGTTTCAACGTCGGCTACATCGCCTACAACGTCACCCACCCGCCATTCGACAAGCTGCAAGTGCGCCAGGCGCTGGACATGGCGGTGAACAAGCAGGCGATCCTCGATGCGGTGTATCAGAAGGCTGGCCAGTTGGCGGTCAATGGCATGCCGCCGACCCAATGGTCGTACAACCAAGACATCCAGGATCCGGCCTTCGACCCGGAGAAGGCCAAGGAATTGCTCAAGACCGCCGGCGTCAAGGAGGGCACCGAGATCACTCTCTGGGCCATGCCGGTGCAGCGACCGTACAACCCCAACGCCAAGCTGATCGCCGAGATGCTGCAGGCCGACTGGGCCAAGATCGGCATCAAGGCACGCATCGTCAGCTACGAATGGGGCGAGTACCTCAAGCGCGCCAAGGCTGGCGAACACGATGCCATGCTGATTGGCTGGAGCGGCGACAATGGCGACCCGGACAACTGGCTCGGCACCCTCTACGGCTGCGACGCGGTCGACGGCAACAACTTCTCCAAATGGTGCTTCGAGGACTACGACAAGCTGGTCAAGGCCGCCAAGCGCACCACCGACGTGGGCGAACGCACCGAGCTGTACAAGCAGGCACAGGTGATCCTCAAGCGCGAAGTGCCGATCACCCCGCTGGCACACTCCACCGTGTACCAGCCAATGCGCAAGGAAGTGCAGGATTTCCGCATCAGTCCGTTCGCACTCAACTCCTTCTATGGTGTAGGAATAGCCAAGTGATGGCAGGCGGCGTGGCCCAGGACACGCCGCCTCTACCCTGGACAGGAGTTACCCATGCCCTTTCTCCGAGGCGGCCTGTTGTTGGCCGCACTGCTCACCGTGCACGCGCAGGCCGCGGACAATCTGGTGGTCTGCACCGAGGCCAGCCCGGAAGGCTTCGACATCGTTCAGTACACGGCGGCGACCACGGCCGACGCCAGCGCCGAGACGCTGTTCGAGCGCCTGGTGGACTTCGCCCCCGGCAGCACCCAGATCGTGCCCGCACTGGCACAGAGCTGGGAAATCGCCGACGACGGCCTGAGTTACACCTTCACCCTGCGCCAGGGCGTGAAATTCCACGCCAACAAGGGCTTCACTCCACGCAGTGAATTCAATGCCGACGATGTACTGTGGAGCTTCCAGCGCCAGCTCGACCCGGCTCACCCCTGGCACAAACTGTCGCCGCGCGGCTTTCCCTATGCCGAGTCGATGGGCCTGGCGCAGTTGATCGAACGCGTGGAAAAACTCGACGAACATCGCGTGCGCTTCGTCCTCAAACACCCCGAGGCGCCCTTCCTGGCCAACCTGGCCATGGGCTTCGCCTCGATCTATTCCGCCGAGTACGCCGATCACCTGCTTGCCGCGAACACACCTGAACGGCTGAATGCAGAGCCCATCGGCACCGGCCCCTTCGTCTTCGAGCGCTACACCAAGGATGCCCAGGTGCGCTTTCGCGGCAACTCCGATTACTGGGGCGAGCCGCCTGCGATCGAGCGCCTGGTGCTGGCCATCACTCCCGATCCCAACGTGCGCCAGCAACGCCTGAAGGCCGGCGACTGCCAGATCAGCCTGTTCCCGCGTCCCGTGGACATTCCCGCCCTGAAGGCCGATGCGAAGCTGCAGGTACTGGAGCTGGACTCGCTGCTGACCGCCTATATCGGCATCAACACCCGCCACCCACCGCTGGATGATGTGCGCGTGCGCCAAGCCCTGAACCTGGCGTTCGACAAGGCTGCCTACATTCGCGCGCAATACGGCGAAGGCAATGCGACACCCGCCGTTGCGCCCTACCCGGCGACCTTGTGGGGGCATGACGACACGCTGAAGGACTGGTCTCACGACCCTGAGCGCGCCCGCCAGTTGCTGGCCGAGGCGGGCCATGGCGATGGTTTCAAACTGTCGATCTGGACGCGTCCAGGCGGCGGCCCAACCAATCCCAACCCGGGTATCGGCGCACAGATGCTGCAGGCTGATCTCGCCGCCATCGGCATTCAAAGCGACATTCGCGTGTTCGAATGGGGCGAGCTGATCAAGCGCGCCAAGAATGGCGAGCACGACCTGGTGTTCATGGGCTGGGCCGGCGACAACGGCGACCCGGACAATTTCCTCACGCCCAACCTGTCCTGCGCCGCCGCCAGAAGCGGCGAGAACCAGGCAGGCTGGTGCGATGAAGGCTTCGACAGGCTGATCACCCAGGCACGCCAGGAATCCGAGCAGGGCAAACGCGCCGCGTTGTATCGTCAGGCCCTGGCGATCTTCCATGAGCAGGCTCCCTGGATCGCATTGGCGCATCCAAAGCAGTTCGTCGCCCTGCGCAAAGACGTGGAAGGCTTCGTCCTCAGCCCCATGGGCTCGAACAATTTCGCCAGGGTTAAAGGGCCATGAGTCGTCGTAGCCCGGATGCAATCCGGGAGTTCTTTGCCACGCCCTCAAACCAATCCCCGGATTGCACCCGGGCTACGCAATCACTACAACAGCGCCAGGCCACGCAGTCCGGCGCCCGCTTCCAGCCATGGAGTAGAACCGCCTGATGCTGTCATTCATCGCCAGACGCCTGGGGCTGCTGATCCCCACCTTTTTCGGCGTCACCCTGCTGACTTTCTCGCTGATCCGCCTGATCCCCGGTGATCCGGTGGAGGTGATGATGGGCGAACGCCGCGTCGACCCCGAGCTGCATGCTCAGGCCATGGAGCGCCTGGGCCTGAACAAACCGCTGTACGCCCAGTACCTCGACTACATTGGCCAGCTCGCCACCGGCGACCTGGGCAAGTCCCTGCGCTCCAACGAAGGTGTGTGGAGCGAGTTCATCACCCTGTTTCCGGCTACCGTCGAACTGGCACTGGCGGCCCTGCTGTTCGCCGGTACGCTGGGCGTCATCGCAGGCGTCATCGCCGCGCTCAAGCGTGGCTCGCTGTTCGATCACGGAATAATGGGCATCTCGCTGACCGGCTATTCCATGCCGATTTTCTGGTGGGGCCTGCTGTTGATAATGTTCTTTTCCACCGGACTGGGCTGGACACCAGTGTCCGGGCGCAATGACCTGCTCTTCGATATCCCGCCCGTCACCGGCTTCATGCTCATCGATACCCTGCTCTCCGACGAGCCAGGCGCCTTCGTCGATGCCCTGCAGCATCTGATCCTGCCGGCCATCGTGCTCGGCACCATCCCCCTGGCGGTGATCGCACGAATGACCCGCTCGGCCATGCTCGAAGTGCTGCGCGAGGACTACATTCGCACCGCGCGAGCCAAGGGGCTGTCACCGGTACGGGTGGTGTTCGTCCACGGCCTGCGCAACGCGCTGATCCCGGTCCTGACCGTGTTCGGCCTGCAGATCGGCAGCCTGCTCGGCGGCGCCGTGCTGACCGAAACCATCTTCGCCTGGCCCGGCATCGGCAAGTGGCTGATCGAGGCCATCGGCGCCCGTGACTACCCGGTGGTACAGAACGGCATCCTGCTGATCGCCTGCCTGGTGATCCTGGTCAACTTCATCGTGGACATTCTCTATGGCCTGGCCAACCCACGCATTCGCCATCAGCGCTAAGGAGAGCGACATGAACCACTCCGTAGAGTGTCAGGCCATGCGCATCACCATTGGCGATGAACGATCGGTGCGCACGGCGCACCCTACCCTGGAGGCGACATACCGATGACCACCTCCACCAGCCTCGACCAGAGCCTGCTCTACCCCTCGCCACTGAAGGAGTTCTGGCATGCCTTCAAGCACAACAAGGGCGCCGTCTGCGGCCTGGCGTTCATACTGCTGATCGTGTTCTGCGCGCTGTTCGCACCCTGGATCGCCCCGCACCACCCCAGCGAGCAATACCGCGACTTCCTGCTCACCCCACCGGTATGGCTGGAAGGTGGCCAGTGGCAATTCTTGCTTGGCACCGACGAGCTGGGCCGTGACCTGCTCTCGCGGATCATCCATGGCGCGCGACTGTCGTTGCTGATCGGCCTGGCCTCGGTGGTGCTATCACTGGTGCCCGGCATCCTGCTGGGACTCTGTGCCAGCTTTTTCCCACGCCTGCTCGGCCCCGGCATCATGCGCCTGATGGACATCATGCTGGCACTGCCCTCGCTGCTGCTGGCCGTGGCCATCGTCGCCATTCTCGGCCCAGGGCTGATCAACACCATCTTCGCCATCGCCATCGTCTCGCTGCCGTCCTACGTGCGCCTGACCCGCGCTGCGGTGATGGGCGAGCTGAATCGCGACTACGTCACCGCCGCGCAACTGGCCGGCGCCAGCCTGCCGCGACTGATGTTCGTCACCGTGCTGCCCAACTGCATGGCGCCGCTGATCGTGCAGGCCACCCTGAGCTTCTCCTCGGCGATTCTCGACGCCGCCGCGCTGGGCTTTCTCGGCCTCGGCGTGCAGCCTCCAACGCCCGAGTGGGGCACCATGCTGGCCTCGGCTCGCGACTACATCGAGCGAGCCTGGTGGGTGGTCACCCTGCCCGGCCTGGCCATTCTGCTCAGCGTGCTGGCAATCAACCTGATGGGTGATGGCCTGCGTGATGCGCTCGACCCGAAACTCAAGAACGCCATCTGAGGAGGCCTGCATGCACGACTTCGATTCGGTGCGCACGGCGCACCCTACACTTCGCAGGATGCGCCATGCGCACCGCCTCCCTGCGAGGGCCTGCGCATGAGCCTGCTGGATATCCACAATCTGTCCGTGCGCTTCGGCGGTGCCGACGCCGTACCCGTGGTCGATGGCCTCGACCTCTCGGTGAAAAAGGGCGAGGTGCTGGCCATCGTCGGTGAGTCCGGCTCCGGCAAGTCGGTGACCATGATGGCGCTGATGGGGCTGATCGACGCTCCCGGCATCGTCCATGCCGATTGCCTGCAGTTCGACGGCACCGACATGCTGCGCCTGAAAGGCCGGCAGCGCCGGCATATCGTCGGCAAGGATCTGGCCATGGTTTTCCAGGATCCGATGACCGCCCTCAACCCCAGTTACACCGTGGGTTTCCAGATCGAGGAAGTGCTGCGCCAGCACATGGGTCTGAAAGGCAAGGCCGCCCGCGCACGTGCCCTCGAATTGCTGGAGCGGGTGGAGATTCCCGGCGCGGCCAGCCGCCTCGATGCCTATCCGCACCAGCTCTCCGGCGGCATGAGCCAGCGTGTGGCGATCGCCATGGCGATTGCTGCCGAGCCCAAGCTGCTGATTGCCGACGAACCGACCACGGCGCTGGACGTGACCATCCAGGCGCAGATCATGGAGTTGCTACTGAACCTGCAGCGCGACCAGGGCATGGCTCTGGTGCTGATCACGCATGACCTGGCGGTGGTCGCCGAAACCGCCCAGCGCGTCTGCGTGATGTACGCCGGGCAGGCGGTGGAGCTGGGCCAGGTACCGACCCTGTTCGATGCGCCCAGCCATCCCTATACCGAGGCCTTGCTCAAGGCAATTCCCGAACACAGTACGGGAGCCCACCGCCTGGCCACCCTGCCCGGCATCGTGCCTGGCCGCTATGACCGCCCGCAGGGCTGCCTGCTGTCACCGCGCTGCCCTTACGTGCAGGAGCGCTGCCGCCAGCAACGACCGACGCTGGACGAACATGCCCGTGGCGCCGCGCGCTGCTTCTTTCCCCTGGAGGTGGCCTGATGAGCAACGTACTCGAGGCCCATGAGCTGACCCGTCACTACAGCGTCTCGCGCGGCCTGTTCAAACCGGCAGCGACGGTGCAGGCACTCAACGGCGTGTCCTTCAACCTGGAGGCCGGCAAGACCTTAGCCGTGGTCGGCGAGTCCGGCTGCGGCAAGTCGACCCTGGCCCGTGCCCTGACCCTGATCGAGCAGCCCAGCTCCGGCAGCCTGCAGATCGCCGGGCGTGAAGTGACCGGCGCCAGCAAGGCCGAGCGCCGGCAATTGCGCCGCGACGTACAAATGGTGTTCCAGAACCCCTATGCCTCACTCAACCCGCGGCAGAAGGTCGGCGACCAATTGGCCGAGCCGCTGCTGATCAACACCCGCCTGAGTGCGGCCGAGCGCCGCGAAAAGGTGCAGGCGATGATGCAGCAGGTCGGCCTGCGCCCCGAGCATTACCAGCGCTATCCGCACATGTTCTCTGGCGGCCAGCGCCAGCGCATCGCCCTGGCTCGCGCGATGATGCTGCAGCCCAAGGTGCTGGTGGCGGACGAACCGACCTCGGCGCTGGACGTGTCGATCCAGGCGCAAGTGCTCAATCTGTTCATGGATCTGCAGGAGCAGTTCGGCACCGGCTACGTGTTCATCTCGCACAACCTCGCGGTGGTGCGCCATGTCGCCGACGACGTGCTGGTGATGTACCTCGGTCGCCCGGTGGAAATGGGCCCGGCCGAAGTGCTCTATGAGCGCCCGCTGCATCCTTATACGCAGGTGTTGCTGTCGGCGACGCCGACCATCCATCCCGATCCGGACAAACCGCGAGTGCGTGTCAGCGGTGAGCTACCCAATCCGCTCGACCCGCCGTCGGGCTGCGCCTTCCACAAACGCTGCCCGTATGCCGATCAACGCTGCCGGGAAGAACGCCCCGAGCTGCGGCTGATCGCTGCACGGCAGGTGGCCTGCCATCATGTGGAGCGCCTAGAGTGACTTCTCGTAGGGTGTTGTGGGGCACACCCAGGTCGTGCGCACCTAGTAAGCATCGCAGTATTCCCGGTGCGCACGGCGCACCCTACCCAGGGCACTTGCCGACATGTACTGCGTATCGTGACACCAGCGACTCGTCGGGTGCCGAAAAATCGCCTCAAGGTACCGACGGCAACGTCAGCTCGATGCTTTCGGCCAGCGAGTCCTCCAGTCGCTGCAGCTCGACACCGACCGCAGCGGCATCGTCGGCAAGGGTTTGCGCGATGTGCAGAAACTCCGGCGTCGCCTCGACGAAGGCCAGCACCACCATCGGGTCGAAGCGTGTACCACTGGCCGCGCTGATCTGCGCCACCGCCTGATCCAGGCTCACTGGCGGCAGATAAGGGTGTGGACAGGTCAGTGCCTCGAAGTCGCCAACCAGCGCCATCAGCCGCGCCGACAGTGGAATCTGCTCGCCATGCAGGCCTTGCGGGTAGCCCTTGCCATCCCAGCGCTCGTGCTGGCCATAGACGATGTCCTTGGCGTCGGAAAGAAAGTCGGTGATGCTGCCCAGCCGGCGCTCGGCCCGCTCCAGCGCATCGCGCCCAGCGATCACTCCCTCCTTGAGCAGGCGCAGATCGGCCTCATCCGGTTCACCGTGGTTGAGCAGCACGCGGTCAGGCAAGGTCAGCCGGTCGATCACATGCAGCATGGCTGACTTACCCAGCTGGGCGATGCGCTCCTCGTTCAGTGCATCCGACAAGGCCGGCTGCTGACGCGCCAACGCCGCCGCCAGGCAGGTCATGTAGCGCTCGGTACGCACGAGACGACGGCTGCAAGGGTTGTCGCGCATCACCGCCAGGCTGGCCATGGCCTCGATGGTGACATCCTGCAGGTTCTGGATGTCGCGAGTGCGGCGCTTGACCTCGAGTTCCAGGTACTCGCTCTTGTCGCGTAGGTAGTCGGTGGCCGCCTTGAGCTGCAACTGCGCCCTGACGCGGGCAAGGACGATGGGCGGACTGACCGGCTTGGTAATGTAATCGGCGGCGCCAAGATCGAAACCCAGTTGTTCGTCGGCGACCTCGCTCCTGGCCGTCACCAGGATCAGCGGAATATGCCGGGTACGCGCATCGATCTTGAGCTGGCGGCAGAGCGCGTAGTCATCCTGCCAGCCAAGCAGGATCAGGTCGGGCTGCGGCTTGCGCCTGGCTGCATGCAGCGCCTCGTCACTGCCAACCAGCTTGACCTGATAGCGGTCGACCAGCAACGCACCCAGGCGTTGGCGAGCATCCACGGCGTCATCCACCACCAGAATCAGTTCCTGTTCCGGTCTGTCGAGCATTCCCCGCATGGCGATCTCCCTTGGCTGCCGCCTGTAGATCATTAAAGGCGCTGGACTGCATTTGCGCTCACACTGCCTTACAACTGACCGCGCCAGCGCTTTGAAAGTGCAATGCGGATTGGCAGGGCGACGAGCGCAGCCGACAATCGTCAGCAGAATCCCGCTCGGAGGCATGCAACCGATGCTCGACTATGAACGCTGCTGGCAGGCTGTGTGCGAACGCGATGCCGCGCAGGACGGTCTTTTCGTCTTCGCCGTACGCAGCACCGGCATCTATTGCCGGCCGAGCTGCCCGGCCCGGCGACCGCGGCGTAACAACGTCAGCTTCCACCACGATGCCGCCAGTGCCGAAGCCGCTGGTTTTCGCCCGTGCAAACGCTGCTCGCCACAAGGGCAAAGTCCGGCGCAGCAACTCGACGCGCTGGTCGCCGCCGCCTGCGAGCTGCTACGGGGCGAGGTGCGCCTGACTTTGCCGCAACTGGCCGCCCGTATCGGCCTCTCTCCCTCCCACCTGGCACGCGCTTTCAAGGCCCGTACCGGAATGACGCCCAACGCCTGGGCCGCCGCCGAGCGACGTCGGCGCCTGGACGATCACCTGCTGCAAGCCGACAGCGTGCTCGATGCGGCCCTGGCCGCCGGCTACTCCGGCACCCGCGCGCTGTATGAAAAGCCCCAGGCGATGAGCCCCGGCCAACGCCGCCAGCGTGGCGCCGGCGAACACCTGCGCTATGCCATCGCCCCCTGCCCGCTCGGCCAGGTGTTGCTGGCCACCAGCGACCAAGGCATCTGCGCCCTGCTGTTCGGCGATGAGCCGGCAGCACTGCGTGAGGAGTTGCAGCAGCGCTTCGCCGCCGCCCGGTTGGAGGAGGATGAAGAAGGCCTGCGAGCCTCGCTGGAACAGGTACTGGCGCAACTGGAGGAACCGGAGCGGGCCGCGCATCTGCCGCTGGATATTCGAGGTACCGCCTTCCAGCAGCGCGTGTGGCAAGCCTTGCAGGGCATTCCCAGAGGCGAAACCCGCAGCTACGCACAACTGGCCGGGCAGTTGGACAGCCATCCCCGCGCGATTGCCCGCGCCTGCGCCAGCAACGCCATCGGCCTACTGTTACCGTGCCACCGGGTGGTCGCCAGCGATGGAAGCCTCAGCGGCTACCGCTGGGGGCTGGCTCGCAAGCGACAGTTGCTGGAGCGGGAACAGTCATAAGCCATCGCGGTTGTCCGGTGCGCACGGCGCACCCTACGGGCACACGGCTAGGGTGCGCCGTGCGCACCAATCGCTCTCCCCTGCTCGCCACCCTACACCAGCATCGCCTTGGCCACTTCGTTGCGCGTGCTACGCCCCACCAGTTGCTCCACCAACGTCAGCGCAAACGCCAGAGCCGTGCCCGGCCCCTGGCTGGTGATGCAATTGCCGTCCACCACCACAGGCTCATCGACGAAGCTGCAACCACTGAGCCGATCACTGAAGCTCGGATAGCAGGTCATCCGTCGCTGCCGCAGCACGCCGTAATGCTGCAACGCGACAGCTGGCGCGGCGCAGATGGCGGCGAACAACTCGCCGGCCTTGGCCTGTTTGCGTACCCGCTCGGCCAGCGGTTCGAAATCAGCCAGGCGCTGCGCACCCGGCATGCCGCCGGGCAATACGATGAGATCGAAATCCTGCGCCAGGACATCGAGCAACATGGCATCTGCAGTCAGCCGGGTACCGCGGGCACAAGTGATCATCCGGCGATCCTCGACACTGGCCAACACCACCTCGATTTCCGCGCGGCGCAGCACGTCGATCAAGGTCACGCATTCGAGGTCTTCACTGCCGTCGGCCACGGCAATCAGGGCACGTTTACTCATCTCTGAAATCCTCGCTGAAACGGACTGAAACTGACCACAAGGTCATAAATTCACCAGGCAAAATCTTGCTGCTATGATGCGCCCCTTTCGCAGAATCCAGCACTTTATCTGCCGATTCGGACAGATGTGCTTTGCTGAACATTGCCGGCGCCGCTTGCGCCTCTGGGGAGCCCCGCCATGCTGGAAAGACTGTTCCAACTCCAAGCCCACAACACCAATGTGCGTACCGAGGTGCTGGCCGGGGTCACCACTTTCCTGACCATGGCCTACATCCTCTTCGTCAACCCGAGCATCCTCAGCGAAACCGGCATGGACAAGGGCGCGGTGTTCGTCGCCACCTGCCTGGCCGCCGCGTTCGGCTCGGCGGTGATGGGCATGATCGCCAACTACCCGATCGCCCTGGCACCGGGCATGGGTCTGAACGCCTTCTTCACCTACACCGTGGTGCTGGGCATGGGCCACACCTGGCAGGTGGCCCTGGGTGCAGTATTCCTCTCGGCGTGCCTGTTCTTCCTGCTGTCGATCTTCAAGATTCGCGAGTGGATCATCAACAGCATCCCGCTGGAGCTACGCTCGGCCATCGCCGCTGGTATCGGCCTGTTCCTCGCACTGATCGCCCTGCAGAACGCCGGTATCGTCGTCGCCAACCCGGCCACCATGGTCGGCATGGGTGACCTGGGCAGCCCGCAGGCACTGCTGGCGATCCTCGGCTTCTTCCTGATCATCGGCATGGAGGCGCTGCGCATCACCGGTGCCGTGCTGATCAGCATCCTGGTGGTCACCGGCCTGAGCATCCTGCTCGGCGTCAGCGAATTCGGCGGCGTGGTGTCGATGCCACCGTCGCTGGCACCGACCTTCATGCAGCTGGATATCGCCGGCGCACTGGACGTGGGCCTGATCAGCGTGATCTTCGCCTTTCTGTTCGTCGACTTGTTCGACAACTCCGGCACCCTGATCGCCGTGGCCAAGAAGGCCGGCCTGATGCGCAAGGACGGCCACCTGCCGAAGATGGGCCGCGCCCTGATCGCCGACAGCACTGCAGCCCTGGGTGGCTCGCTGCTGGGCACCAGCACCACCACCAGCTACATCGAGTCGGCGGCGGGCGTCAGCGCTGGCGGACGCACCGGTCTGACCGCCATCGTGGTCGCCGTGCTGTTCCTCTTCGCCCTGTTCTTCGCGCCGCTGGCTGGCAGCGTGCCAGCCTTCGCCACCGCTCCGGCACTGCTGTTCGTCGCCGTGCTGATGGCCTCGGGCATGGCCGAGATCGAGTGGGACGACATCACCGTCGCCGCCCCGGTGGTGGTCACCGCGCTGGCCATGCCGCTGACCTACTCCATCGCCACCGGCATCGCCTTCGGCTTCATCACCTGGGTCGCGGCCAAGACCCTGGCCGGTCGTGCCCGTGAGCTGAACGGCATGCTGGTGGCGCTGGCCGTGTTCTGCGTGATCAAGCTGTCGCTGTTCTAAGCGCCTCGCCCCTTGGTGGGCTGAAGCCCACCCTACGGTTAACGGCGGCTGCTTGTAGGGTGGGTTTCAGCCCACCACACGCGCCGACGAGCGAGCCAAGGCACGCCGGCCACGGAATCGCTACAATGGCGCCCCGTTTTCCTGCCCCATGAGTGACCGATGAGCCGCCCCGCATTCGACCCCGCCGCCTACGACGCCCAACTCGCCGAGAAGAAGGCCCGCCTGGTCGAATTGCTGTCGCCCTTCGCGGCTCCGGAGCCAGAGGTTTTCGACTCGCCGCGTGAGCACTACCGCCTGCGCGCCGAGTTTCGCCTGTGGCGTAAAGACGGCCAGCGTCACTACGCGATGTTCGCTCCTGGCGACAAGCACACGCCGATCCTGCTCGACGATTTCCCCATCGCCAGCCTGCGCATCAACGAACTGATGCCGCGCCTGCGCGCCGCCTGGCAGGCCAACGAGACGCTGTCTTTCAAGCTGTTCCAGGTCGAGTTCCTCACCACCCTGACCGGCGATGCGCTGATCACCCTGGCCTACCACCGTCCACTGGACGCCGCCTGGCAAGCCGAGGCCGAGCGCCTGGCCGCCGAACTGAATGTCAGCCTGGTCGGCCGCTCCCGTGGTCAGCGCCTGGTGATCGGCCGCGATTACGTCGAAGAAGAGTTGATCGTTGCTGGTCACAGTTTCCGCTACCGCCAGCCGGAAGGCGCCTTTACCCAGCCCAATGGCGCGGTGTGCCAAAAGATGCTCGGCTGGGCCTACGACGTACTGGGCCAGCGCAACGACGACCTGCTGGAGCTGTACTGCGGCAACGGCAACTTCACCCTGCCGCTGGCCACCCGTGTA
>Ga0206116_1000661_pt1 | contig 29678 bp, 29 predicted proteins | sample 3A1Ametagenome_FD_178000 | JGI IMG/M metagenome (GOLD analysis project Ga0206116, IMG submission 178000) | Enriched microbial communities from leaf-cutter ant dump, University of Wisconsin, Madison, United States - 3A1A | ecosystem: Environmental > Terrestrial > Nest > Insects nest > Nest dump...
TCTTCCTCGACCACGGTGTTCCATTCGCCGCAGCCCTCGCATTTCCCGACCCAGCGGGAATGCACGGTGCCGCAGTTCTGGCAGACGAATTGGGTGCGGGCTTTCGCCATCAGGTCTCGCTTTCCGGAGCGTCGGGGGAATCGCCTCGGAAGCCATTAGCACAAAACGGGAACATGTCCTATTTTTTCGCCAGCTCGTAGCGCCGCTCATAGCGGCGGCCGAGGCTCGTCAGCAGTTCGTAGTCGATGGTGCCGCCGGCCCGCGCGACGTCGCTGATCGGCATGGTGCGGCCGAAGAGCTCGACGAAGTCGCCGGCCCGCACGCTTCCGGCCGGCAGGTCCGTCACGTCGAAATGGGTAAGGTCCATGGTGACGCGGCCGATGACCGGCACGGCATGGCCGTGCACGACGCCCTGCGCGCCCGCAATGTTCGCCTGCCGCACCGGCACGCCGGAGCCTGAAAGGCTGCGCATGTAGCCGTCCGCATAACCGACGGCGGCGACGGCGATGCGCGTGTCGCGCGAAAGGACGGCGGAGGCGCCGTAGCTGACGCTCTCGCCGGCCTTCGCCTCGCGCACCTGCAGGATGCGCGCCTCGGCGGTGACGACCGGCTTCATGGGGTTGGCGACATTGTTGACGGCGGCCCCGCCGTAGAGCGAGATGCCCGGCCGGGTGAGGGTGAAGTGATAGTCCTCGCCGAGGAAAATGCCGGCGGAGTTGGCAAGGCTCGCGTCGATATCGTCGAAAGCCGAGACGACGCTGCGGAAGCGCTGCAATTGCAGGCGGTTGAGCGGATGTGCGGGATCGTCGGCGCAGGCGAGATGGCTGAGCAGCATGATCGGCGAGAAGCTTGCCGGCCGCGCCGGATCGTCCGCCAGCGCCAGCGCGTCCTCGACCCTCAGGCCGAGGCGGCTCATGCCCGTGTCGACATGCAGCACGCAGGGCAGCTCGCCGCTTTCCGCGATCGCCGCCATGAACACGACGAGTTGTTCCTGCGAGGCAATGACCGGCACGAGGTCGAATTCGAAGAACAGCCGTTCCGAGCCCGCCCACATGCCGGACAGCACGTAGATGCGCACGTCGGGCAGGATGGCCCGCAGCGCCGCGCCTTCCGCGGGGGTGGCGACGAAGAAGTCGCGGGCGCCCGCCTGGTGGAAGGTCCTTGCCGCCGGTTCCAGGCCGGTGCCGTAGGCATCCGCCTTGAGGACCGCGGCCGTGCGCGCGGCGCCGGAGCGGCGGGCCATGGCGCGCCAGTTGTCGGCGAGCGCGGAAAGGTCGACGGTGAGGCGTGCGTGGTCCTCGCCGGCGACGGGAAGGCTGGGACGGGCGGATGCGTGCTGTGTGCTCATGGCCCTGAATACAGCCTGTGGACCATGGCGGCAATATGCCGGCACGCCGCATTGCCGCAGGCAAGGGCCGCCTCTATGGTGCCGGCCGAACGGGGGAACCATGCAGCGCACGGTAAAGACGATGTTCTGGTTGATGGCCGCCGCGCTTGCCTGGCGGATGCCGGCGGCCGCGCAGGACAGGCCCGGCGACGCCGAAATGCGCGAGGTGCACGCCGTGCTGCTCGGCCTGGCGCAGGAAGGCGCGGCGCCCGCGCGCGACAAGGGCGGTGACGTCTACTATGCCGTCGTGGAAAACCCCGCCGCGCCGCGGCTGGCGACGCGCCTCGAGGTTGCCGGCGCGCCCTGCCGCGCCCGCACGATCTCCGCCCTGCAATTCCCGGACAAATGGGCGAGCGTGACGCTCGGCCTCGTCGATCTGACCCGCGTTTCCTCCGTCACCGCCTATGCCTCGGTGGAGGACATGATCGCCGGGACCAATCCCGTCGCGCTCGATTCGCCGCGGGCCGTGCAGGTCGTGCTGTCCGGCGAGGGGCTCTACTGCTCCAGTCGCATGTCGCTGTCGGGCGAGGCGGGCACCGACGAGACCTGCTCCGACCGCCTCGACCTGCCGATGACGGACGCCGAGCAGAAGGCCCGCGGCCGCCGCGCGCTCGCCGTCATCGCGAACTTCTGCAAGGCCCCGGCCTTCCGGAAGAGGTGATAAGGAGGAGGGGCGGGCGGAACCGGGGCCGGATGTCCGTCCGGCGCGCGCCCTCCGACCTCTCCTCAATGCTCGTACTGCGTGAACGACGGGTCCGCGAGGTCGGTGAAGCGGGTGTATTCCGACTGGAAGGCGAGCTTCACCGTGCCGGTGGGCCCGTGGCGCTGCTTGGCGATGATGACGTCCGCCGTGCCCTTCACCTTCTCGAACTGCATCTTCCATTCTTCGTATTTCGGGTCGAACTCGTCGCGCGGCTCGAGGTTCTTCACGTAATATTCCTCGCGGAACACGAAGAGCACGACGTCGGCGTCCTGCTCGATCGAGCCCGATTCGCGAAGGTCGGAGAGCTGCGGGCGCTTGTCCTCGCGGCTTTCCACCTGACGGGAAAGCTGGGAAAGTGCGATGATCGGCACGTTCAGCTCCTTGCCGAGCGCCTTCAGGCCCGTGGTGATCTGGGTGATCTCCTGCACGCGGTTGTCGCTCGATTTTCCCGAGCCGGTCATCAGCTGGATATAGTCCACCACCAGGCAATCGAGGCCGCGCTGGCGCTTCAGGCGCCGCGCGCGGGCGGAAAGCTGCGCGATGGAGATGCCGCCGGTCTGGTCGATATAGAGCGGCACCTTCTGCATCATCTGCGAGCAGGCGACGAGCTTTTCGAAATCGGCCTCGGAAATGTCGCCGCGGCGGATTTTGGACGACGACACTTCCGTCTGCTCGGAGATGATACGGGTGGCGAGCTGTTCGGAGGACATTTCGAGCGAGTAGAAGCCGACGACGCCGCCATTGCGCGCCTTGAACGAGCCGTCCGCCTGCACTTCCGGTTCGTAGGAGGCGGCGATGTTGTAGGCGATGTTGGTGGCAAGCGAGGTCTTGCCCATGCCGGGACGTCCGGCGAGCACGATAAGGTCCGAACGCTGCAGGCCGCCCATGCGGGCATCGAGCGAGTGAATGCCGGTGGAAATGCCCGAAAGCGAGCCGTCGCGCTCGAAGGCGGCGCCCGCCATGTCGATCGCCTGCGCCACCGCGTCGTTGAACGACTGGAAGCCGCCGTCGTAGCGGCCGGTCTCGGCCAGCTCGAAGAGGCGGCGTTCGGCATCCTCGATCTGGTTCTGCGGCGGCATGTCGAGCGGCGCGTCATAGGCGATGTTGACCATGTCCTCGCCGATGGTGATCAGCGAGCGGCGCAGCGCCAGGTCGTAGATCGCCCGGCCGTAGTCTTCCGCGTTGATGATCGTCACGGCCTCGGCGGCGAGGCGCGCGAGATACTGCGGGATCGTCAGGTCGCCGACCTTGCCGTCTGCCGGCAGGTGGGTCTTCAGCGTGATGGTCGTTGCGATCTTGCCCATGCGGATCGTGTCGCCGGCAAGCTCGTAGATCTTGCGGTGCAGCGGCTCGTAGAAATGGATGGGCTTGAGGAAATCCGAGACGCGGTAATAGGCGTCGTTGTTGACGAGGATGGCGCCGAGGAGCGCCTGTTCGGCCTCCACGTTGTTCGGCGCCTCGCGATGATGGGCTTCCGCCGGCTCTCGGCCGGCCTGGTTCAGCTTGCGCACCGCGTCGTTCATCGCTGCGAATCTCCCCGTTGCTGTTTGCGAAGGCCGGTGGTTTCCGGTCTTTCGGGCCGGGGGTCAAGCGCTTCCGGCCCGGCCGGGGCTTTAGGCCCGCTGTTAGACTTTTCCACAGGCAACGGGGATGCGGCAAGCGCGGATTTTCCTGCGCCTGCCCATCCGTTGTTGACAGGCCCCGAATCTCAGAGCGAGGCCTCCTTCGGGAACTGCCGCGCGCCGCGCTGGGCGCCCTTCGCGTCGCCCTCGTGGGCGCGCAGGCAGTCCTCGCCGCGCCCGATATAGTCGCGCGTCAGCGGCACGGCCTGCTGGTCGTGCACGAGCTGGATCTGGAAGACCACGAGGTTCTGCCAGCGGAAGGCGCTTTCCGAGGCGGCGAGGTAGAACTCCCAGATGCGGCAGAATTTTTCGTCGTAGAGGGCCTTCGCCTCCTCGCGCCGCGCCATGAAGCGCTCGCGCCAGTGGCGCAGCGTCTCGGCATAGTGGAGCCGCAGGATTTCTATGTCGGTGATGGCGAGCCCGCTCTTTTCCACCGCCTGCATCACCTCCGACAGGGCGGGGATGTAGCCGCCCGGGAAGATATACTTCTCGATGAACGGGTTGTTGGCCGTCGGCCGGTCGGTGCGGCCGATCGTGTGCAGCAGCATCACCCCGTCGCGCTTCATCAGCGCGGCGCTCTTCTTGAAATAGGTGAGGTAGTTCGGCCGGCCGACATGCTCGAACATGCCGACGGAGACGATGCGGTCGAACGGGCCTTCCGTGTTGCGGTAGTCCTGCAGGAGGAACTTCACCTCGTCGGAGAGCCCGGCATCGCTCGCCCGCTTGACGGCGAGCGCGTGCTGCTCGTCGGAGAGCGTCACGCCCGTCACCTTCGCGCCGAGCTGGCGGGCGAGGTAGAGCGCCATGCCGCCCCAGCCGCAGCCGATGTCGAGCACGCTCTGCCCCGGCCGGTTGATGTTGAGCTTGGCGGCGATGTGCCGTTTCTTGGCGATCTGCGCATCGTCCAGCGACAGGTCCGGCCGCTCGAAATAGGCGCAGGAATATTGCCGGTCCTCGTCGAGGAAAAGGTCGTAGAGCGCGCCGGTCAGGTCGTAGTGATGCTGGACGTTACGGCGCGAGCGCACGACGCTGTTCTTCTGGCGTATCCAGCGGAAGAGGTAGCGAACACGCTCCAGCGCGCGGTTCCAGCCGGTGTCGTAGTACTTGAAGTCGGGATTGCCGGTGAAGACGGCCTTCAGCAGGCCGTACATGTCGCCCTCGACGATGTCGATATCGCCGGTGCCGTAGTAGTGGCCGAGATAATAGGCCGGATCGAAGGCAAGGCCCCAGAGAGCCTTGCGGGTGTTGAGGCGCATGTGGACGGGATTGCCGGTGCCGTCGCCATAGGTCTGGCTGGTGCCGTCCGGGTAGGTAACCTTCAGGTTTCCGGTCTCGACAAGGCGGGAAACGAGCGTTTGCACAATGAATTTCATTCGGGAAACTCCGTCACGCTTAAAAACCTGGCGGAACGGGTCTGGTCGGAAACCGGCCTGTAGAAGCGGCCCGACCGCCAATCCAGTCTTAACAATGTATAGATATTAAAGCAGCGGCCCGGATTTCAACCCGTGTTTTTTGGCCTTTGACAAAAGCAGACGGGCCGGCAGGGCCGGCCCGTGGAGAATCTGTCCCTGAAAACGAATGAGCCGGCAAAGCCGGCTCATTGTCAGTCTCAGGCTTCGTCTTCGCCGTCGAGGTCGGCTTCCGGATCGAAGAAGTCGGCAGCCGTCAGGGCGTCTTCGTCGACGCCGTAGATGGCGTCGGCCGAGGTCAGGCTTTCGCCCTTGGCCTGGCGTTCCGCTTCGTCGGCCGAACGGGCGACGTTGACTTCGATCGAGATCTCGACTTCCGAATGCAGGTGCAGGACGACCTTGTGCAGGCCGATCGCCTTGATCGGCGTGTTGAGCTCGATCTGGTTGCGGCCGACGTTGAAGCCTTCGCCGGCCAGCGCCTCGATGATGTCGCGGGCAGCGACCGAGCCGTAGAGCTGGCCGGTTTCGCCGGCGGAGCGGACGATGACGAAGGACTTGCCGTCGAGCTGTTCGGCGACCTTCTGGGCTTCCGACTTGCGCTCGAGGTTGCGCGCTTCCAGCGTCGCGCGCTCGGATTCGAAGCGCTTCTTGTTGGCTTCGTTGGCGCGCAGCGCCTTGCCGAGCGGCAGCAGGTAGTTACGGGCGAAGCCGTCGCGAACCTTTACGGTTTCGCCCATCTGGCCGAGCTTGGCGATGCGTTCGAGGAGGATGACGTCCATTTCGAGTTCCTTTCTAGAGTTCAGGTATTCGGGTTGTCTTTCTCGGCCGGGCCGGCGGGCGTGAGCGCGATGGTGCGCCGCGTGTCCACGAGGCCAAGGACGAGGATGGCGAAGATCGGTAAGGTGAAGATCAGTACCGAGGCATAGGCGAACCACAGGGCGACGAGCCGCCACGGCTTGCCGCGCGTCCTGAAATGCAGGCTCGCGAAGCCGGCGAGCACGAAACCGGCCCCGAAGGTGCCGCACACGAGCGCGCCGACGATCGCCGGCACGCCGCCGAGGAAGGCGAGCACGAGACCGGCGAGAAAGAAAAAGATCGCATTGCGGGGCATGCGCAGCGCGGAGGGCATGTCCTCGCGCGGGCGAAGGCCCTTGCCCGAAACGCGCACGATGAAGGTGGCGATGTAGTAGGCGGCGAATAGCAGGAACACCCAGAGTGCGCCCTGCACGAGCGGCAGCGCCAGAGCGAAGATCGCCTTGAGCTGCGCGACGGTGGCGGCGTCGGGATTGTAGAGCGGCTCCTGCGCCTTCAGCGTCTCGATGACGATGTCGACGAGCTTGCCGGCCATGGCGCTGTCGTAGCCGACGATGGCGCCGACCGCGATCATGCCGAGCGTGACCATGACGGCAAGGTGCACGAGGATCGAGGACAGCGGATACCAGGCGAGCGCGTCTTCCGGCCCGCCGAGCTCGGAGGCGGGGCGGGCGAGGTTGGCGAGGTTGCTCAGCCAGCCGGCCGGGATCAGCGTGATGATGACGATGAGCGCGGCGAAATAGGACGAGACCAGCACGGAGGCGATGGCGCCGCCGGCCAGAACCGCGATGAAGGCGCTGGCATTGCCCCAGCCGAGGCCGGCAATCAGGATGGGAAGTGCGGACGCTGCGTAAAGCACGATGGCGAGCGACGACTGCGCGTTCGCGCTCAGCGAAAGCAGAGCGGCGGTCAGGCCTGCGATCAGGCCGGTCGCAATCGAGGTCGGCGTCAGGGTCTTCACGTTTCGCTGTCCTGTCCGATGAGACAGTTAGAGGAGTTTCCTGATAATCCGATTCAGGACCGTCTCCCCAACATGGGATTTTGGCTTTGCAAGGCCGGCGGCTCCGATCCGCGCCCACCGCGGAAGGGAAACGGGGAAGGCGGCAAGCCGTCTTCCCCTTGAGTCAGGTGCCTCGGCCCGACGTCGAGTCAGGCCGCAGAGTCACGTCCTTACGCGACGACGTAGGGCAGCAGGCCGAGGAAGCGGGCGCGCTTGATCGCCTTGGCGAGTTCGCGCTGCTTCTTCTGGGAAACGGCCGTGATGCGGGACGGAACGATCTTGCCGCGCTCGGAGATGTAACGCGACAGAAGACGGACATCCTTGTAGTCGATCTTCGGAGCGTTGGCGCCCGAGAAGGGGCAGGTCTTGCGGCGGCGGTGGAACGGGCGGCGTGCCGGAGCGGAAGAAATATCAGCCATTGTCTTAGTCTCCTTCTGCTTCGATTACGCTTCGCGGGCCGGACGGTCGCCGTCGCGGCGCGGCGGGCGGTCGCCGAAGTCGCGGCGCGGGCGGTCGCCGAAATCGCGGCGCGGGCCGCGGTCGTCGCCGTCACGGCGCGGGCGGTCGTCGCGGTCGCGCTTCTGCATCATCGCGGACGGGCCTTCTTCGTGGGCTTCGACGGCGATGGTCATGTAGCGAAGAACGTCTTCGTTGATGCGCATCTGGCGTTCCATCTCGTGGATGGCGGGGGCCGGAGCGTCGATGTCCATCAGCGCGTAATGCGCCTTGCGGTTCTTCTTGATGCGGTAGGTCAGGGACTTGAGGCCCCAGTTCTCGACCCGGCCGACCTTGCCGCCGAAGGATTCGATCACGCCCTTGTACTGTTCGACGAGAGCGTCGACCTGCTGGGCGGACACGTCCTGGCGGGCCAGGAATACATGTTCGTAGAGAGCCATGTGGCTTTGCCTTTCTTGCGTTTGATCTATCACCCGAAACCGGCGCCAAGCCTCAACGACAGTTCTCAGGGGCGTAAAGCCCGAAGCAAGAAAAGCGTTAATCCAGACGGTCGAGAGCGGAGACACGGGAGGCCGGAGCCCTTGGCCCCAAACGGCAGATCCGAAGATCGGCCGGCCCTCCGTTCAGCCACCAGCCGGTGACCCGGGTGTTTTGAACAGCGCGCTTATACGGATTTTTCGGCAGAACGCAAGGCCCGCGGGGCAAATCGGCTGTCCCGCTTCGGGACGGTGCGGGAACCAAAGCGGAAATATCGCGTTGTTCCGGCGAAACAACCACATGGAGTGACCGACATGCAAGACCCCGACATTGTCAATCGTCCCCCCGAAGACCGCTACGACCGTCCCGTGGAAGACCGCGGCCCCACCGTCGTCAACGCCCGCAACGGCGGTACGGGCGGCTGGGCGGTGGCCGTGATCCTCGCCGTCCTCGTCGCGGTGGGCATCTTCTATTTCGTCGGCAGCGGAACGCCGGGCGACGGCGTCGACACCAACGCCAACACCTCGGCCATCACGCAGGACAGCGCGCCGGCCGGCGGCACGGCGACGGACGGCCAGACGGGCGGTGCGGCCGGCACCCAGCCGCTGGACATCCAGCCGGGCGGCAGCCAGCCGGCCGAAGGTGGCGGCGCGACCCCCGCGCAGTAAGATCGCCCGCATGGGGCAAAATAAAAACCCGCCGGCAACGGCGGGTTTTTGTATGGGAACGGCTTGCTCTTAAATCGGCGCCGGATAGAGACGGTGGATGCGGCGGATGCCGTTCACCACGTCGGCGGAAAGCGCAAGGTCCTTGGCCGCGATGTCCGTCTTCAACTGCTCCATCGACGTCGCGCCGATGATGACCGAGGCCATGAAGGGCCGTGTCAGGCAGAAGGCGAGGGCCATCTGGGCGGGGTCCATGCCGTTTTCACGGGCAAGCTCGACATAAGCGCGCACGGCCGGCTCCTGGTGCGGCTGGTAGCGGCCGCCGAGGTCGGCGTTCGTCGTCAGGCGCGAGCCGTCGGGCCTGGCCCCGTCGAGATACTTGCCGGTGAGAAGGCCCGCGGCGAGCGGCGAATAGGCGAGCAGGCCCACCTCCTCGTGATGCGAGACCTCGGCAAGATCGAGGTCGTAGGGCCGGTAGAGAAGATTGTATTCGTTCTGGATGGAGGCGACGCGCGGCAGGCCCTTTTCCTCCGAGAGCTTGAGCATCTGCATGACGCCCCAGGCCGTGTCGTTGGAAAGGCCGAGCGCACGCACCTTGCCGGCCTTGACGAGATCGCCGACCGTTTCGAGGATTTCCGCAAGCTCGGCCGCGACCTTCGCCCGGTCCTGCTTCGACGGATCGTAGTTCCAGGCGTTGCGGAAATGGTAGTGCCCGCGGTTCGGCCAGTGGAGCTGGTAAAGATCGACATAGTCGGTCTTCAGGCGCGAAAGGCTGTTGTCGACGGCTTCGAGAATGCCCGCACGGCTCATCGGCGCGCCGCCGCGTATATAGGAGCGGCCGGCACCGGCGACCTTGCTGGCGAGCACGACCTTGTCCCGGTTGCCGCGCGCCTTCAGCCAGTTGCCGATGAAGCGCTCGGTGTCGCCGTAGGTGTCCGGCGAGAGCGGCGTGGTGGGGTAGAGTTCGGCGGTATCGATAAAGTTGACGCCCTGGGAGAGGGCATAGTCCAGTTGGTCGTGGGCGTCCTGCTCGCTGTTCTGCGAGCCCCACGTCATCGTGCCGAGGCAGATTTCCGACACGCTTATGCCGGTCCGGCCGAGCGGATTGTATTTCATGGGAGGGGAAAATCCTTTGGTGGGAAACGGCGCGAATGTAAGCCGCCGGCCGTGAAGTGCAAGACGCAGGCCGCATTTCCCTGTGCGAAGCGCCCGGAAAGGAGGCTGCCGCGAGGGACGGGACCGGCCGCACGCCTTGACTTGCGGGGGCGGAATGTGAATGGAAAGAAAAACGGAAGATGGGAGAAACCCCTATGAGCGTAGCATTCACCTTCCCCGGACAGGGCAGCCAGGCCGTCGGCATGGGCAAGGACCTGGCGGAAGCCTTCCCGGAGGCGCGCGCCGTTTTCGCCGAAGTCGACGATGCCCTCGGCCAGAAGCTCTCGGCCGTCATGTTCGACGGGCCGGAGGAAACGCTGACGCTGACGGCGAACGCCCAGCCGGCGCTGATGGCCGTCTCCATCGCCGTCATGCGCGTGCTGGAAGCGCGCGGCCTGACGCTGAAGGACAAGGTCTCCCATGTCGCCGGCCACTCGCTCGGCGAATATTCCGCGCTCTGTGCCGCCGGCACCTTCTCGCTGGCCGATACGGCGCGGCTCCTGCGCATCCGCGGCAATGCCATGCAGTCGGCCGTGCCGGTGGGCGAGGGCGCCATGGCCGCCATCATCGGCCTCGAACAGGCCGATGTCGAAGCCATCTGCAAGGAAGCCTCCACCGGCGGCTCCTGCCAGATCGCAAACGACAACGGCGGCGGCCAGCTCGTCATCTCCGGCTCCAGGCCGGCCGTCGAGGTCGCCGCGCGGCTCGCGACGGACAAGGGCGCCAAGCGCGCGCTGATGCTCTCCGTCTCCGCCCCCTTCCATTCCGCGCTGATGGCCCCGGCGGCCGACGCCATGTGCGAGGCGCTTGCCGGCGTTGCGGCGAAGGCCCCAGTCGTGCCGCTCATCGCCAATGTCCGCGCAGCGCCCGTGAGCGATCCGCAGGAGATCGTCCGCCTCCTCGTCGAGCAGGTCACGGGCCAGGTTCGCTGGCGCGAGACGGTGGAATGGTTCGGCGCCAACGGCGTCGCCACGCTCTACGAGGTCGGCTCCGGCAAGGTGCTGACGGGCCTTGCCCGCCGCATCGACAAGTCCGTCACCGGCATCGCCATCAACACCCCCGCCGATATCGACAACGCGCTCGCCACCCTCATCGGCTGAGCTGTCTTCAAAGGAACCGACCATGTTTGATCTTTCCGGCCGCAAGGCTCTCGTCACCGGCGCATCCGGCGGCATCGGCGAGGAGATCGCCCGCATCCTCCACGCCCAGGGGGCCGTCGTCGGCCTGCACGGCACGCGCGTCGAGAAGCTGGAGACGCTGGCGAACGACCTCGGCGAGCGTGTTCACATCTTCCCGGCGAACCTTTCCGACCGTGCCGAGGTCAAGGCGCTCGGCGAGAAGGCCGAAGCCGGGCTCGGCGGCGTCGACATCCTCGTCAACAATGCCGGCATCACCAAGGACGGCCTCTTCGTGCGCATGAGCGACGAGGACTGGGATGCCGTCCTCGAAGTGAACCTCACCGCCGTCTTCCGCCTGACGCGCGAGCTGACGCACCCGATGATGCGCCGCCGCTACGGCCGCATCATCAACATCACCTCCGTCGTCGGTGTCACCGGCAATCCGGGCCAGGCGAACTACTGCGCCGCCAAGGCCGGCATGATCGGCTTCACCAAGTCGCTCGCCCAGGAGATCGCCACGCGCAACGTCACCGTCAACTGCGTCGCCCCCGGCTTCATCGAGAGCGCCATGACCGGCAAGCTGAACGACAAGCAGAAGGAAGCCATCATGGGCGCCATCCCCATGAAGCGCATGGGCACCGGCGCGGAGGTCGCGTCCGCGGTCGCTTACCTCGCCTCCTCGGAAGCCTCCTACATGACGGGCCAGACGCTGCACGTGAACGGCGGCATGGCGATGATCTGAACGACGGTCCGGCAAGGGCCCCAAATGCCCGGCGATGCAGCATAAATTGCATGTTGACCGCTGGCGCGCCGGGCATTTTCGGACTTTGCGGCAGACTTAAACCGTGTTAATCGGGCCATGACTGCCAGCAGTCGACCGGTAAAAGCCTGAGCGATCGGGCGGTGCAGAGCAGTATCGCCGATGCCCTCTTGCCGGTTGCAGGGATTGCCGGATGTGTTCTTGAGGCACATCGGGCGTGTTGAGTGCCCGGCGCCGTGAGGCGCCGATCAAAAACAAAGGTCGAGGAATCCGACATGAGCGATATCGCAGAACGCGTAAAGAAAATTGTCATTGATCATCTGGGCGTCGACGCCGAAAAGGTCAGCGAAGGCGCAAGCTTCATCGATGATCTTGGCGCGGACTCGCTCGACACCGTCGAACTGGTCATGGCCTTCGAAGAAGAGTTCGGCGTCGAGATCCCGGACGATGCTGCCGACTCGATCCTGACGGTCGGCGACGCCGTCAAGTTCATCGAGAAGGCCCAGGCCTGATCCGCATCGACTTCCGGCGAGCCGCCGACACGGCGGCTCGTCCCGGTCTCCGTCCGGGAGGCCGCGCCCCTCATTTCGAGGCAACGAAAACAGAATTCTACTAGGGTGGATCACGGACGATGAGGCGTGTCGTTATCACGGGTACCGGCATGGTATCCCCGCTTGGCTGTGGCACCGAAATCACCTGGAGCCGGCTTCTGGAAGGCCGCAGCGGCGCTGCGAGGGTGACGGCCTTCGAGGTCGAGGACCTTCCCGCCAAGATCGCCTGCTCCATTCCCCTCGGCGACGGCTCCGACGGCACCTACAATGCCGACCAGTGGATGGAGCCGAAGGAACAGCGCAAGGTCGATCCCTTCATCGTCTATGCGGTCGCCGCCGCCGACATGGCGCTTGCCGACGCCGGCTGGCATCCCAAGACCGACGAGGACCAGACCGCGACCGGCGTGCTCATCGGCTCGGGCATCGGCGGCCTCGAAGGCATCGTCGAGGGCGGCTATACGCTGCGCGACAAGGGCCCCCGCCGCATCTCGCCCTTCTTCATTCCCGGCCGCCTGATCAACCTTGCCTCCGGCCATGTCTCGATCAAGCACAAGCTGCGCGGCCCGAACCATTCGGTCGTCACGGCCTGCTCGACGGGCGCGCACGCCATCGGCGATGCCAGCCGCCTGATCGCGCTCGGCGATGCCGACGTCATGGTGGCGGGCGGGGCCGAATCCCCGATCTGCCGCATCGCGCTCGCCGGCTTTGCCGCCTGCAAGGCCCTGTCGACCGCCCGCAACGACGACCCGACCGCCGCTTCCCGTCCCTATGACCGCGACCGCGACGGCTTCGTCATGGGCGAGGGCGCCGGCATCGTGGTTCTGGAAGAGCTGGAGCACGCCAAGGCGCGCGGCGCGAAGATCTACGCCGAAGTCGTCGGCTATGGCCTTTCTGGCGACGCCTTCCACATCACCGCGCCCTCCGAGGACGGCGACGGCGCCTATCGCTGCATGACGATGGCGCTGAAGCGCGCCGGCATTGCGGCGAGCGACGTGGACTACATCAACGCGCACGGCACCTCGACCATGGCCGACACCATCGAGCTCGGCGCGGTCGAGCGGCTCGTCGGCGATGCGGCGCCCCGTATCTCCATGTCGTCGACCAAGTCGGCGATCGGCCACCTGCTCGGCGCGGCCGGCGCGGTGGAGGCGATCTTCGCCACGCTGGCGATCCGCGACAACATCGCGCCGCCGACGCTGAACCTCGACAATCCCGATATCGCGACGGCGATCGACCTCGTGCCGCACAAGGCCCGCAAGCGCGAGATCAACGTGGCGCTCTCCAATTCGTTCGGCTTCGGCGGGACGAACGCGTCGCTGGTTCTCAAGCGCTACGAGGCTTGACCGACCATCCGCCGGCAGGCCCCTCATCCGCCTGCCGGTGCCGTTTCCCCGCGGGGAGACGGGAAAAATCGAGACGCCGCATCCGCTCTCCTTCTTCCGCGCCGGGAGAAGGTGGCTCGAAAGGGGCGGACGAGGGAGCCTGGCTCCGCTCTCGGTATCAACGGGGATGCTCAGGTTTCATCCCGCTTTTGCCGTATTGCTCTGGTGAACACGTCGGGCAATACCAGAACCATGAGGACAGTCCGTGAGCGACACGAACGATTCCGGCGAGACGCAGTTCGGCCGTGGCGAGGCATCCGGCCAGCCGCGCATCATCCCCAAGTCCGCAAGCGAGGCGCTGCGGCCCGAGCAGGTGCCGGAGCCGCCGAGCCGCCGCCGCTCGCGCAAGGCCCGCAGCCAGGTCGTCATCTTCCTGAATTTCGTGATGACGGTGATCGTCTTCGCCACGCTCGTCGGCATCGGCATCTTCTACTACGGCGTGAAGAGCTATGAGGAGCCGGGCCCGCTTACGGCCAATACCAATTTCATCGTGAAGAGCGGCTCGGGCGCGAAGGAGATCGCGGCAAACCTCGAGCGCAACGGCATCGTTTCCGACAGCCGCGTCTTTCGCCTGCTCTCGCGCGTCTATCTCGACGGCGAGACGCTGAAGGCCGGCGAATACGAGATCAAGGCCGGCGCCTCCATGCGCGAGATCATCGAGCTGCTGAAGTCGGGCAAGTCGATCCTCTACAGCGTCTCCGTGCCGGAAGGGCTGACGGTCAAGCAGGTCTTCAGGCGCCTTTCCGACGATCCGGTGCTGGAGGGCGACCTGCCGGCGGAGCTTCCCGCCGAGGGCTCGCTGATGCCCGATACCTACAAGTTCTCGCGCGGCACCAAGCGCGCCGACATCGTCCAGCAGATGGCCGCCGCCCAGAAGAACCTCATCGACCAGATATGGGAGCGGCGCGACGCCGACCTGCCGATCACCTCGCGCGAGGAATTCGTGACGCTCGCCTCCATCGTCGAGAAGGAGACGGGCAAGGCCGACGAACGTTCGCGCGTCGCCTCGGTCTTCCTCAACCGGCTGGAGAAGGGCATGCGCCTCCAGTCCGACCCCACCATCGTCTACGGCCTCTTCGGCGGCGACGGAAAGCCCTCGGATCGCCCGATCTTCCAGTCGGACCTCGAAAAGCAGACGCCCTACAACACCTATATTATCAAGGGCCTGCCGCCGACGCCGATCGCCAATCCGGGCCGTGCGGCTCTGGAGGCGGTCGCCAACCCGTCCCGCACCTCGGACCTCTATTTCGTCGCCGACGGCACGGGCGGCCACGTTTTTGCCGAGACGCTGGACGAGCACAACCAGAACGTCCGCCGCTGGCGCAAGCTGGAGGCGGAAAAGGCGGCGGAAGCGGCCAAGGAAGCCGGCGCGGCCGGCGCCGACTGACCGGCTCCCGCACGGTGACACGGCCCCGGCTTCGCCGGGGCCTTTTCGTTTCGTCACCTTAGATGTGGATCGCCGGCCGCTCTGCGCCCTTGCCGGTTCCAAAGGCTGCCGAACTGTTCCACTTTGAGGCGGACGATTTCGTGCGCCATGCGCGCACCGGCGGCTCGCGTCCTGCGGCCGCCAATGGAGGCTGACATGACATTGCAATCGATGACCGGCTTCGCGCGGGTCGAGGGAACCAGCGGGCGCACCCGCTGGGCTTGGGAGCTGCGCTCGGTCAACGGCAAGGGGCTCGACCTGCGCCTGCGCCTGCCGCCCGGCTTCGAGGCGCTGGAAGGGGATGTGCGGCGGCTTGCGGGCGAGGCGTTCTCGCGCGGCAATATCCAGGCCGGCCTTGCCGCCAGCATCAGCGAGGCGGAGGTCGAGCCGGTGGTGAACCAGCGGGCGCTGGCTGCCGTGCTGGGGCTGCGCGACCGGCTTTCCGGCGTGATCGATCCCGCGCCGCTGAGGCTCGACACCCTGCTGTCCGTGCGCGGCATCGTGGATTTCCGCGAGGCGGAGGAGAGCGAGGCGGAGCGTGCGGCGCGCGACAACGACATCCGCGCCGGCTTCGCCGAGGCCGTGCGCTGTCTTGCCGACATGCGCCGCAAGGAGGGATCGGCGCTCGCGGACGTCCTGCTCGGCCAGGTGGCGCGCATCGAGGCACTGGCCGCGATCGTGGAGGCGGACCCTTCGCGCAGCGTCGCGGCGATTGCCGAGCGCCTTTCCGCGCAGGTCGCCGCGCTCCTGCAGGGCGCCTCTGCGCTCGACCGCGACCGGCTGCACCAGGAGGCGGCGCTGCTGGCCACCAAGGCGGACCTGCGCGAGGAGATCGACCGGCTGGCGGCGCATGTCGCCGCCGCGCGCGAGCTGATCGCCGCAGGCGGGCCCATCGGCCGCAAGCTGGATTTCCTCGCACAGGAATTTAACCGGGAATCGAATACCATCTGTTCCAAGTCGAACGCGGCTGCTGTAACGGCTGCAGGTATCGAATTGAAGGTCGTCATCGACCAGTTCAGGGAACAGGTCCAGAATCTGGAGTAGGCCATGGCCGAGCAGCCGGGAAAGCAGATCCACATCGAACGCCGCGGGCTGATGCTCGTCATCTCCTCGCCGTCCGGCGCGGGAAAGTCCACCATCGCGCGCAACCTGCTGGAGGCCGATCCGGGTCTCAGCCTGTCGGTCAGCGTCACGACGCGCCAGCGCCGGCCGAGCGAGATCGCCGGCCGCCACTACCACTTCATCACCCAGCGCGATTTCGAGGCGCGGCGCGATTCCGGCGCCCTCCTGGAATGGGCCGAGGTGCACGGCAATTTCTACGGCACGCCGCGCGAGCCGGTGGAGGAGGCAATGTCCGAAGGCCGCGACATGCTGTTCGACATCGACTGGCAGGGCGCCCAGCAGCTTCAGGAGAAGATGCCGGCCGACGTCGTCTCCATCTTCATCCTGCCGCCCTCGATGACCGAGCTGCAATCGCGCCTGCACCGCCGCGCGGAGGATACGGAAGAGGTCATCCAGACCCGCCTTGCCAATTCCCGCGCCGAGATCGAGCACTGGCGGGAATACGACTACGTCATCCTCAACGACGACCTGTCGGTCGCCTTCGACGCGGTGCAGAGCATCGTCAAGGCCGAGCGCCTACGCCGCGACCGCCGGCACGGCCTGTTCGAGTTCGTGACGGGACTGGTGACGGAGAAGCCGGCTTTGTAAGGGGCTCGGGTGGGATGTACCCCCCTCTGGCCTGCCGGCCATCTCCCCCTCAAGGGGGGAGATCGCCAAGAGGCGGAAACCTTGCTCAAATTGCGCGCCGAAGATGGGCGAGGCGGCTCCCCATCCAATCTCCCCCCTTGAGGGGGAGATGGCCGGCAGGCCAGAGGGGGGTATTCCGCCGTCCTGCGAAGGCTACAGCGCGTTCGCCAGCCGCACGAACTCTTCCACGCTCAGCGTTTCCGCCCGCCGCTGCGGATCGATCTCGGCGCGGGCCAGCAGCGCTTCGCCGCCCAGCGACTTGACGCTCTGGCGCAGCATCTTGCGGCGCTGGCCGAAGGCGGCGTGGGTGACGCGCTCCAGCGCGCCGGCATCGCAGGCAAGCGGGTTGGCTATCGGCTCCAGATGCACGACGGAGGAGGTCACCTTCGGCGGCGGCGTGAAGGCCTGCGGCGGCACGTCGAAGGCCATGCGGGCGTGGGTGCGCCAGCCACAGAGCACGCCGAGCCGGCCGTAGTGGTCGTCGTTCTCCTGCGCTACGATCCGCAGGCCCACCTCGCGCTGGAACATCAGCGTCAGCGATTGCCAGAACGGCGGCCAGGCCCTCGGCAGCAGCCAGTTGACGAGAAGCTGCGTGCCGACATTGTAGGGCAGGTTGGCGATGACGCGCACCGGCTCGCCGGGCGCCAGCGCCTCGAAATCCGTCTTCAGCGCGTCGCCCTCGATGACCGTCAGCCGGCCGGGATAATGCGCGGATATCTCGGCGAGCGCCGGCAGGCAGCGCGCGTCGCGCTCGATGGCGATCACGCGTTTTGCGCCGAGCGCCAGGATGGCGCGCGTCAGGCCGCCGGGGCCGGGGCCGACCTCGATCACCGTATGGTCCTCGATGGGGCCGGCGTTGCGGGCGATCTTCTGCGTGAGGTTGAGGTCGAGCAGGAAGTTCTGGCCGAGCGCCTTCTTCGCATCGAGCCCGTGGCGCTGGATGACGTCGCGCAGCGGCGGGAGTCCGTCGAGTGCGGCCATCAGCGGGTCTCCTTCGCGGCCTGTTCGTTGCGGGCCAGTTCTTCGGCCAGCCGCAGGGCCGCAAGCAGGCTGTCCGGCCGCGCGATACCCTTGCCGGCCAGCGCGAAGGCCGTTCCGTGGTCCGGCGAGGTGCGGATGAAGGGAAGGCCGAGCGTGGCATTGACCGAATCGTCGAAGCCGAGCGCCTTGGCGGGTATCAGCGCCTGGTCGTGGTACATGCAGAGCGCCACATCATAGGTCGCGCGCGCGGCCTCGTGGAACATCGTGTCGGCGGGAAGCGGGCCGAAGGCGTCGATGCCGGCGGCCTTCAGGCGCTCGACGGCCGGCTGCACGACCGCATCGTCCTCAAGACCCAGCGCACCGCCTTCGCCGGCATGCGGGTTGAGGCCGGCAAGCGCGAGGCGCGGACGGGCGATGCCGAAGCGAAGGCGCAGGTCCCGCTCGGTGACGATGGCCGTCTCGACGATCAGCTCTTCCGTCAGCGCTGCCGGCACGTCCTTCAGCGGAATGTGGATCGTCACCGGCACGGCGCGCAGCTTCGGCCCGGCAAGCAGCATGACGGGCAGGGGAGGCTTGCCGCCCGACGCTTCCGCCGAAAGCGCGGCGAGGAATTCCGTGTGGCCGGGAAAGCCGAACCCGGCCTCGTAGAGCACGGCCTTGGCGATGGGGTTCGTTACGACGGCGGATGTGCGGCCGGCCAGCGTCAGCGCCACGGCCGTCTCGATGGCGCCGGTCACGGCGGCGGCGTTGCGGGAATCCGGCGCGCCCGGCACGACGGGCGCCCGGCAATCGCCGGCGAGTACGGGAATGGCGTCGGCAAACAGGGCGCCTGCCGTTTCGGGTCCGGCGGCGGCCACCGGCACGTCGAGGCCGAGCAGCCTTGCCCGTTGCAGGAGGACGTCGCCGTCGCCGACGAAGAGGAAGGCGGGCAGCGAAAGGGCCTCGCGGGCCGACCAGAGGGCAAGCGTGATATCAGGGCCGATCCCCGCCGGATCGCCCATGGTGAGCGCCAGCGGAGGAAGCGTCGTCGTGGTCATGCGGCCCCGTCACAATTCGAGAAAGGAGCGCCCCGGCAGCGGGGCGCGGCATCAGCGCTCGGTGATCGTCGCCTTCTTGCGAAGCTCGGCGATGTATTTCTTGCTGTTCTCGTCGCTTTCGCCGTCCTTGGCCTTGGTGAGGTCCTCGGCGCGGAAGACCATTTCGGCGGCCATGTCGTCGTTCACCTCGCGCTGCTTGCAGATCGCGAGATATTCGACGCCCCGCTCGGTGACGCGCGTGCCGGTCGTCTGGCCCTTGGCCTTCTCCACGAGGGGCTTCCAGTCCTCCGGCATTTCCGGGGCGAGGACGCGGCCGAGATCGCGGATGGAAACGTCGTGCATGGTCGCGGCGAAAGCCTTCGCCTGGTCGCAGCCGGGGAACTTCGAGCGGGAGGCCTCGGCCTCGGCCTTGCGCTTGCCGAGGATGGCGTTGCGGCGCTTTTCCGGCACGACGAAGATCACCTGCTTGAGGAAATATTCGGTGGTGACGGGCTTCTTGCCGCCGTTTTCCTGCATGCGCTGGGCAAGCGTCTTTCCGTTCTGCTTGCCGAAGCGGGCATTGACCACGCGCGGCCAGCTCATCTGGAGAGCGATGAACTGCTTGAAATGATCGGCGCCGACGCCGGCCTGATTGAGGATATGGCCGAGCTGGTCGACATTCATCTTGTTGGAAGAGGCAAAGCGCGCATAGGCGGCATCCACCTCGCTCGTGCTGACGGAAGCGCGCGCGCGCAGGATTTCCTCGCGCTTCAGCGCCTCGTCGATCAACTGCTCGCGCGCCACGCTGCGCAGGTTGCCCTTGGCGCGCTGCAGGCGCAGGAAGGCGACGCGGCGCTCGATATCGCCGGAGGTGATGGCCGTGTTGTTGACGACGGCGACCACCGTGCTTGCGGCCTCGGCCGTGCCGGCGGGCACGGCAAGCGTCACCGCCGCGGCCAGCGCGACGCCCATCATCATGGAGCGTACCAGAGATTGTCTGCCCATCATGCCAGTCCCTTTCCCAAATCCGTTCCAAGCCTGCCCGGGTGCCGCAAGGCACCGGGAAGCCTCATCCCAAGCGTCCCGGATGTGCATAATACATGCGGCCAAACGATGACAAGAGCCGCCACGCGGCCTATTCGAGGCCGGTGAAGGCCGTGTCGCCGACCCGGATGTCGCCGATCGTGCGGAACATCAGCCGTGCGCCGATCGACCAGTCGTTGGCCGCGCTCGAGGACTTGTCGCGCGTCTGCTCGTAGACGATCGAGAAGATCGTGTCGCGGTCGTCGTAGGACAGGCCGATGCCGTTGCGCGAGACGATATGGTTGCCGATATCGTAGGTCACGGACCCGAAGACCGACCAGTAGTCCTGGAACCGGAAGGCGCCTGCGGCCTGGATTTCGCTTGCCGACGCCGTCAGGCCGTAGTCGGGCTGCGCGGCGATGCGCGTATAGGTGAAGTCGGTCGTCCAGTGCAGGCCGTTGAAGCGCAGCGAGGTGTCCGAGCGGCGCAGGGACAGGTCGTCCTTGTCGAGCCGCGCGCTGGTCGAGAAGGCGATGCCGCTCGGCAGGTCGATGCCCGCCATGCCGACATAGTCGGAACGGTCCGTTTCCAGGCCGGAATTGGCACCCGCATTCACGAGGTCGGGCGTGGCGAAGGAATTGAGGCCGCCGAGCTGGAAGGACTGGCCGATGATGCTGCGCAGCGTCACGCCGTTGTCGAAGGTGCCGGTATAGCGCATGCCGACATTGGCGCGCGTGCCGCCTTCGACCCGGTCGTAGCCGGAGAACTTGTCGCGCTCGAAGAGGTTGGTGGCGTCGAAGACGAAGCTCTGGGCGTCCTCGTTCGGCAGCCCGCCGGCAAGGTCCTCGTCGGTGCGCGCATAGATCTGCGCGATGGGCTCGAAGAGGTGCGTGCTGTTGTCTGTCGTCGCCAGGATCGGGTAGCGCGCTTCTAGGCCCGCCGTCAGCATCGCGCGGGTCGCGCTGTCGTCGGACGTGTAGGAGCCGGCATAGGTGGCGCCCGGCGGGCGCATGTCGAGGCGGTAGGCATCGCCCCGCGCGGCCAGAAGCGGCGTCAGCAGGAGGCCGCCTGGCACGACGATCTGCCGCCTCCATTCCACTTCGCTCGTCAGGCGCGTCATGCCGCCGGCAAGGCCCCGGAAGCGATCCTTGCCGTTCACCGTGTAGGTGTCGGCAAGGTCACGCTCGAGATTGGTGATGTTCGTGGTGATCGAGAGTTCGCCGCCGAAGACGGACTCGGGCATGAAGTACTTGTGGTCGAGCACCTGGGCGACGGCCTGCTGTCGCTCCGCCTTGTCGGTCGAATCGGCGTCCTGCACGTCGAAGTAGAAGGCGCGCAGGTCGAAGCTGTTCCGGCGGCTGAAGCCCGTCAGGTAGCCCTGGTTCGTGACCGTGCTTTCCTTGTAGCCCTGGATTTCGTAGGTGCGCGAGAAGTTGTTGTCGCTCTGCGCCATGACGTTCCAGCCGAACGCCCAGCGGGGATTGATCGTGAAGTGGCCCGTGGAGGCGACCATGCCGCGGAAGCCGTCTTCCTTCCAGTCGCTCGTATTGGCCGTGAAGGCATCGGCGTTCATCTGGTTGATGCCGGCGGCCCGCAGCGTGATCTGCCCGTTGTGGAAGCGCTTGCGGAACTCCCCTTCCATCAGGAAGCCCTGGTTGGTCAGGGCCGTGGGCGAGAGCGTCGCGTCCATGTCCGGCGCGATCGCGATATAGTAGGGCGTCGTCACGCCGAAGCCGAGCTTCTGGGTGTAGCGGAACTGCGGGAACAGGAAGCCCGTCTTGCGCTTGACCGTCTGGTCCGGCACCTCGAGCACCGGGATATAGGCGACCGGCCTGCCGAACAGCTCGAAGCGCGCGTGCTCGAGGCGGATGGTCTTGGTGCGCCCGTTCTGCACGATGCGCTCGGCCTTGACCTCCCACAGGCCGCGATGGGTCGGGTCCGTCGCGCAGGGCGTACAGGCCGTGTAGACGGCATGGTTGAGGACCATTTCCTCCGAGTTGACGCGCTCGCCGCTGGTCGCCGCGAGCTTCGTCAGGTCGGTGGTCTCGATGCGCAACGCGTTGATGAAGCCGTCGGCGAAGTCGTCCGACAGGTCCATCTCGTCGCCGTAGACGCGGTTGCCGGTGGGCTCGATCAGCTCGATATTGCCGCGCGCCTTCAGCCGGCCCGTCTTCTGGTCGTACTCGACCTCGCGGGCGACGAGCTTGTAGCCGCCGTAATTGATCTGCACGGCGCCGCGCGCGGTCACCGTGTCGTTGTCCTTGTTATAGATGAGCTCGTTGGAGGCGAGCAGCAGCTTGCTGTCCTCGGGCACCTTCGGGTCCGAGGAAGCGACGTCCGACATCTGGGCACTGACGGGAAGGGCAGGCGCGAGGGCGCACATGGCCGCACCTGCAAGCAGGGCGGCTTTCAACCACCTGTACGTTTTGCGGTCGCCTGCCGCCACTAGCCGTCCTCCTGATGCAGAAGAATCGTCGCTCCCAGAGACATCGCGACGACCACTGGGAGCCAAGCCGCAACGAACGGAGGAACAACACCGCTGCTTCCGAATGCCTTCACAAGCACGGTGACGACATAAAGCATGAAGCCTGAAAGGATTCCACCCAGAATCACCGCACGCGATTGGTTAAACCGGCTAAATTTTAGCGAGACGCAGGCCGCGATCAGCGTCATGGCGACGAGCAGCAGCGGCAGCGCCAGCATGGAATGGAACTGCGTTTCCATCGCATTCGTCGGGAAGCCGAAGGATTTCGCCGCCGCGATTTTCCGGCCGAGCTCGAAAAAGGCAATGCTTTCAGGCTTTTCCAGGCTCTCCTGCACGAATTCCTGTTTCAGATTGGTGCGAAGCTGTGCCTCGTCGAGATGAACCGGCAATTCGCCGGTGCGCGTTTCGCGCACGTTCTTAAGAAGCCAGTAACCATCTTTCAATGTGGCCGAGTCGGCATCCTGCCGGAACGAGATTCGATTGTCGGCGTCGAAGTGGATGATCGAGACGTTGAGGAGCCGCGTTCCGTTGTCGAGAACGGCCTTGGCGCCGATGATCGACTCTTCCTTTCCGTAGATCTGGCGCAGCCACGGAACCGCTGTCTCGGCGCGCGCCGCATTGGTCGCGCCCCAGGAGGCCTCGACCTCCTGCGCCTTCTTGCTGCCCCAGGCCGCGAGCGGGTTGAGCGTCAGGACCGCGAGAAGGCCGAACAGGAAGGCGCCGACGACGAAGGGCCGCAGGAACTGCCAGACGGAGATGCCCGCCGCGCGCGTCACGACAAGCTCGTAGCGCCGGTTGAGCGAGATGAGCGCCGCCATGCCGGAAAAGAGCGCGACGAAGGGCACGGTCTGCATGAGGATCATCGGGATGCGCAGCGCCGTTACCGCCAGCCCGGTGGTGATCGTATAGCCGGGCAGGCCGCCAACGCGGTTGGACATCTCGCTGAAATCGATGATGAAGATCAGCGAGAAGATGCCGAGCAGGAACCAGATGGTGGTGACGACGTAGCGGCGGAAGAAATAGAGGCCGAGGGTACGGATCATGGCGTGCCGTCCGTCGTCGCGCCGCGCCGGGTCAGCCGCGACAGCAGCCGGTCGCGGACCTCGCCGAGGCGTTCGCCGAACGTCACGGGAAGGTCCAGGCTCTTGTTGCGTGCCAGGTAGCGGATGGCGAGCGCACTGGTGAGCAGGGGGATGAGATACATGACCGGAATGAAGTAGGCCGATTCCTCCGCGCTGTTGGACGCGTAGAAGCTGAGCCAGCGCACGAAGAGCGCCGTCAGGAGCGCGGTGATCATCGGGTGCATGCGCGCCTCGCGGTGCGAGCGCGCGTCGCCGCTGACGACGAGCGCGATCAGGCCGAAGACGGCCGGAAAGAGCCATTCGGAAAAGCGGCGGTGCAGTTCCGCAGTGAAGGAGCCGGGATTGCTCTTGTAGTACGGATCGTCCGGGTCGGGATTGATCAGGAAGGGCAGGTCGCGGTCCTTGGCGCGGATATTCGAGCCGCCTTCGCTCCGGGTGAGGTCGGCAAGGTCGAAGGCGTAGGAATCGAACTTGATGATGGAGACGTTGCCGTCCGGCAGCTTGCGGTGCACCTCGCCGTCCTTCATCACGAGGGCGGAACTGTTCTCGTCCACGGCGCCTTCGCGGGCGTAATAGACCATCTCGAAGCGCGGGTCGCGCGTGTCGGCCACGAACAGGCCCTCCAGCACGCCGCCGTTGCGCCGCTCGGCGACCTGCACGTAAAGCCCGTCCGTCACCTTGCGGAAGGTGTTTTCCTGCACGACGGAGGACAGCATGTCGGCATGGGCCGTCGCGATCATCTTGCGCACGGCCATGCGGGAATAGGGCTCGACGAAGTTGTCGACGGCAAAGGAGGTGAAGCTCATCGCCACGGCGAGGATCATGATCGGCCGGATGATCGTCGTGCGCGAGCTGCCCGCCGAGGCGAGCACCGTCAGCTCCGAATCGCCGTTCATCACGGTCAGCGTCTGCGACACGCCGATGACCAGGGCGAAGGGCAGGATGATCGGGATGACGGAGGGCAGGATGAGGGTGGCGAGCTTCAGGAAGGCGAAGATCGACTGGCCGCTGTCGGTGACGAGGTTGATGCTGCTGAGCGCCTGCGTCACCCAGACGATGCCGAGCAGCGGCAGGAGCGTGGCGACGAACATGAGCGACGCCCGCCGCAGGATATAGCGCTCGATCAGCTTCATCTTCTTCCGTCCGCACGTCCGACAAGCGGTTCTGCTCGTGAGCCTGGCCGGCCCATGGGAACTCCAATGGGCATATAAACTTTCTTCAGGCTGACGCCATAGCGCAGAGTCTGTGCGCGGATGGAAAATTTATGGCGAACAAGCATGGTTAACGATCTCTAAACGAGGGGCCGCATCTTGCCAAGCGCCGCAAAAGCGACAAGGAATTGATGCCACTAGTGGCCTTTCCGGCCGAATTGAAGGCCGCAGGGCAGGCATCGGGGTACATCATGGCTTCCACGTTCGACATCGGTTTCGCAAAGACGGCGCGCGCTTCGGGCGGCCTTGCGATCCTCCTTCAGGTTGCCGGCCAGCCGGCGGCGGGGCTCGGCGAGGTCGACCCGGAAGGCACCGTGGCGCGGGCCGCGGAAGTGGCGAAGTTCACGGGCAAGGCGCTGAAAAGCCTCGACGTTCTGGCGCCGCACGGCGCGCCGGTGGACCGCATCCGCGTTCTCGGCCTCGGCGAGGCCGACAAGCTGGTCGCCCATGACTGGCTGAAGGCCGGCGGGGCGGCCGCGGCGAAGATCGGCGGCGCCGGGAAGGTCGCCATCCATATCGACGCGCCCGGCGCCGAGGTGACGGCGAAGAATGCCGCCGATTTCGCGCTCGGCATGCAGCTCGGCGCCTACAGCTTCGACACCTACAAGACGAAGAAGGACGAGGACGACGAGGCGAAGGCCGCCAGGACCGTCAAGGTAACGATCGTCACCGCCAACGCGGCCGCCGCGAAAAAGGCCAACGACGTTTCCGACGCCGTCGCCGCGGGCGTCATCCTTGCCCGCAACCTCGTCAACGAGCCGGCCAACGTGCTCGGTCCCGTCGAATTCGCCGAAAAGGCCAAGGCGCTGGAAAAGCTCGGCGTCGAGGTCGACATCCTCACCGAGCGGGAGATGAAGCGCCTCGGCATGGCGGCGCTCCTCGGCGTCGCGCAGGGCTCCGTGCGCCCGCCGCGCCTTGCCGTCATGCAGTGGAAGGGCGGCAAGGACAAGGACCGCCCGATCGCCTTCATCGGCAAGGGCGTCGTCTTCGACACCGGCGGCATCTCCATCAAGCCGGCCGCCGGCATGGAGGACATGAAGGGCGACATGGGCGGGGCGGCGGCCGTCATCGGCCTCATGCACACGCTGGCCGCCCGCAAGGCGAAGGCCAATGTCGTCGGCATCCTCGGCCTCGTCGAGAACATGCCGGACGGCAACGCCCAGCGCCCGGGCGACATCGTGAAATCCATGTCCGGCCAGACGATCGAGGTGATCAATACCGATGCCGAAGGCCGCCTCGTGCTGTGCGATGCGCTCTGGTATTGCAACGAGACCTTCAAGCCGCAGTTCATGGTGAACCTCGCGACGCTGACCGGGGCGATCATGGTGGCGCTCGGCAGCCACCATGCGGGCCTCTTTTCCAACGACGACACGCTCGCCGCGCGCCTGACGGCCGCAGGCCTTGCCACCAACGAGCGCCTGTGGCGCATGCCGCTCGGCCGCGAATACGACAAGATGATCGACAGCCGGTTCGCCGACATGAAGAACACCGGCGGGCGCTATGCCGGCTCGATCACCGCCGCGCAGTTCCTGCACCGCTTCGTCAAGGATACGCCCTGGGCGCATCTCGACATCGCCGGCACGGCCATGGGCTCGCCGACCGACGAGATCAACCAGTCCTGGGCCTCCGGCTTCGGCGTGCGCCTGCTCGACGAGCTGGTGCGCGCGAACTACGAAGGGTGAGGGACGGGTGAGCGAGGTCCTCTTCTACCACCTGACCGAATCGAAGCTGGAGGATGCGCTGCCGCCGCTCCTCGACAAGAGCCTCGAGCGCGGCTGGCGCGTCGTCGTCCAGGCGGGCGACGAGGCCCGGCGCGATGCGCTCGACACACATCTGTGGACCTTCCGCGAGGACAGCTTCCTGCCGCACGGCACCGACGAGCAGGCCTTTGCCGCCGAGCAGCCGGTGCTGCTGACGACCGCGCCCGACAATGCCAACGCCGCGACCGTGCGTTTCCTCGTCGCCGGAGCAGAGCCGCCGCCGCTCGACGCCTACGACCGGGTGATCTTCCTGTTCGACGGCTACGACCAGGCGGAAGTGGAGACGGCGCGCGGCCACTGGAAACGCCTGAAGGGCGAGGGACACCAGCTCACCTACTGGCAGCAGAACAACGACGGTCGCTGGATGAAGAAGGCTTGAGGCCGGAATGATTCACGCGGCGCCGATCAGCGCCCGGATATCCTTCAGCATTACGAAGAGATGCATCGGGTCGCTCGGAGACTCGATGAAATCGTAATGTGCGTAGAAAGAACGTGCGTCTTCGTCCTTCGCGTGAACGGCAAAGGCACGTAGGCCCGCTATGTCGGATGCTGCAAGTGTGCGCGTCAACGCGTCCTTGAGGAGCCCGGAGCCGACTCCTCTACCCGACCAACCTTTGGAAACCGCCAGCCGGGCAAGCAGCATGAGCGGAATGGGATGATGCGCCACGCCCTTGCGCAGCCGTTCGGGCGCGTCTTCGAAACAGACTTCGGCGAAAACGAGCGTGTAGAAGCCGATGACCTCGTCGTCCGACAAGGCCACATATGTTTGCGAACTGTTGGAGAGTTGGCTTTGGAGGGCGAAGCGCGTCAGGAACCGGTTGAGCGGATCCTTGCCGCAATCGAACGCATCGACCGGGTGATTGCGGTGCAATTTCTCGATGCGCAAGGCCACGACTAGCGATCTGCTTCCGGCTCGAAAAGGCTCGGTGTTTCAAGCAGGCGTTTCAACCGGGGCATCGTGCGCGGCGGAGCGTCGAGTGCCGCGAGGAACGTTTGCCACTGTGCCGCATCCAGACCGAAATGCCGCCTGTCGGGCAGGGTAGCCTCCGCCCGCGCCAGCGCGCTTTCAAGCACGAATTCGCTGACGGAGCGGTGCGTTGCCCTGGCGGCTTCGCTCAAGGTTCGCTTTGCGTCCGCAGTGAGGCGAAGATCGAGTTTCTCGGATCGTAGGGTGCGGGTCATCGGTAGCGTATCTCCATACGGAGATATCCTAGCAAAATGCGCACTTTTTGTCACGACATTGTCGGGCGATTCTCAGTCGTAAAACGCCTCGACGATCTTGCGGCGTCCCAGCATGAAGGCATCCGCGACGTGGCGCAGCGGTGCGAGGTCGACGTCGGATTTGCCCGCTTTCACGATCTCGGCGAAGTGCCTGTAGAGCATCGGATATTCCTGCTCCGGCTCCTCGTGCACGAGCTTGCCGTCGATGGAGAGCTTTGCGCCGCCCTCCGACAGCACCATCTCGCCGGCATCCGTCTCCGCGACGATGTCCCAGCTCTGCTTGCCGGTCTGGCGCCAGTCGAATTCGGCGGCAAGATCGAGGCCCGCCGCATCCGAGAAGGTCATGGTCGCGGCGATGGGCGCGTCGCGGTTCTCCGGGAATTCGAGCGTCGCGGCGGTGATGAAGGCCGGGCGCGGCAGGATGTGCGTGACGATGGACAGCGCATTGATGCCGGGATCGAAGACGCCGAGCCCGCCGGCCTGCCAGATCCATTCCTGGTTCGGATGCCAGTGGCGCACGTCTTCCTTCCAGATCACCCGCATGGAGCGGATCGTCGTGCCGGCGAGGAAGGCCTTTGCCGCTTCCACGGCGGGCGCATAGCGCGAGTGCCAGCTTGCAAAGAGTGAAACGCCCTTGGCGGCGGCGAGCGCCTCCAGGTCCGCGACCTCCGAGAGCGTCGCGCCCGGCGGCTTTTCCAGGAAGACGTGCTTGCCGGCGGCCAGCGCCTTCTCGGCGGCCTGGTAGCGGTATTGCGGCGGCATACAGAGCGAGACGGCGTCGATGGCGGGGACGGCAGCCAGCATCTCGTCGATGGACTTGAAATTGTCGATGCCGTCCACCGTGCCGTGGCGGCTTGCTGCGGCGATCAGCCGGTAATCGGCATTCTTTGCGATAGCCGGAAGATGCTGGTCGCGCACGATTTTGCCGACGCCGACGACTGCGAGATTGATCGGGGACATGGCTCCGTCCTCATTTGTATGATGATTGCGCGCTGTTGTAGCAGAACATTCGTCAGCGGCAAGGGCCGCATTTCGCCGAAGCCTGCCTATCCTTTGTGCAAGGGGGGCGGGCTGTGCATTCGCCTTTCGTCTAATGCCGGCTCTCAGGCCGGGAAAACCGGGCGGCGGGGTTGAAACGGCCCTTGAAATCGGCACTCTGCCTGTGCTTGGCAACAAACCAATAACACGCCACGCGGGGAGGAGCTTTCATGAAAATGCTGCTGGTTCTCAGCCGGCTCATTGACGCGATCACGGAAAATATCGGGAAGGCCGTCGGCTGGCTGATCCTCGTGGCCGTTCTCGTCAGTGCCGGCAATGCCATCGTTCGCAAGGTTTTCAACACATCGTCCAACGCCTGGCTCGAGGCGCAATGGTATCTGTTCGGCGGCGCCTTCATGCTCGCCGCCGCCTATACGCTGGCGCAGAACGAGCATATCCGGATCGATATCGTCTACGGCAAGTTCTCGCGCCGGGTGCAGCACTGGATCGACCTGTTCGGCCATTGCCTCTTCCTGATGCCCTTCGTGCTGCTGATGGTCTACTACCTCGTGCCCTATGTCGTCATGTCCTTCCATTCGAAGGAAATGTCCTCCAGCGCCGGCGGCCTCATCGTCTGGCCGGCCAAGGCGATCCTGCTCGCCGGCTTCGTGCTGCTTGCCTTCCAGGGCGTGTCCGAGATCATCAAGAAGATCGCCATCATGCGCGGCGACATGGAGGACCCGACGCCCTACGTGCCGACCCATGCCCCGCTCGAAGACGCCGTTGCCGAGGAGAAGGGCGCATGATCGAGTTCATCGCACAGAATCTTGCGCCGATCATGTTCGCATCGCTGATCGTGTTCCTGCTGCTGGGCTATCCGGTGGCATTCGCGCTCGCGGCGAACGGCCTGCTCTTCTTCGTCGTCGGCGTGGAGCTTGCGCCGCTCTCCGATTCGATCAACCTGTCCTGGCCGCTGCTCAACGCCATGCCCGAACGGCTCTGGGGAGTGATGTCGAACGACACGCTGCTGGCCATTCCGTTCTTCACCTTCATGGGGATCGTGCTGGAGCGCTCCGGCATGGCCGAGGACCTGCTCGACACGATCGGCCAGCTCTTCGGGCCGATCCGCGGCGGCCTTGCCTATGCGGTCATCTTCGTCGGCGCGCTGCTGGCGGCCACCACCGGCGTCGTCGCGGCCTCGGTCATCGCCATGGGCCTCATCTCGCTGCCGATCATGCTGCGCTACGG